>WUUC01168256.1_pt1 | contig 12295 bp, 11 predicted proteins | sample 6278441 | NCBI WGS metagenome assembly WUUC01 (sample SAMN13675441, study PRJNA597444) | soil metagenome | isolation source: soil | place: USA: Washington | collected 2017-10 | reverse complement strand
TCGGTACATCGGTTTCACCCATCACAATCTTGAATTGATAGATGAGCGCTTCCATATTGTCATACACTTCCTCTTTTGGGGGAAGATAGAATTCAGGGACTTCAGCGTGGAAAGGTCCTTCGGGTAATTTTTGAATGGCCTGCCTGATGATACTCAGGCTCTGCCACATTTCCTCCTGACGCACCATGAACCGGTCGTAAACGTCGCCGTTGGTGCCAACAGGGATGGCGAATTCGAAATCTTCGTAAGATGAATACGGCATGGCCACGCGAACATCGTAATCAACACCTGCAGCGCGAAGATTTGGCCCGCTAAAGCTGTAGTTGAGTGCGCGATCGCCCGTAATACCACCTACACCAATAGTGCGGTCCATAAAGATCCGGTTACGGTTCAGCAAGCTTTCGAACTCTTTCAGCACGACGGGGAATTCTTTCAGGAACTTATCGATCTTCTGCCATGCTTTCGGCGAGAAGTCGCGCTCGAAGCCACCGATACGACCGACGTTGGTCGTTAACCGCGCACCGCAAATTTCTTCGTAGATCTCATAGACCAGCTCACGCTGCTGGAACATGTAAACAAATCCTGTTAACGCACCTGTATCAACACCGACAACGGCATTGCAGATGAGATGATCTGTTATGCGCGCGAGTTCCATGATGATCACACGCAGGTATTGCACACGTTTCGGTATGTCTGCCTTGATGAGTTTCTCTACCGTCATGTGCCAGCCAATATTATTGATTGGTGCAGAACAGTAATTCAAGCGGTCGGTAATCGGCGTGATCTGGTTGTAAGGCCTGCGTTCAGCAAGCTTTTCGAATGCGCGGTGGATATAACCGATAGTAGGTTCGGCCTCAACGATGATCTCGCCATCCATCTTCAGCACGTTCTGAAAGATACCGTGCGTGGCAGGATGGGTAGGACCGAGGTTAAGGTAAGAATACTGCTTCTCGCCTGGTGCTACCTGATCAATATCGTTATTCGCCATCGGCATTATCTTCCGAACATCGGGTCGTTTTTGTCTTCTCTTGTCTGATCCTCCAACGGATATTCTTTCCGCATCGGGAATATGATCATGTCGTCAACGTTAAGGATCCGGCGAAGCGAAGGATGACCTTCGAAATGAACGCCATAGAAATCATACGTTTCCCGTTCCATCCAGTTTGCTGCCGCAAACACCGTCGTTAGCGTTGGCACCACCGGGTTGTTGGCGGGAAGAAAAACCTTGAGACGTATGCGTTGGTTGTTCACCAGGTTGTGAAGCTGGTACATAAGGCCAATTTCATTTCGCTCCGGCAAATGAATGCCACATAGCGTAGTGAGATACTGGAATTTTGTTTCGGGATGATCGTACAGGTAGCGGATGATATCGACTATCTTATCCGTTTTGAGTGTAACGGTGGTGAAATCGTAAAGTGCTTCAACCAGGATCACCTGGTCTTCGAACCGTTCCTTAATAATATTGACCGATCTTTCAGATTCCGTATCGACCATCTTATTCTATACCGTATTTATTAAGCATTGCCTTATACTCCGGCGACTCTCTACGTCTCAGCGACTCGTTTTCTACCAGGTGCTGGATCTTCATCACGCCGTCGATGATCTGTTCCGGACGCGGCGGGCATCCGGGTACATACACATCTACAGGAATAATCCTGTCGATGCCTTGCAACACGCTGTAAGTATCGAATATTCCCCCACTGCTTGCGCAAGCGCCAACAGAAAGTACCCACCGGGGTTCAGCCATTTGTTCGTACACCTGCCGGAGCACCGGTCCCATTTTTTTTGCGATAGTACCCATCACCATTAAAAGGTCTGCCTGGCGCGGGGAAAAGCTTAAGCGCTCGGAGCCGAACCGGGCAAGGTCATAGTGCGCGCCCATGGTGGCCATAAACTCGATACCACAGCACGACGTTGCAAACGGTAACGGCCAGATGGAATTCTTCCTCGCCAGGCCAACAACTTTTTCGAGGCTGGTAGCGAAGAAACCTGCGCCTTCAATGCCGGCCGGTTTTTCGCCGAGCGTTAATTTCGATCCTGTGCTTGTCTCCATATTATTCCTCCCACTTCAATGCACCTTTCTTCTTGATGTAAAAAAATCCCACCATCAGCAGCGAAATAAAAATGAGCATCTCGATGAATCCTTCCATGGCGAGCTCTTTGAAGTTCACAGCCCAGGGGTACATGAATATTACTTCAACATCGAAGAGTACAAAAAGGATCGCGACGAGGAAATACTTAATATTAAATGGTACGCGGGCGTTGCCCCGGGATTCGATGCCGCATTCGAATGCTTCAAGCTTTGTTTTCGCGTTTCGCCTGGGGCCAAGTGTGTGCGTGGCGATCATAGTGACGACCACGAACCCCAATGCAAAAAGAAACATCAACGCGATGGGGAAGTAATCGGCAAGGCTGGAGTTTTCCATACTTGGGTTCGGGGTAAGGGGACACTAAATGTGTACGGACACACTTAATAATAGACAAAATTAGCCGGAATTTGCAGATTTTGGGTGGTCTTGTGCCTATTTAGATTCATTCTAAATGACATCTGGTTCACTTGTTTCTGTTTCAATGGATTAACTAAGGTCTAACACTGGTGTGATAATTATGGCGTGCCCCCGACTTGCGAGAACACAGTAAATCTGTCTCTGAAAGTTACCGAACCTGAGCCTGTCGCGGTGGCTTGCGCGAGTCGGGGTCCGGCCATTCGCTCCAACATCCCGCCCACATGCCTCCCGATAATTATCGGGATCGGTTTCCGCTTCTGTCCGTCACGCTTGGTTGGCGGAATCGTTCGGTAATCCAACGCGCGTGTATATTATGATGAATGCCGGTTAAATAATCTACGACACCTTCTGTCTCGAAGTTCAGTTACCCGGTTCAAACATGCTGTCTTAAAGTCGAAGCGCTTAATTGTCCCACGACACCAAACAGCCTGCCCCGATGGAGCGTCTCGCGAAATCGGGGTAATTTGAAAAACTAAACTATAAATTTACATCTGAACCCGCCATGACTTATTCACTTTTTATGGGCTGCCTCATTGCCCTACTCGGTCATTATCGGTATCACTCAATTCTCATTAAGTGATCATTGTCGGCCGTTTGCCGCCAAGTCAATCCTTAAACAATTGCTTTGTCTTTTGTAGCCAGTCCGAAACAATGTGAGTAACCGTCCTCGTCAGTAATGAAGAATTCAGTCTGTCCATATTCTCTGTCAACGATGGCTGAAACATTGTACCCAAGTTTTGTAAAGTGTTGCCACGCTTCATGAATGTCAGACGGTGCCCAGTAAAGTCGGATACCTTCGTAGTCGTCCGGCTTGATTGGTCTCCCGGCTCGTTGATTAAGCCAGAAATATGTATGTTCATTGTGCACCATGCAGCCGATTAGTCTGCCTTCATGTTTCATTTCTCTGTCCACCTTGAGTCCGAGTCCGTCAACCCAGAATCGTAAACTTTTCTCTAAGTCAGCGCTAGGAATTACAGGCATACACGAAGTCATAAGAATGTTATTACGCATAGTGTTGATAATTTATAGACGCTTTATCGTCCAAACCGCCTTGCCGCTAAACGTTTGTGTATGAAACGTGGCGGGGTTTGCGAAAGCTGCGTCCTGTGTCCCACGAACGAAGAAATTTAGAATCGAAACTACAAATTTACTGCGCTCCAGCCATGTTTTATACATTTTGTTATGCCTGTGTGGCGCTTTCACAATTTCTATTTCGAGAGGACATACTTTTTTAACCATCCTATCTGTAGGTCATAATAGCCTTTACATTTTATGCCTGCATCAAGTGCTGTTCCCTCTACTTCTCGTACGGAACCGGTTGCAGAAACACTCATGCTATGGTTGCAATTCGGAAAAACTTGGATTGTAAGAGTGGCCTTGCGATTTTCTCCGATCGTTGCCTGATACAGAGCTTTCGCATCCCGCCAATTGACATTTGTATCTTTTTTACCAAATAAAGCCAGGACAGGCATGTCGAGGTTACTTAGCATTCTGGCAAAATTTGGAACACGAATTATAGAAAGGTTCTCATCAAATTGGTACTTTTCTTTATGGCGTAAATACGCTTTTTGTTCTCCGTCAAACGCGTCTTTTGTTCCCGTAAGGTCCCCGGCAAAGTAAAACACAGCTGAGTCTTTTCGAAGGTTCTCAGTTTCCGCCAGATATGACTCATAATTACCACCGCTAAAGAAAATCTCACGTCCACGCTTCCATTCATTCATAAGCGTCTCCGTCTCTTCGTGTGTGCGGCCTTCAAGAGGAAGATTGGATTTCATCAGGTAATATTTATTGTCCGCGGCCGGGACACCGCTAACAGAAATCCAAAATCTAATGCTATCATCCTGGGACAAGGCGATCGGGGCAACCCAACCCCCGCGACTTGTGGCCCATATTCCTATCTTTTTGAATCCGGAAACTTTCTCAGATCGCAACCATTCAATAGCGTCTAACACTTCTTGGGCACTCTGTTCCAATGGCTGGTTATCATCAAATATACCTTCACTTTTTCCTTGACCTGGCTTGTCCCATGTTACGCATGTTATTCCCATGGGCGTAAAGCGAGATCTTAAATCAAAATATCTGTTTTCTTTTCGAATGTCGGTATTGCCTGATCCATGGACGAAAATTATTATTGCTTCCGCTTCGCGATCAAGTGGTTGATCAATAATGCCGGAAAGCTTCTTATTATCGGAGACAAACTCAAAATCGCGGGTAGCCATGGAAGTATTGTTTGCCCGGGAACAGCCAAACAAAATCGATAAAATATAAATCACTACCGAGCCCGATTGAATAGACTTTATATTCATTGCAACCAGTTTTTATTTTTAGGTTTTTTGCAAAATCATCAATTGACTCAGCTTTGCAAGAATGATGTGTCAATCTAACCTGATCTCCAAATCTGTTCCACGGTGTAGTGCACAACGATTACGTATGAAACGTGGCTGGGTTTTCGAAGTGGTTTCCTGTCATACGTGACCAAACGTAATATGAAAAACTAAACTACAAATTTACACTGAGCCCATGTTTTTATACGCTTTGTTACCGCTTCGTTGTTCACTTTCGGGTCAGCTCATAATAAAATACCGTTGCACCGGAGTTTAGCAATTTTGTCTTAACGAGTTTCAACACAATCCTGTCCTTGATTTGGTCAAATAATAGTAATCCTTTCCCTGCGATAACAGGGTGAATACAAATTTGAAATTCGTCAATAAGATTACTGTTTAAAAGTTGAATAATCAGACTTCGACTTCCAACAAGAATGTCCTTTCCTGTCTGTTGTTTGAGTTCCAAAACCTCTTCGCTAAGAGGTCTTTTTGCAAGTGCGGCACTGGCCCAGCCTGTGTCCTTTAGTGTGTTGGAAAAAACAAGTTTTTGAATTTTATCTATTGAAATTGCGAAGTCGTCCGTTGATTTTTTACCTGAAGGATTTTGCAATAGTGTTTGCCAAAATTGCATGAGTTGGTAGGTTGTCCGTCCATACAAAATAACTCCTGCATTATCTAGCAGTTTTGAATAATGTTGATGTAGTCCTTCGTCAGCAATTCCTGCCGTATGGTCGCAAACACCGTCAAGCGTCATATTGAATGCTGCAATCACCTTTTTCATGTTTATGTCAGTATGTTTTTGTATAGTTGTTCTTTACAATGACCGCCAACGTTTGTGTTTATGCAGTGGTGGGGCTTTTGAAAACGTATCTGTCCCACCGTAACAGAACGTTGAACGATAAAAACTTATATCATACACTTCACCCCACCCATTGCATAAGCATTGTTGGCAGTAGTAGGGCCGTTCTCCGCTCCTTATTTGAACTGTGTCCTTTGTCCCAAGTTAATTGGCCGAATTTGTTTAGCGAGGTCACGAAATGGTTGCTGCTGGTCTTCGGGTCATGGCGTAAATTACGTAAAACGCCACTACCCAAATCAGAGCAACCGATATCCATCCGATGGGGGAGGCATTTAAAGTGAACGGACTTGCTGATGCCTTCGATGCAGAAGGCACAATGTCTTTGGTGTTATTGATAGCCGCATGAAAAACCATGAGAGGTAATAAATTTCCATTGACTTTCCAGAAAAGCCATGCCATGATAACTGAAATCCCTGTTACCTGTAACAAATACAGCGGGAATGACTGGTTAAAGGTATCAGCTCCTGCTATGTAAAATAACGGCAGGTGCCATATAGCCCAAATATTACCCAACAGAATGCTTGACATGGCAAGACCAAATTTCTTTGACATAAGTGGAAGGGCATAACCACGCCATCCGATCTCTTCCCCCGCCTGAGTCCACATGGAAACAGCAATTGCAAACAGCATAACGTACCAAGATGTTGTTCCAAATTGTGGCCATGAATTATATAGTAAAAAGAAGACAAGCGCTGCCAACCCTTTGATGAATGCAATGAAGGTAACGGCAAAGATATACCACATTACTCTGGTGTTTTTAAAAGAAATCTTGTTAATCAATAATTTTACTCCCTCGCCTCCCTTTGTTTTTGCTGTAAGAAAAATAGCGACCAGTCCTGGAGATATCGCCCCCATAAAAATTAATAAATGTGAAAGTGTGGAAAGCTGGCCATTATTAGATACGAGACCGGCGGTTATGAAAAATAACCATGCGACAAGAAAGGCGATAAGAAAATAGAGTATGAGCATTTGGGATAAGCTAACAAAAGGGTCGGCCAAGGCTTTTCTCAAAAGTATCCAACGTTTTTTTTAAAAGTCCAGGATGTCCCGAAGCTGTTCACTTGTCCGCGTGGAGAGTTTTTGTTAGTAGCGTGTCACTCGTTTGGTGATCAAATTGTCCGGGCCCTATTACTGCCAACGTTTGTGTTTATGACGGCTTGGGTTTTCGAAGCGAGTCACTGTCCAACGTTGCTGAACGAAATTAAAAAAACTAAACATCAAATTTACTCATTACCCCAAGCTGTCATAAACATTTTGTTAGGGCTGTTGCCGCTCGCGTCACTGTTTATGAAAGGAAGTCATTATTATTTTTCCCTCGTCCGTAATCTGCATTACATCTGGCGTCTCATTGTTCTCACATTTCCTTTCAATAATTAAGTCCTTGTCCAGGGAACCATAACAAAATTTCTTCTTTGTTTCGTCCCAGGTCCCTAGTTCAAAGTCGTCAATTATTTTCCAATCGTGATCAAAAGTCCTGATCAAAAAAACATATTCTCTCCAGCTGGTTTTGCTACTCCGAAGCAATATAAAAACTCTAAACTTGTCTGCTTTGTAAATTTGTCCAAAGTTCTTATAGCTCGTTGAAGAAGAATCCAATTGTACGAACTCGTCACTGCGCAAGAACAATTTCAAACTGTCGTCCTTTAGCTGCTCTACATTTGTCGATTCAGTCAAGAATAAAAAATCATTCCTCTGAGGTGTAGTTTCCGAAATCCAAAACAATTTGTCAGTCCTCTTCTCACAACTCAGAAGGTTAACTGTCAATAGAATCAATATTAGTTTGCAGTATCTCATTTTGCAATTTCCCCTAACGTTTGGTTATAAGTCACGTCGCGGCTTATAGCCCCTTATCGTCAGGTAAGTTACCACAACGGACAATCCTGTCCAACGAGCTTTCCAGTTGATCGGGCCCCTTCCTGGAAACATGCGTATACCGCTCCGTCGTACGCGAACTTTCATGACCAAGCAATGGTTGGATGTACCTCAGGTTTGTGTCTCTTTCAAGCAGATGTGTGGCAAAACTATGCCGCAATGTATGGGCGCTAACCGTTTTTGATATTCCGGCCTTTTGGGATGCCTTCTTGATAATGTTATTTACACTCCGCGCGCTATACCTCATTCCGCCCGTCCCTGCAAATACCAGCTTCGGAGTTTGGTAAACTGTTCGATAGCTTCGCAGCAGAACTGTTGGTAACCTATGGTCCCTTCTTGTCGATCAACTGCTAACCTCCGGAAATTTTGGGAATCTACCCGTTCTTAAACAATTGTAGTCGTTTGTAAACGATTACACATGGAATGCGACAAAGGTGTTACCCGTTCCGGGCGTCAATTATTTCGCCAGCAACGGAAGATTGGCAACCAGTATGATCAGGTCATTATCTTCTACATGCTTTTGTTCATCGGCCAGGAGCAGGAAGTTGTCATAAACAGTATTAAGTTCTGTTCCATTGAACCTGAAGCCCAGTACTTCGAGCCGATGCTTCAATGCCGCTCTGCCGCTACGCGCCGTCAGCAAGATCGATGACGTGCCTGCACCGACGTCGGCAGGATTAATGATCTCGTAATTCTCCGCATGCTTCAGGAATCCATCCTGGTGAATACCCGATGAATGTGAAAAAGCGTTGCGGCCCACAATCGCTTTGTTGGGTTGCACCGGCATGCGCATCATTTCGCTTATCATCTGACTCATGCCGAATAAATTCTGGTTATTGATGCCCGTGTTAAGCTCGAGATCTTTGTGTGTCTTAAGCGTCATCACCACCTCTTCGAGTGAAGTATTTCCAGCACGTTCGCCGATACCGTTGATGGTTACTTCGGCCTGACCAGCACCTGCGATCAAACCGGCAAGTGTGTTGGCTGTAGCCATACCAAGATCATTGTGACAATGCACGGAGATCACCGCTTTGTGAATGTTATCAACGTGATTGAACAAATATTCAATCCGTTTGCCATACAGGTGCGGCAGGCAATAGCCCGTTGTATCAGGAATGTTGACCACGTCGGCACCCGCCGCGATCACTGCCTGCGTCATCTGCGCCAGGAACGCCAGGTCGGCACGGCCTGCATCTTCGGCGAAGAACTCCACCTCGTAGCCTTTTGATTTTGCGTATTTCACCGCCCACACACCTTTTTCAAGAACTTCCTCACGTGTGCTGCGGAACTTGTGCTTGATGTGCATGTCGGAAGAACCGATACCGGTGTGGATCCGTCCGCGCCTGGCATGATGCAATGCTTCGGCGGCAACATCGATGTCTTCTTTTTTCGCACGGGTAAGCCCGCACACAACTGGTTCTTTAACTGCTTTGGAGATCTCCACTACAGAAAGGAAATCGCCAGGACTCGAGATCGGAAATCCAGCCTCGATCACGTCCACTCCGAGTGTTTCGAGTTCGCGGGCAACAACAACTTTCTCTTCCGTAGACAATTGACATCCCGGTACCTGTTCGCCGTCGCGAAGCGTAGTGTCAAAAATCTGAATTTTTCTTGCCATAGCGCGTAATCTTTATTTTATCAAACGACACTTGCCTCGGTGCCAACAGGTTTTAAAGCCGTCTTCCCGGCCGGCCCGATATTCTCACAAACTTTTATTCCCATACTGCGTGTGTTCAGCACCATTTCTTTCGGTGTTAATTTCTCCGCGATGTCTACCGTACGATAGCCTTGCCTGAGCACGGCCTCAACTGCCGCAATGATTGTTTCTGATTCCTGTTTTAGCCCGAACGAAATATCAAGCAACAGCGCCGCCGACAGGATAGAAGCAAGAGGGTTAGCAATGCCTTTGCCAGTGATGTCATGTGCGCTGCCATGAATCGGTTCATACAATCCAACTTTGTCGCCAACAGAGGCACTGGCAAGCATGCCCATCGAACCTGCGATCTGTGAAGCTTCATCTGTAAGGATGTCACCAAAAAGATTGCCTGTTACCACCACATCGAAGCTGCGCGGGTTCTGGATCAACTTCATGGCAGCGGCATCAACAAACTGGTGCTCAAGTTGAACATCCGGATAAGCTTTCGCTATTTCATTCACTGTTTCTCTCCACAAGCGTGAACTTTCCAATACATTCGCTTTGTCTACGCTTGTTACTTTCTTCTTCCTCGTTCTTGCCGCCTGGAATGCCTTGTGTGCAATGCGTTCTACTTCGTAGCGGTGATAGATCATACTATCAAAGGCAGTGTTGCCATCGTTTGTCCTTCCGCGATCGCCGAAGTATACATCGCCGGTCAACTCACGAAAAAAAAGTATATCGGATCCTTTCAGGATCTCCGGACGAATGCTGGACGCACCAAGTAATTCATCGAACAATTTGATCGGACGAAGATTGGCGTAAAGCCCAAGTTCTTTTCTCATCTTCAGCAAGCCCTGTTCCGGTCTCACTTTCAATGTCGGGTTGTTGTCATATTTCGGATGCCCCACAGCGCCAAAGAGAATAGCGTCGCAGTTCTTTAATTTATTCAGCGTCTCATCCGGAAGCGCGTCGCCGGTTGCTTCAATTGCATCGTGTCCTATGATCGCAGTATCGTAAGTGAATGAATGTTCAAACGCCAAAGCAATTTTGTCCAGCACGTTCTTGCCTTCTGCCGTTACTTCTTTTCCTATTCCGTCGCCGGGGAGGATCACTATCTTCTTACTTACTGACATCCGTTGGTTGTTAGTTATTAGTTATTGGATATTGGTCATTGGATATTGGTTATTCGTTCCTGGTTTGTAACTTCTAACTCCCGGCTACTGGCTACCGGCTACCGTTTCCCCATGTGCCAGATCGAAAGCCCTTATCTCTTTGTTCAAACTGATCAAGTAATCAATATCATCATAGCCATTGATCAGACACTCTTTCTTATACACGTTGATGTCGAACTTTGCGGTTTTGCCATCGTAAGAGATCGTTTGTGCCGGCAGGTCGACAGTAATTTCCGTCGATGGTTTTGCTTCAATACTTGCCAGTAATTTTTTCAGGTAGTCATCCGTTACAACCACCGGTAGCAGGCCGTTGTTCAGTGCATTGTTGCGAAAGATGTCGGCAAAAAAACTGGAGACGACCACACGAAAGCCGTGATCGTAAATGGCCCACGCGGCGTGCTCGCGACTGCTACCGCATCCAAAGTTTTTCCCTGCAACCAGCACTTTGCCCCGATAAGAGGAATTGTTAAGAATAAAATCGCTGACCGGTTTATTGTCGGCATCATAACGCCAGTCGCGAAATAAGTTATCGCCGAAACCTTCGCGCGTTGTTGCTTTCAGGAAACGTGCAGGTATGATCTGGTCGGTGTCGATATTCTCCGTTGAAACCGGAACGCCTGTCGACTTTAGTATGGTAAATTTGTCTTTCAATTCCGTAGTTCTATAGTTTGAAGGTTTGATGTTTGAAAGTTTGAGGTTTCAGATTTCAGATTTAAACTCACGAACATCAGTAACTTTACCGGTAATCGCTGCTGCGGCCGCACTCAATGGGCTGGCGAGGAATGTTCTGGACTTCGGACCTTGTCTGCCTTCGAAATTCCGGTTAGATGTTGAGATACAGTATTTGCCTGGCGGTACTTTGTCTTCATTCATACCGAGACAGGCAGAACAACCAGGGCTTCGCAATTCGAAACCAGCGGCTTCAAAGATCTTGTCCAATCCTTCCTGGCGGGCTTGTGCTTCAACTTGTTTGGAACCAGGGATCACCCACACTTCAACATTTTCTGCTTTACGTTTTCCCCTGACGATGTTTGCTACCGATCTCAGGTCTTCGATGCGCGCATTTGTGCAGCTGCCAATGAAAACATAGTCAACAGGCCGACCCAACAAGGATGTTCCCTGCTCCAGGCCCATGTATTCAAGAGATTTTCTGAAAGACTGAACCTCACTGATCTCAGACAGCTCTTTTTCAGTTGGAATTCTGTCGGTGATGCGCATACCCATTCCAGGGTTGGTTCCGTAGGTGATCATCGGTGCGATGTCTTCGCCACGAAAAGTCAGCACTTCGTCGTAAACCGCACCTTCGTCCGTAACCAACGCTTTCCATTTTGTTACTGCGTCATCGAATGCTTTGCCTTGCGGCGCAAACTTTCTTCCTTTGATGTAGTTGAAAGTGGTTTCGTCCGGTGCGATCAAACCACCGCGCGCACCCATCTCAATGCTCATGTTACAGATCGTCATTCTTGCCTCCATGGAGAGGCCGCGAATGGCTTCGCCTGCGTATTCAACGAAGTAGCCGGTGGCTCCACTGGCTGATATCTTCGAGATGATATAAAGAATAATGTCTTTGCTGACGACACCAGCGCTCAGCTTGCCGGTGATCTCGATCTTCATCGTCTTTGGTTTGCTTTGCAGTATGCACTGCGTAGCAAGAACTTGTTCCACTTCGCTGGTACCGATTCCAAACGCAACATTGCCGAATGCGCCGTGGGTTGATGTGTGACTGTCGCCACAAACAATGGTCATACCCGGTAACGTCAAACCCAGCTCCGGGCCAATGATATGAACGATCCCCTGGTAAGGATGTCCGAGGTCATAAAGTTCTATTCCGAATTCCTTGCAGTTCGTTCTTAATGTTTCAACCTGGTGCCGCGACAGCGCTTCTTTGATCGGGAGATGCTGATCTTTTGTGGGCACGTTGTGAT
>WUUC01020804.1_pt1 | contig 12295 bp, 13 predicted proteins | sample 6278441 | NCBI WGS metagenome assembly WUUC01 (sample SAMN13675441, study PRJNA597444) | soil metagenome | isolation source: soil | place: USA: Washington | collected 2017-10 | reverse complement strand
TCGCCATCGGAAGCGTTGACGATGCACGTGCATTGCCTGGCCTGGGTGCCGTCGGCACGGTAGCTGGCGGCCAGGTGATCTGCGGCAACGCACGGCTTTTCCGGGAACGTGGGCTTTTGTCAGAAGCAGCGGGCGCTGCCGCCCACGGCGTGGCGCAGTCCGGCGCCTCCCCGGTGCTCGTCGCTCGAGGCGATCGGGTGATCGGTGTGATTGGCGTGGCCGACGAGGAACGCGAAGTCGCAGCGGATGCGATCGCACTGCTTCATCAACGGGGTATCCGTCCGATCGTGATGCTGACCGGCGATCAAGAGGCGTCGGCACGCGCAGTGGGCATTAACGTCGGCGTCGACGAGGTGCGTGCGGGTCTACTTCCTGAAGAGAAAGTCGCGGCTGTCCGCGAGTTGCGCGAACGTCACGGTGCGATTGCGATGGTCGGTGACGGAGTCAATGACGCGCCGGCGCTGGCTGCGGCTGATGTCGGCATTGCCATGGGCGCCATGGGCAGCGCCGCGGCGCTCGAAACGGCAGACGTCGCGCTGATGACCGACGACCTCCCGAAGATCGCGTATGCGATTGGATTGAGCCGGGCGACGGTGCGCAACATCCGGGCCAACATTGCGATCTCTCTGGTGCTGAAAGCTGCCTTCTTGTCGCTGGCGATTGCCGGCGTCGCGACGCTGTGGATGGCGGTCATCGCCGACACTGGCACGTCACTGATTGTCGTGGCCAACGCGATGCGTCTCTTACGGCACCGTTAGGCAGGACGCGCTCGAAAGAAGTGGGCATCGACGAATTCGTCGATCGCCTTTTGGTCGGCGGGATCGACGCGCTCGAACTGTAAGCCCATGCCGACGCGCGCATTGCTCCACGACACCTTAGCGTCAGCGTCGATATCCTTCTTCGACCCTGGCAGCCTGAATCGCAAGCGCGCCTTCGCGTCGCTATCGAGCGGACTGGTGGTGCGGATTGCTATGCCGCCGCGGCTCAAGTTCAACGTCAACGCCGCCGCGATGGTACTGCCGAAGCGATAGGCGATGGGGATGCCGAGCACCACTCGTGGGCTGCCGCGCCGATTGAAATCGTCCGGAAACAAGTGCGGCGCAAGCGAAGGCAGAATGTGCTGCACGGCGCTGTACTCGTTGACATAGCCAGCCACACCCATTGCCGCGAGATCGCGCACTTCCTCGGCGCTGTTCACCGTGCCGCTGAAGATCAGGATCGGCAGTCGCCCTTCGTCCATCTTCCGGATACTACGAACGACCTCAATCCCTGACGCGTTTGGTAAGCGCAGATCAATCACCAGCAAGTCGAGCTGAGGCAGATCGGTCCGTACACGCGCGAGCAACTCGGCGGCGCTCTTCACCGTAACCGCGCGATGCCCAGCGCCTTCGATCGCCGCTTTGAAGCGGTCGCGAACGAATGCGGTGTCATCGGCAACGAGGACAGTTTTCGCAGCGGCTGAAACAGGCATTTCGTAGCGGAAAACAGGGGTTCCGTTCGTTGCAGATGCTATCAGGTTCTCGTTATAATCCGAATACCTATCCCTGTCTTTGAGCCTCAGGAGCGCTGGAATGGCCGCGAATTGTCCGGAGTGTGATTCACAAATCGATCTCGACGAAATGGACGTTGATGTCGGTGACGAGTTGTCGTGCTCGGAGTGTGGCGCACTCATCCGCGTAGCCAGCGACGCGCCACTCGAACTCGAACTTGCCGATGACGAGGACGACGATCTCGACGAAGATGAGGACGAGGACGAAGACGAGGAAGAGGAAGAAGATAGTGAGGAAGAAGAAGGTTGGGGCGACGAGTCTGAGGAATAACGACATTCTGGTGCCCGCGCCGGTGCGCGCGAAGGAAGACGTCCTTCAGCAAATCCTGTCCAATCTCGGATCAGCCATCGTCGCATTCAGTGGCGGTGCCGACAGCGCTTATCTCGCGCACGCCGCCGCTGCAACGCTCGGCGATCGTGCGTTGGCGGTCACCGCCGACAGCCCGAGTTACCCGGATGCCCATCGACAACTCGCGCTGCGTGTCGCCACCGAATTTGACATTCCCCACGAGGTGATTCAGACCGACGAGTTGAATCGGCCAGAGTATCGTGCCAACCCGGCGAACCGTTGTTACTACTGCAAGCACGAACTCTACGCCCACCTCACGGCGCTGGCACAGTCGCGCGGGTTTGTCGCCGTCATCGATGGCAATAACGCTGATGATCGCGGCGACTATCGCCCCGGCCGCCAGGCCGCACGCGAATTCGGCGTCCGTAGTCCGCTCGATGAAGCGGACCTGTCGAAAGAGGAGATTCGGCTGCTCTCACGTGCGGCGGGCCTTCCGACGTGGGACGTTCCGGCGTCAGCCTGTTTGTCTTCTCGCATCCCGTACGGCAGCGAGGTGACCGAAAGCAAACTGCGTCTCATCGAAGCTGCGGAAGACGTATTGCGCAATCTCGGATTCCGCGTCTTTCGCGTTCGCCATCATGACGTCCTTGCGCGCCTCGAACTGGCGCGTGACGAAATGCCCCGTGCGCTCGAACCGGCGGTAAACGCCCAAGTGGTGCAAGAGCTCAAAGCCCTCGGCTATCAACACGTAACCATTGATTTGCAAGGGTATCGCCTCGGCAGCCTCAACGAGGCGTTACGGTTACGTCCCGTCCAGTGATTCGCACCGCGCTCGCGGTGCTCGCGTTGGTATTTGCACTCGCGCACCTCCCCTATCTCCCATCGACGCTCGAAGATATCGATTCGGTGAATTTCGCGTTGGGTATCCGCGATTTCGACGTCGCGAACCACCGCCCACATCCGCCCGGGTATCCGATTTACATCGCGCTCGGCAAGCTGGGCGTCGCTCTCGCCAAACCATTTAGCGGCGCGAGTACCCCGTCATCAATCGAGGCGCGCGTGCTCGCGATGCTGTCGTTAATCGCGGCGATGTTTGCGATCGTGTTTCTGTACCGCGTGCTCGCGTCGTTTGCCATTGCCTCTGCTTCGGGACCCACGACGACTCCCCCATGGCGTGCCGTGGATCCGCGCGCACTCGCCGCGACTGCGCTCGCCGTGGCCTGTCCGTTGTTTTGGTACGCCGCGGTACGTCCAATGAGCGACGTACCGGGTCTGGCCGCGGCGCTGTCAGCACAGGCGTGTCTTGCGCTGGCGTGGTGGCGGCAGCAGGGAGACACCGGCACTGACGGACGCTTATCGCCCGAGCTCACCGCCGCCTCAGGCCGAATGATTGTGCTCGGGGCACTGCTTGCCGCAATCGCCATTGGCTTTCGCTCGCAGAACGCCGTGCTGACGCTGCCATTGCTGGGCGCGGTGCTTGTGGATCGCATCGGCCGCGGCGTTGCTGGCGCCTTGATCGGCAGTAGCGTCGCGTTTGCCGTCGGCATCGCCGCCTGGGCCATTCCGCTGTTTGTCGCCAGCGGCGGCGTCAACGCCTACTTATCTGCACTCGGCGGCCAGGCCGGTGAAGACTTTGCCGGCGTCGAAATGCTGTACGTCAATCCCAACGCCAGGCTGGCCGCTTTCGCCTTACTGCGGACGTTCATCTATCCGTGGGATTCGCTCGTACTTGGCGGCATCGTCGTGGCGCTGGCCGCGATTGGATCGATCACGCTGTTGCTGCGCGAACGACGCACGTTGTGGGCTGTCGCGATGGTCAGCGTGCCCTACTTGATTTTCCATCTCCTGTTTCAAGACACGACATTCACGCGCTACGCCCTACCACTGGTGCCGCCCGTTGCTTTTCTCGCCGTATGCGCTTTCGAGTTGGCCGGGCCGAGAGCCGTGGTTTTGGCCACCGGTGCGCTTGCTGTCTGGGGCGTGGCTGTTGCGACGCCGACGCTGGCGATTTACGGCAGTGAGCCGAGCCCCACGAGCCGCGCGGTGGCTGCGATCAATCACGCCGCAATTGACACGCGCCCGGGTGCGCTTGCGTTTCACCAAACATTCCGACGGCCGCTGGAGGCAGAGTCCCTGAATGTCAATCCGGTTCTTCCTTCGCCGCCGCGGCGCGAGTGGTTAGAGCTCGTGAAGTACTGGCGTGATGGTCATACCGAGCCATTGTGGTTTCTCGCCGACCCGCGGCGAAGTGATCTCGCGTTGATCGATCCACGCAGCCGTACAGACCGATTGGAGCTGGCCTGGAGTTTCCGCGCCCTGTCGGACCTCGGTGGCATGCGTCCATTTGCCGCCACGTGGTATCGCATACCGCCGCCGGGATGGTTTGCTGAAGACGGCTGGGCGCTCACACCCGAAACGGCTGGCATCGCTCGACTCGTGGGCCAAGGGCCGCATCTCGGTCCCATCAGTGCCTGGGTCCGTCGTCGGCCAGACCCGATGCGGCTGTTAATCGGCGGGCGGCACCTCGGGACCGGTGCGGATCCGCCGATTCGCTTCGTGGTCGCGATTGATGGCAGAACCGTCGCGCAGTGGGAACTTGGCCCGGGCTTCTTTGTTCATGAGTTCGAGCTGCCCGCGGGCGCCCTCGACGGCGCCACCGCGTTGGCACGTCTGACGGTTGAGTCACATCCCGTCGCGGCGCAATTCAATACTCTCAGCTCGTCGCAACCGGCAAGGATCGCGAGCGCCATCGAACAGTTTGATCTTCAGCCGCGGGGTACGTTGATGTGGGCCTACGACCAGGGGTGGCACGAGGCCGAATACGATCCGCAAGTCGGCGTCTGGCGATGGACTTCCGACCGCGCGACGCTGCGAGTCATCGATGCGTCGACGCCGATCACTGTTTCGCTCCGTGTCGGGTCGGTGCGTCGCGACTTCGATGACCCCGCGACGGTGCGAATGCTCGCCGGCGATCGCGTGATTGCGGAGACGGTGATAGCCGAGGATACGCACTGGACCGTACAAGTCCCGCTCGAGACGTTGCAATCGGTCAATGGCCGCATCACCATAGACACCGATCGCACGTTTGTTCCGTCTGAACGAGATGGGCGCCCGGATCAACGCCGGCTTGGCCTGCGGATATTGGGCGTGGACATCGCAGCACAGCCTTGACCGCTAACAACCCAACCTGTAATCTGCGCGTGACTCGTGACGTCCAAGGAGACCCTGATGACCGTGCTTAAGACCAGCGCATTGTGCGTCGCATTTTCCGTTGCGCTCGCCGTCAGTACCGCGTGCGGTAAAAAAGCACCAGACCCACCACCGGCGGCTCCACCCCCGCCGACGCCCACAGCACCGGCAACACCACCGGCGCCTCCGCCACCACCAGCGCCTGCGCCGAGTTCTACCTCGCCGTCATCGACACCGCTCACGGAAGAACAGATCTTTTCGCAGAAGACACTCGATCAACTGAACGCCGAACGGCCCCTTGGCGACGTGTTTTTCGATCTCGACGCTGCCACCGTGCGCGAGGATGCGCGTGGGCCGCTGCAAAAAAATGCCGATTGGATGAAGCGCTGGTCAGCAACGCGAATCGTTATCGAGGGACATTGCGACGAACGTGGCAGCGCCGAATACAACCTTGGCCTTGGTGAGCGGCGCGCCGCCGCGGTCAAAGACTATCTCGTGAACCTGGGTGTGCCGGCTGATCGCATTGCTGTTGTCAGTAAAGGCAAAGAGTCGCCGTTTTGTAGCGACACCAGCGAATCGTGCTGGCAGCAGAATCGGCGAGGGCATTTCCTGATTACCGCGAAGTAAGCCGCAGGCCACTTTCGAGATCGCGCGCGTCGATGGCGCCGCGCGCGATCTCAACGCCATCCTTCAACACCACCGGGATCTCGTAGCGATAACGCGCGAAGAGCTGCGCGTCGGCGGTGATGTCTACTTCCTCCAAGGTGAAGCGCAGCTCGCCTTGCATGCCTTGCAGTCGCTCGCGGACGTCCTCGCACAAATGACACCCAGGTTTGGAATAGAGCGTAACTGTCACGCCCGTCACCGGACAGACGCGGCCATGGTTGTCGCCGCCGCTCGCGGATCCGCGGCGGCCGTGATCGGGCGACCAATAACCAGGTAATTGGCGCCTGCCTGCATCGCTTCGGCCGGACCGAGCGTGCGCGCCTGATCGTCTTTGACTGTGCCCGCATCCTGTGCCCGGATGCCTGGCGTCACGATCAAAAAGTTGGGTCCACAGGCACGACGAATCGCCGCAATCTCCAGAGGCGAGGCGACCACGCCATCGAGGCCAGAGTCCTGCGCCAGCCTCGCAAGATGCACGACGTGGTCGATGACGGGAGCGTTTACGCCCGTTTCGCGCAGTTGGTCGGCATCGAGGCTGGTTAACACCGTGACGCCAATGACCAGGGGCCGTTCGCGTCGCTCGCGTTCCGCCGCGCTCGTCGCGGCGTCAGCTGCGGCCCGCATCATGGCGCGGCCGCCGCTCGCGTGCACGTTCAACATCCACGCTCCCGTCCCGACCGCCGAGGTGACGGCGCCCGCCACCGTATTGGGAATGTCGTGGAATTTCAAATCGAGAAACACGCGATGGCCCTCGCGCGTCAACGTGCGCACCAACTCGGGGCCTTCCGCGGTGAAGAGTTGCTTGCCGACCTTGACCCCTCCGACGATGCCACCAAGCGTGTGTGCCAGGGCGTAAGCGGCAGAGGCCGACGGCACGTCGAGCGCGACAAGAATCGGATTCACGCGTGAACTTCTTTACGCGGTGTCGTATCGAGCGCGCCAATGAGGTCGCTGATGGCAGGCACGTGCTGGCGCTCCATGTAGTCGCTCATGCCATCAAGGACCTTGGCCCAGATGAACGGATCGGCAAAGTTCGCCGTTCCGACCTGTACTGCCGTCGATCCGGCGAGCATGAATTCAATCGCGTCAGCGGCTTCGGCGATGCCGCCCATGCCGATGATGGGGATTTTGATCGACTGATAACACTCCCACACCATGCGGATCGCAATTGGCCGGATAGCCGGTCCGCTCAACCCACCGAACACATTCGACAGCTTCGGCCGTCTGGTTTCGACGTCGATCGCCATCGCCAAAAACGTGTTTACGAGTGACACCGCATCGGCGCCAGCGCCTTCCGCCGCGCGCGCAAACGAGGCGACGTCAGTCACATTGGGTGTGAGTTTCGGAATTACGGGCAGGCGGGTTACTTTGCGCACCGCGGCAGTGACTTCCGCGGTGCCGGCCAGGCTGCAGCCAAACTGGATGCCGCCCTCTTTGATGTTGGGACAGGAAATATTCAACTCGAGCGCCGCAACGCCTTCGGCATCCGACAAGATGCGCGCCACTTCGGCGTATTCATCGAGTGTGGTCCCACAGATGTTGACGAACACGCGCGCGCCGAGCTCGCGTAGGCGCGGGAGCTTTTCGGCGACGAAGCGATGGACGCCAATGCCCTGCAGGCCGATGGCGTTGAGCATGCCGGCCGGGGTTTCGGCAATGCGTGGCGGCACATGGCCCTCTCGTTCTTTGAGAAAGAGTCCCTTGACCGCCACGCCACCGAGCGTTCCGAGGTTGACGACGTCTTCGTACTCGAGCCCGTACCCGAAGCAGCCGCTTGCGGCAATCACCGGGTTGGGCAGTTCGAGCGAGCCGATCTGCACGCGCATGTTCATGATGAGTCCTGAAGAATGCTAAGGCGTCGGTAGCTCGGGTTCACTCATCCCAAACAAGATCCGCACCGGCAAAGACCGGTCCGCCGAGACACGCACGCACGAAATGCGACGGACCCGCGCCGTGGCGCACGGGAACGACACAGCTGTAGCACCCTCCAAGTCCACAGCCCATCACACGTTCAACCGACACTTGCGACGGTTGTCGATAACGGGCGGCGAGCTTCGCCACCGCCGCGAGCATCGCCTCCGGCCCGCACGCGTAGACGGTGACCGCATCAGGCGCGTCGAGCGCGGTCAGCGCCTCCTCGAGTGGTGTTGTGATGCGTGCTTTCGCGCCGCGCGAGCCATCTTCGGTGGCGATCACAAGTCGGGCGCCGAGAGCCTCGAAGAAATCGAGGTAGAACAACTCACGCGCGCTGCGCGCGCCATAAAACAGCGTCATCGGGACGCCAGCAGCGGCTAACGATTCGGCCAGCGTTGCAAATGGCGCCAGTCCGACACCGCCTGCGACCATCCATGCCTCTCGCCGAGCGGGTACAGGCAACGTAAATGGCTGGCCCAACGGTCCAAGGGTGTGCACCGTGGCGCCCTTGTCGAGCGCATAGAGCGATCGCGTATTCGGTCCCGCCCGTTTGTTGAGGATGCTGATGCCGATGACGCAGCCTGCGTCGCGGACGATTTCAAACACCGAAAACGGCCGGCGGAGAATGGAATCCACCATTGGTTCGCCTTTGACCATCACGAACTGGCCAGGCTGGGTGTGCGTGCCGATTTCGGCCGCCGCGAGTGTCAACACGTTGTATTCGTCCGACAAGCGGAGATTGCTGATCACCTCCGCATTCACATCCACAGGCATCGTCGCAGTATAACTGCGCGGTGCGGCTTCCTCTTGGGTGGGTTCTCGTTCCCGAACCGTTGTGATCAGCGGTATACTCTCCTTCGCTCTTTAACTGCGAACCAGCGAGTTCGCGAAGAGGTGCCCATGCAGTTCTTTACCTGGGTCCCGCCATGCCGGTAGTCATGGACGCGGACCGGATCTCTCGCGCGCTCACGCGCATCGCGCACGAAATCGTCGAACGAAATCGCGGACTCGAAGCCATTGCGCTCGTTGGTGTGCGCAGCCGTGGCGTGCCACTGGCCAAACGCATTGGCCGGGCGCTGCAACAGATTACCGGTGACGAGGTGCAAACCGGCGCCCTCGACATCACGCTTTATCGCGACGACTTGATGCGACATCAAGTTGGTCCGCAGCCGCTGGTGCGCAGCACCGAGATTCCCTTCTCGATTGACGACCGCACGATCATCCTCATTGACGATGTCCTCTATACCGGCCGCACCACACGCGCGGCCCTGGACGCGCTGATTGACTTCGGTCGTCCCCAGGCGATTCAGCTCGTTGTTCTCGTCGACCGCGGCCATCGCGAGCTACCGATCAAAGCCGATTACGTCGGTAAAAACATTCCGACCTCACGACGAGAAAGCGTGCAAGTGCGGTTACAAGAACTCGATGGCAGCGACGAAGTCATCGTCCAGGCGGAGGAGTGACCATGGAAGCTGTGCAATCCGCGACGCAACCAATCACGACCCTGCGCCGGAAAGACTTGCTCGGTATCGGCGATCTCAGCGCGCAAGAAATCGTCCTCATTCTCGATACCGCCGATGCGATGAAGGAAGTCGGACAGCGGACGATTAAAAAAGTGCCGACCCTGCGCGGTCGCACTGTCGTCAATCTGTTCTTCGAACCGAGCACGCGCACGCGCACGTCATTCGAGATCGCCGAGAAGCGACTGAGCGCGGACACGCTGAATGTCGCGATCGCGTCATCGAGCGTCGTGAAAGGCGAGACGCTCGTAGACACGGCTCTCAATATCGAAGCCATGGCGCCGAGCATGATTGTCTTGCGACACAGTTCGTCTGGCGCGTGCCACCTGCTGTCGCGCGTCTGCCGCGCCGGCATCATCAATGCCGGTGACGGTATGCACGAACATCCGACGCAGGCGTTGCTCGATGCCTATACCATCCGCGAGCGCAAGGGACGGCTGCACGGGTTGAAGATCGCAATTGTCGGCGACCTGCTCCACAGCCGTGTGCTGCGCTCGAATCTACTGTTGCTCACCAAACTAGGCGCCGAAGTGTGGGTGTGCGGACCAAAGACGCTTATCCCGCCGGGCATCGACCGCCTCGGCGTTCGCGTGACCACGGCCGTGGACACGGCGGTTCAGGATGCCGACGTGATCATGATGTTGCGCATCCAACTGGAACGGATGCAGGGAGGGTTCTTTCCATCGCTACGCGAATATTTCACGACGTTTGGCATGACGGAGGCGCGTGTCAGTCGCGCCAAACCCGACGTCATCATCATGCACCCCGGCCCCATGAACCGCGGCGTCGAGATCGCGTCGGAAGTCGCCGACGGTCCGTTCTCGGTAATTCTCGATCAGGTCGCCAACGGCGTTGCCGTGCGGATGGCCGTGCTCTACCTGCTGTCGGGGGGAGCGGATCATGAAGCGGCTCTTTAAGGGCGCCCGCGTAGTCGATCCGACTGCCGGCCTGGACGGAGTGTTTGACCTGCTGCTCGATGGCGATCGCATCGCACAGGTCGGTCGTGATCTGCCGGTGTCGCTTGCGGACGGTGGCGCCATTACTGAGGTTCCGGCCAATTGCGTCCTCGTGCCCGGGTTGATCGACATGCACGTGCACTTGCGAGAACCAGGGCAGGAGCACAAAGAAACCGTCGCGTCAGGAACGCTCGCCGCGGTAACCGGAGGGTTTACCGCCGTTGCGTGCATGCCCAACACAGTGCCGGTCAACGACAATGCCGGCGTCACGCAGCTGATTCTTCGCAAAGCCGCCGAGGCGAATCTCGCCCGCGTGTATCCGATCGGTGCCGTGTCACGCGGACAACAGGGGGAACAGCTCGCAGACATCGCGGAGTTACATGCGGCTGGCTGCGTTGCGGTGACCGACGATGGCCATCCGGTGGCGACAGCGCTGTTGGCTCGCCGCGCCCTGGAATACACGAGCATGTTCAACATGCCGCTGATCGAGCATTGCGAAGACCCGTCGCTCAAGAGCGATGGTTGCGCCCACGAGGGCCCGCGCGCCGCGGAACTCGGGTTGAAAGGCATTCCTGGTGCGGCCGAATCGATCATGGCCGCCCGCGACATCCTACTCGCCGAGATGACCGGCGGACATGTGCACGTGGCGCATATGAGCGCGTGGACCACGCTTGAAGCAGTTCGACAGGGGAAAAGTCGCGGCGTCAACGTCACCTGTGAAGTGACGCCGCACCACTTCACGCTCACCGACGATCAGCTTGCCGAACCGGTGCCCTATGACACCAATACCAAAATGAACCCACCGCTGCGGGAAGCACGCGATCGCGATGCGATGCTGTCCGGTCTCGCGGATGGCAGCATCGACGCCATTGCGACCGATCACGCGCCGCATCATTACGACGAGAAAAATGTCGAATACGATCGGGCGCCCTTCGGCATCATCGGACTTGAAACCGCGGTTTCCATTGCACTCGATCGCCTGGTACACACAGGCGTCATTTCACTTACGCGACTGGTCGAATTGATGGCGGTGAATCCTGCACGCATTCTGCGCGTCCCGGGCGGAACGCTGGCGCCGGGAGCACCTGCCGACATCACTATCCTCGCCCCCGATCTTGCCGTGACAATCGATCGCGCGCGCATGCGCAGTCGATCGAAAAACACGCCGTTTCACGGATGGACGTTTCGCGGCGGCGTGGCCGCGACGCTCGTCGCCGGTCGCGTCGTGTATGCCAACCCTGATGTCCCCATGGATCTGACCTGATGAACCCTCGTCTCGACGAGATTCGCGCCCGCGCACTCGAAGACTTTCGCCGGTTTGGCGTCGTGATGGAAGGTCACTTCGATTACGGCAACGGCTTTCACGGCCGACTCTATTTGAATCCGCATCAGCTGTTTCGATTGCCGTCCACGATCTGGCGTGTGGCGCAGGATCTGATCGACGTCCTGCCGTCGACGCTGCTTCAGGAAACCGAGATCGTGGCCGGTCCGGTAACCGGCGGGGCGTTGCTCGCCCATACGCTGGCAGGCTTGCTCGATGGCCGGCGCGCGCTCACGCACCCGCCCTATTCGTTCGCCCCATTCGGTGCAGGGGAGCACGGACGCCCGACGTTGAGTCCTTTTTATCGCGATGTGATGAACGGTCGCCGTGTGCTGTTGGCGGACGATGTGAGGAATACCGGACAGACCTTCCAGCAATGCGCCGACCTCGTGGGCGCCGCCGGCGGGACTGTCATCGGCACGGTTGAAATCGTCGATCGATTGGAAACCGAAATCGTGCTGCAGGTGCCCAACGTCGCGCTCGTCGAGTACACGGCGCCGGCGAACTATCCAGCCGCATTATGTCCATTGTGCATCAACGGTGTTCCCATTACCGCCTTCTAACTGACGGTCTGCCTCGACTCATCTGGACCGCGGGGGTTCCGGCCGTCCGGGTGTTCTGTTCCGTCGTTCCTATTGTTCTGTTCCGTCGTTCCTGTTGTTCTTCGTTCCGTTCTTAGTTCTTCGTTCTTAGTTCTTAGTTCTCCGTTCGTCCCTGATAATCAACAAATGACTGTTCGCCCCCGCCAGCCATGGCTCGTCGCCATGGCGGCCTTTCTCTGCCTCTATGCATCAAACGCGTTCGCGCAGGCTGTTGCCGCGCCGACGGCCGCCGTCACACCGCGGTTCACAGCCGAAGAACTGATTGCCGACGTCAAAACGCTGGCGTCGC
>WUUC01096837.1_pt1 | contig 12296 bp, 9 predicted proteins | sample 6278441 | NCBI WGS metagenome assembly WUUC01 (sample SAMN13675441, study PRJNA597444) | soil metagenome | isolation source: soil | place: USA: Washington | collected 2017-10 | reverse complement strand
ACAGCTGCCCGTTGTGCGAGTAGATGCCGACCTGCCGGAACAACGACTCCATGCCGAACGTGCGCGCCTCGTCGGGAACGATCGGGACCACGAGCTCGCCGATTTCCTTGTCGCGCAGCATTTTCGCCAGCATGCGCACGAACGCCATGGTGGTCGAGATCTTGCGGCCTTCCGACCCCTTCGTAAACTCGCCGAACAGCTCCGGCAATGAGTCGCCCTTGAGCGGTTCGCAGGTGACCGATCGCGTCGGCACGAAGCCACCGAGCTGCTTGCGGCGCTCCGTCATGTACGAGATCTCGGGGCTCGTTTCCTCCGGCCGGTAGAACGGCATCTTCGCCACGTCTTCATCTGAAACGGGAATGCCGAACCGCGTGCGGAACGCCCGGAGCTCGTCTTCGTTCAGCTTCTTCTGTTGGTGCGTAATGTTCTTGCCCTCACCCGCCTCGCCGATACCGTATCCCTTGATGGTGCGCGCAAGGACGACCGTGGGCTGGCCGGTGTGGTCGACGGCCGCCTTGTAGGCCGCGTACACCTTTGCCGGATCGTGTCCACCGAGCGTGAGCTTCTTCAGCTGCTCGTCGGAGAGGTGCTTCACCATGTCGAGCAGCCGCGGGTCGGCGCCCCAGAAGTGTTGCCGGATGTAGGCACCGGATTCGACGGCGTATTTCTGCCATTGACCGTCGACGATCTCGCCCATGCGGCGAACGAGCACTCCGTCCTGATCCTTGGCGAGCAGCGGATCCCATTCCGATCCCCAGATGACCTTGATCACATTCCATCCTGCGCCGCGGAAGGCCGCCTCGAGCTCCTGGATGATGCTGCCGTTTCCGCGCACGGGCCCGTCGAGCCGCTGCAGGTTGCAGTTGATGACGAAGATCAGGTTGTCGAGCTTCTCACGCGAGGCCAGCGTGATTGCGCCGAGCGTTTCGGGCTCGTCGGTCTCGCCGTCGCCGAGGAACGCCCACACCTTGGAGTCGGAACGCTTCTTCAGGCCGCGATCTTCGAGATACCGCATGAAGCGCGCCTGGTAGATTGCGTTGATCGGACCGAGGCCCATCGAGACGGTCGGGAATTCCCAGAAGTCGGGCATGAGCCACGGGTGCGGGTACGATGACAGCCCGCCGCCCGCCTTCAGTTCGCGGCGGAAGTTATCGAGCTGCTCGTGGCTGATGCGGCCTTCGAGAAACGCACGCGCATAGATGCCGGGCGAAGCGTGGCCCTGGAAGTAGATGATGTCGCCGTCGTGATCTTCGCCCTTGCCCTTGAAGAAGTGGTTGAATCCCACTTCATACAACGTGGCGGCCGACGCGAACGTGGAGATGTGCCCCCCGATCCCCTCTTCCGCCTTGTTCGCCTTCACGACCATCGCGAGCGCGTTCCAGCGGACGAGGCTCTTGATGCGGCGCTCCACCTCGCGGCTACCGGGAAATGGCGGGTGCTCTTCAGCGGTGATCGTGTTGACGTAGGGAGTGTTCGCGGTGAACGGCAACTTGACGCCGCTGCGTCGCGCATGGACGTGAAGTTCCTGGAGGAGCCGGTTGACTCGGACCGGACCGCCGGTCTGGAGCACGTAGTCGAGCGACTCGAGCCATTCGCGGGTCTCGACGGCTTCGAGTTCCGCGGCATCTTTGGGCGCTGTATTCCGCATGATGACCTCGCCGACCCCAGCAGAGCCGGCTGAAGATGAACGTGACAACCTAATATTCTATTCCTGCCGGATCGCTCGATGGAAACGTTTTCGGTAAAGCTTCACCTCACGGACGACCTCGACGGTGCGCGACAGGCGATTGTGTCGTGCACCCGGTGTCCACGCCTGAGAACCTACTGTGAGGAGATCGCGCGGACGAGGAAGCGTGCGCACCGCGATGAAACCTACTGGGGCCGACCTGTTCCCGGCTTTGGCGATCCGTCCGCGCGCGTGCTCATCGTCGGCCTCGCGCCGGCGGCGCACGGGGCCAATCGCACAGGTCGCGTGTTCACGGGTGATGGTGTCGGCGGCTCCGGCGATTTCCTTATGTCGGCGCTTCATCGCACCGGCTTCGCAAGCCTGCCAACGTCACGAGATCCGAACGACGGCCTCGCACTGACCGACGCGTACATCCTGTCCGCGGTACGCTGCGCGCCGCCCGAGAACAAGCCGCGGCCCGAGGAGATCACCCGGTGTCTCGATCACCTTGATGCCGAGTTGGCGCACCTGCCACGTGTGCGTGTCGTCGTCGCGCTAGGGAAGATTGGATTCGACGCCTGGCTGCAGGCGCTGAAGCGCCGCGACGTGCGGCTGGTGCCGCGCCCGCAGTTCGGCCACGGCGCGGTGACGAGAATTGGAGCGGGTCTGCCGGTGCTCGTCGGCTGCTATCACCCGAGCCGCCAGAATACGAACACCGGCAAGCTGACGGCCCGGATGATGGAGAGCGTGTTCAGGAAAGCGAAGCGGCTACTCGCTGACGCCGGCGACTGATCCCGGCTTCAGGATGTAGGCGTTGTTCGCATCTTCGGTCCGATACTGCGTGTGGCAGGCGCGGCACGAGCCGCCGGCTTCCTTGAATGCCGCCGTCGCCCCCGCGATGTCCAGGGAGCCCGCGGACAGCACCTTGTCGAGCGCATCGAGCTTGGCCAGCGCTTCCTTGTTCAACTTCAACGCGTCGTCCTTCTTGTGCGCGATCCAGAAGGACTGCGACTCCTGAACGGCCGCCCGGACGATGGCGAGCTGCGCCTTGGCGTCGGCCGCGTTGTTCGACTGGATCGCCTTGTCCACCTGACGGAAGGCCCCGGCCTTCTTCATCACCGTATCGAGTTCCTCGGCCGTGGACACCTTCTGCTGCGCCACCACCGCGCTGGCCAGAGCCAGGCACGCAGCCACCGCATAGCCAACACGACGCATCAAGCCCCTCCTCGTAAATTGGGTGCAGTATCGTGCCCCATTCCCATGCCTCAATCAACTGGAAGGAGCACCCTGCGCAGCGTCGCCGCGTCGATGTTGCCACCGGTCATGACGCAGACCACCTTCTTTCCCGCCAGCGTGTCTCTGGATGTCTTCGCGGCCGCCAGCGCAGAGCCACCGGCGCCCTCCGCCAGGTTGTGCGTGAGACCGAGCGCCATCCGGACGCCATCTCGCAGCTGCTCTTCGTTGAGGGTCACGACGTCGTCGAGTTCGTCCTTGAGCAGGCCGAACGTGAGATCGAAGGTCGTTCGCGTGGCCATTCCCTCCGCAAACGTGTCGGCCGAGTCGCCGACGACGCGCGTTGGTCCCCGCCAGGAGCGGGCGAAGGCGTCCGCCCTGGCGGCCTGGACGCCGATGACCTGTGCGCGAGACTTCATGCCGGTGCGGACGATGCAGCAGCCGCACGCACCGCTGCCGCCGCCGATCGGCACGAAAATAACGTCGGCGTCCGGCAGCTCTTCGAAAATTTCAAGCGCGTAGGTGCCGACGCCGGCGAGCAGATGCGGCTCGTTCCCGGAGTGCACGTAGCGCCATCCTTCCCGGTCAACAAGCGACTCGACGTACTCGCGGGCCTCGTCGAAGTCGCGCCCATGCTCGACCAGTTCCGCCCCCATCGCGCGGATGGATGCATTTTTCTCGGGGTTGTTCCCCACTGGTACGGCAATCCGGCAGCGAACGCCGTGAATCCTGGCGGCAAACGCAATCGACTGACCGTGGTTGCCGGTGCTTGCGCTGATCACCCCGCGGCGCTTTTCCTCGTCGGTCAGCTGAGACACGAGATTGAGCCCACCGCGAACCTTGAACGCGCAGGTCGGGTTGTGGTTCTCGTGTTTCACCCAGAGATCGAGGCCGAGCGCTTCGTCGAGCAGCGAATGCTTGAGAAGCGGCGACGGCTTCAGGGATGAATAGACACGCGGCCGCGCGGCATAAACGTCCTGCAGGGATGGTGGCTGCATGGCGCATTATGACCGCGTCGCCACCCCCGATTGTCGGGCAGACACCCATCGGTCCCGGACCTGCACCGCGAGATCGGGACGATTCGAGATCAGCGCGTCGGCGCCCCACTCGAGCAGTCGAATCATGTCGGGTTCCGTATCCACCGTCCACACCTGAACGCGCAACCCGGCCTGGTGCGCGTAGCGGATGAAACGCGGCGACACGACGCGGAGAAGTCCGGCCGTTTCCGGCACCTGGTACCCCTGCCATGCGCACGAGCGGAGCGGCCAGCAAATCCACGTGCGACGCAGCGCCCGACGCACTTCTTCGAGGGACGCGCTCGACGCCATGTCAGGCAACGCCTTACGCGCGGCACGAACCGCCGTCACGCCGTAGCCAGCGGCACACACCCGGTTTACGGCGCCGGCCGCGCGAACGTCCGCAGCGACAGCTTCACCGAGCCGTGCGGAGTCTTCCTTCATCTCAACGATCACGCGCGTGGTGGGATAGCGACGCAGCACCTCGCGAAGGGTTGGCACGTTCAGTCGCGCGAGCTCAGCGGCAGTGCGCAACGCGACCGGTCCGGAACCGTTCGTAGTACGTTCGAGCGTCTTATCGTGATGAACGACAACGAGGCCGTCGGCTGCGAGGTGGACGTCGAGCTCGAGGCCGTCGGCACCCGCTTTGATGCCGGCATCGAATGCCTGGATCGTGTTTTCCGGGCCGAGCGCTGTCCCGCCACGATGGGCGAAGATCAACGGACGGTCCGAGTCAAAAAACCTCACCGCTCTACCCTACGATAGAATCCCCACATGGCCTCAACACGCGCGATCTCCACGCTGGGCGAACTGCGCACCGCGATCGCCGCGGGCACCGTGCCCCACCGTTCTGTCCACCAGGAGGTTCGCGAAAACCTCATCCGCAAGCTACGCGAGGGCGGTCCGCTCTTCGACGGCATCGTCGGTTATGACGACACGGTGATCCCGCAGCTCGTGAACGCGCTGCTGTCGCAGCACAACTTCATCCTCCTCGGTCTCCGCGGACAGGCGAAAACACGCCTGCTCCGCGCGCTGGTCACGCTGCTCGACGATCAGATTCCGGTGATGCCCGGCTGCGAGATCAATGACGACCCGCTGGCGCCGATCTGCAGCGCGTGCCGCGCCCGCCTGGCATCAGAGGGAGACAAGACGGCGGTCGCGTGGCTCGCCCGTGACCTGCGCTATGTCGAAAAACTGGCGACGCCGGACGTGACGATCGCCGACATGGTTGGCGACATCGATCCAATCAAGGCGGCCCGCTCGGGACTGCAGCTCTCGAGCGAGCTGACCATGCATTATGGACTCTTGCCGCGCGCGAACCGGGGCATCTTCGCGATCAACGAGCTGCCCGATCTCGCCGGCAAGATCCAGGTTGGCCTGTTCAACATCCTCCAGGAAGGCGACGTGCAGATTAAGGGTTACCCCGTACGTCTGCCGCTCGACGTGATGATGGCGTTCACGGCCAACCCCGAGGACTACACGGCACGCGGCAAGATCATCACCCCGCTCAAAGATCGCATCGGCTCCGAGATCCGGACCCACTATCCCGTCGGGCGGCAGCAGGCGATGCTCATTACCGCGCAGGAAGCGTGGCTTACGCGTGAGGGTCCCGGACCGACAGTGGAAGTCCCGACGTTCGTGTCCGAAGTGGTCGAAGAGATCGCGTTCCAGGCGCGACAGGATCGACGCATCGACAAGCGCTCGGGCGTCAGCCAGCGACTGCCGATCTCCGCGATGGAAAACGTCGTCTCGAACGCCGAGCGGCGCGCGCTCGTGAGCAACGATGGTGTCGCCGTCCCGCGCGTGACGGATGTCTACGCGGCGCTGCCGTCGATCACCGGCAAGTTCGAGATGGAGTACGAAGGCGAGCTGAAGGGCGCCGAAACCGTGGCGCGCGATCTGATTCGCGCGGCGGTGGCGAACGTCGCCGACGGGTACTTCTCGCATCTCGACACGCACCGCGTCATCGAGTGGTTCGACCTTGGCGGCAGCCTGCAGCTTGGCGACACGATGAGCGCCGCCGACGTCATCACGCACGCGGGACAGGTCCAAGGGCTCGTGGAGCTGGCGCACGCAGCGGGGATCCCCAAAAATGCCGCAAAGCCGCTGCTCGCGGCCGGGATCGATTTCGCGCTCGAAGGGCTTTATGCGCTGAAGAAGATCAGCCGGAGCGAGGATCGCGGCTACCACGCGACCGAACCGCCCGTGCGTCGCGCGTCGCGGCAGGAGCGTGACTTCGAGGAGAACACGCCGATCCCGGGCGGTGGGAAGAAGAAGTATTACAACTAGTGATTGGGCGTGGGGCTTAGGGCGTAGGGCGTAGGCGCAGGGACTAGGACATGTCGTGAAGTACCGCTACACGAAGTACACCGGCGACCTGATGGACGAGATCGACATCGAGGATCTCGTCTCGAAGCTGTCCGACCTGCTGCTGTCGAGCGGGTTCAGCAATCCGTGGGGCGATCCGTTTGGAAGCGACGAGGATCGCACGATGCAGGCGCTGCACGATGCGATTCTGGAGGCGCTGTTCAGCGGCGGCGTGCTCTCCGACGACGCGCTGCAGAAGCTGTTCGGGGATCCGGCGGATGCCGACCAGGAAGCCGCGCGGCAGCAGCTCGAGGATCTGATTCAGCAGATCATCGAGCGGATGATGGAACAGGGGTTCATCACCGGTGCTCCCGACCTCGAAAGCGAACGGCAGCATCGTCGCGGCGTTGGCGGCGGCCTCGGAGAGGATTCGGGACCGGTGAAGTTCGAGGTCACCGACAAGAGCCTGGACTTCCTCGGCTACCGCGCGCTCCGCGACCTTCTTGGCTCGATGGGCCGCAGCAGCGCCGGGCGGCACGATACGCGGGACCTCTCCACCGGCGTCGAGACGGCTGCCGCGTCGAAGCCGTACGAGTTCGGCGACACGCTGAATATCGATGCCAGCGGCACGATTCTGAACGCGGTCCAGCGTCTGCAAGGGGGGCGGGACTCAGTGCCGCGTGTGGGTGTGGCAACGAGTGCCGAGCCCTTTTCAATTGACGTCGACTACCCCGACCTCATGGTCGCGCAGAGCGAGTACCAGAGCTCCTGCGCCACGGTGATCATGCTGGACTGCAGCCACAGCATGATCCTCTACGGCGAAGATCGCTTCACGCCCGCCAAGCGCGTGGCGATGGCGCTGTCGCACCTCATTCGCACGCAGTATCCGGGCGACACGCTCAACGTGGTGCTCTTCCACGATTCGGCGGAGGAAATCCCGCTCAAACAACTCGGTCGCGTCCGCGTGGGCCCGTATTACACGAACACGCGTGAGGGGCTTCGACTGTCGCGTCGCATCCTCGAGCGCCAGAAAAAGGACATGCGGCAGATCATCATGATCACCGACGGCAAGCCGTCCGCGTTGACGCGGCCCGATGGCCAGATCTACAAGAACGCGTTCGGCCTCGATCCTTACGTGATCGCGGAGACGTTTGCGGAGGTGAATGCCTGCCAGAAGGCCGGCATCATGATCAACACGTTCATGCTGGCGCGCGACCACGACCTCGTCGCATTCGTCCGGCGCGTGGCATCCATCTGCCGCGGCAAGGCCTACTTCACGACCCCGTACACGCTCGGGCAGTACGTGCTGATGGACTACATGGACCGAAAAACTCGTACGATCCATTGATGCTGCCGCCGACGATCCCGATCTTCCCGCTGCCGAACGCGGTGCTGTTCCCGAACGTGTTCATGCCGCTGCATATCTTCGAGCCGCGGTACCGGGCCATGGTCGGAGACGCGCTCGAGGGAGACCGGATCGTCGGGATGGTCCTGCTGCGCCCGGGCTACGAGTCGGATTACGAGGGCCGCCCGCCCGTGTACCCCGTCGGCTGCGCCGGCGTGATCACGCACGCCGAACGGCTCGGCGACGGGCGCTTCAATATCGTGTTGCGCGGGATCGAGAAGTTTCGGATCACGGGCGAAGACCGGAGCAAAGCGTATCGTCTTGCTCACGTCCAGCCGCTGCCCGAACCGGCAACGGCGGAACAAACGGCCGCGCTGCGCCAGCAGCGGACCCGCCTCGAAGCGCTCCTCGCGGCCGCCGTCGAGCGAGCCGGGTCGGAGCCGAAGTTCCCGCCGGCCATCCCGGACGAGGACCTCGTCAACGCGCTCGCGCAGTACCTGGAGCTCGATCCCATTGAGCGACAGGCCCTGCTCGAGCGCGAAGGATGTCTCGCCCGCTGCCGCGCGCTCATCGAACTGCTCGAAATGAAAGTGCACGCCCCCAGGGGTTCCTGGGACAAGCGCTCGATGCACTAGAGAGTCGCGCAACTCGCAACTCCCAAAAAGCCCGACTCTCAAAGCAAGTGTCGGGACGGTTCCCGTTGGGAATTGGACTTGGGTTTTTGAAGCTTGGGAGTTGCGGATTGGGAGTTGGGAGTTAATCGGGGCGCAATCGCCCCGCGAGCAGCGCGACGATCTTCTGCCCGTGAAAGCGGCCGTTCTCGATGAAGATCGTGCCGGTCTGTTTGCCCGCAATCGCGCCGCCGGCGACGAACAGGTTCGGCACGTTTGTCTCGAATGTCTCGGGGTCGTAGTCCGGCTTCAGCGTCTCGGGATCGACGCGAACCCCCGCGCCGCGCAGCAGACCGGTGTCCACGTGATAACCGGTCAACAGGAACACCGCGTCGGCGGGGATCCGATCGGTGTGGCCGTCGTGCTCGACCGCCACATGCGTCGGCGTGATCTCCGTCACGTGGGTGTTGAATCGCGCCGCGATCGACCCTTCCTTGATCCGGTTCTCGATGTCCGGTTTCACCCAGTACTTGATCGACTCCCCGAGCGCCGGCCGGCGGTGAACGATCGTGACGTGCGCGCCGCCGCGGAACAGCTCGAGCGCCGCTTCAGCTGCCGAGTTCCGTCCGCCCACGATCACGACCCTCCTCCGGTAGTACGGATGCGCATCGTCGTAGTAATGCGACACGTGCGGCAGGTCTTCGCCAGGCACGCCGAGATAGTTCGGGTGATCGTAATAGCCGATCGCCAGCACCACGGCGCGCGCATGTCGAACCCGCGCGACACCGCGCGCGTCCTCGGTTGCCACGGCGAACGCGGTGCCGTCGCGCTCGATACCGGTCACGGTTTCGTGAAACGAGATCTGCAAGCCGTACGCATCGACCACGCGCCGGTAATACCGCAGCGCTTCGAGACGTGTCGGCTTGTCGTTGGGGCTGGTCAGCGGAAGGCCACCAATCTCGAGCAACTCGGGCGTGGTGAAGAACACCATGTGGACAGGAAAATGAAAAATCGCATCGACCAGCACGCCCTTCTCGACGATGGCGTAGTCGAGTCCCTGCTGCTTGGCGGCAATGGCCGTGGCCAGGCCAGACGGCCCGGCGCCAACGATGAGAACGTCACGGACGGACATCTCTGAATGATAATGGTCGTTCGCCACAGGAGTTGAACTGATGACGTCATCCCGTTCGCGCCAGGCCGTTGCGCTCGTCGCGCTCACCGTTCTCGTCAGCGTGCCCGCGTTCGCGCAGACACGCCCGTCGACAAGCTCAGGGCGTCCTGAGGCTGCCGGAGGACGCGGCATCACCGAGAAAGATCTGTTCAAGTTCATCTGGGTAGCCGATCCGCAGATCTCGCCCGATGGATCGCAGGTCGCCTTCGTCCGCGTGACGGTGGACGAGAAAAAAGACCAATACGAGACAGGCATCTGGCTCGCGAAAACAGATGGCAGTGAAGCACCGCGCAAGTTGACGGGCGGCACCCGCGACAACGGGCCGCGGTGGTCGCCGGACGGCAAGCGCCTGGCCTTCGTGCGCTCCGTCGAGAAAGACGGCCGGCCGCAGCCGAGTCAGGTGTTCGTCCTGCCGATGGAGGGCGGCGAAGGCCGCGCCATTACCGAGATCCCGCGTGGAGCTGGGAACCCGCAGTGGTCGCCCGACGGCCGCACGATCGCATTCTCGTCGAGCGCCAAGCCGGAAGACCTGAAGAAGGCAGAGGAAGAGAAAAAGAAAGAGACCGCGGCAAAGGAGGGCGACAAGCCAGCCGGCGAGAAGCCGTCAGAAGAAAAGCCGGAGGACAAGCCGCGCGAGAGCGACGTCCGGGTGATCACGAATGCGGTCTATCGCGCCAATGGCATCGCCGATTTCGGCTATGTCGACTCCGATCGTCCATCGCACATCTGGACCGTGCCCGTACCGGACCCCGCGGCACCGCTCGCGACGCCGAAGCAGGTCACGACCGGTGAGTTCTCGGAAAACAATTTCCAATGGTCGCCGGACGGCACGCGCATCTTCTTCGTGTCGAACCGCGTGAAGGAGCCGTACTACGTCCCGAATGACAGCGACCTGTACTCAGTTCCCGCCGGCGGCGGCGAACCGACCAAAGTACTCAGCATCGACGGCACGATCAGTGACTATGCGTTCGCGTCCGATGGCAAGCGCATCGCGTTTGTCGGCACTCTGCACGGCAGTCCCGTGCGCTCCTACAGCCAGTCGGATCTATGGGTGGCCGATCTACCCTCGGGCACGCCTCGCAACCTGACCGCCTCGTACGACTTCGACATCGACGGCGGCCTGGGTGGGGACCAGCGCGCTCCACGGGGCGGTGCGCCGTCGGGGCCGGTGTGGGCCCGTGATGGACGCACGGTGCTGATCAAGGTGGGGGAACAGGGCGACGCAAACATCAAGCGCGTGGACATCGCATCGGGCAAGGTGGAGCCGCTTACACAGGGGCATCACGACGTGATGGCGTACACCGCCGATGCGAATGCGCGGAACGTGGCGCTGATTCTCTCCACCCAGACCGTGCTTGGCGACGTGCAGACACTCGACACGACGTCGGGCACGATGAAAAAGCTCACGACGTTTAATGACGATTTGTTCAAACAGCTCGCGCTCAGCGATCCGGAGGAAATCTGGTACACAAGCTTCGATGGCAAGAAGATCCAGGGCTGGATCCTGAAGCCCACCGGTTTCGAGCCCTCGCGGAAGTACCCGATGATCCTCGAGATCCACGGCGGCCCCCACTCCGCCTACGGCAACACGTTCACGCACGAGTTCCAGTGGATGGCCGCCAAGGGTTACGTGGTGCTGTTCACGAATCCGCGCGGCAGCTCGAACTACGGACAGGACTTTGGGAACATCATCCAATTCAAGTACCCCGGCGATGACTACAAGGACCTTATGGCGGGCGTGGACGAGATCCTGAAGAAGGGATACGTGGATGAGAGCCGCATGGGCGTGACCGGCGGCAGCGGCGGTGGCCTCCTCACGAACTGGGTCGTGACGCAGACCTCGCGCTTCAAGGCGGCCGTCTCACAGCGCGATATCTCGGACTGGACGACGTTCTGGTACACGGCGGACTTCTGGCTGTTCAACCCGACGTGGTTCCAGAAGGCGCCGTTCGAGGATCCGCAGGATTTCGACAAGCGGTCGCCGATCACGTACGTGAAGAACATTCAGACCCCGCTGATGTTCATCCTTGGCGACGAGGACTGGCGCACGCCACCGTCAGCGGGCGGCGAGCAGTTGTTCCGCGCGTTGAAATACCTGAAGAGGCCGACGGTGATGGTCAGGTTCCCTGATGAAAGTCACGAGCTCTCGCGCTCGGGCAAGCCCTGGCACCGGGTCGAGCGCCTTCAGCACATCGTCGGCTGGATGGACAAGTACCTGATGGGAAAGAACTCCGGCACGTACACGTATCAATATCAATAAGGTGAATTGGTGATGGGGATTAGGTGATTAGGTGATTCGGTGATTGGCGATTGCCAATGGCCGGATCGCTGAATCACATCATCGCCAATTCAGCGTCAAGTTCAGTCATCGATTTCGATCTTGTCGGCGCGGATTGGGCCCGATCCGCGCCGCTCGCCCTTGACCTCCACTTCCACCCCGTTGCGGATGTCGCGGCAATTGCCTCCCTTGAAATTCGTCGAACCGTCCGTCACGACGGCCTGCCCCCTGACGGTGAACGACAGCGACGGGCAACTGCCACTCAGCGATCCGACGTGTCCGTCGACATCCACCTTCTCCGGCTTGTCCGGCTTGTCCGGCTTCTCCGGCTCCGGCGGCTTTGCGCCTTCCTGCTGAACGCTGAACGATCTCCCCGCGATTGACAGCGTCGCGCTGCGTGACTGCGTGGCACCGTTCGACGCGACGCGATAACGCACTTCCGCGTCGCCGGCGTGCGTGCGCCCGTTCTCGATGCTGATCCAGGACGCGCCGCTCTCCGCGTTCCACGTGCACGTGGCCCCGGCCCTCACGTGGACTTCGCCGCCGCCGCCTTCGGCCCTGAACGATTCCGAGCTTCTGTTGAGCTCGAAATTGCACGCGGGTGGCGGGGGCGGAGGTGGTGGCGGTGGCGGGGGCGGAGGTGGTGGCGGTGGCGGGGGCGGAGGTGGT
>WUUC01120382.1_pt1 | contig 12298 bp, 12 predicted proteins | sample 6278441 | NCBI WGS metagenome assembly WUUC01 (sample SAMN13675441, study PRJNA597444) | soil metagenome | isolation source: soil | place: USA: Washington | collected 2017-10 | reverse complement strand
GATGTCGGGGATCCCGACGATGTGGGAAGACGGAGAGTTGGCGACCGGTCCGTATGCCGGACGCGGGCGCGAGCCGGAGCGGTACCCGATGATCCTCGCGGGTGGGCAGGCCTACGGTGCGCCTGAGGTGCTCGCGAACGTCGCTGACGCTGTGTTCTGCGGCGAGGTCGAAGACGAGGTGGACAACCCCGGACTCGTGGAGGTGCTGGAGGCCGTCGGGGACTTCAAGGCGAGTGGTCTGTGGTCGAGCGATCGCGAGGAGTGCTATCGGCAGCTCGCTCGCGAGTTCAGCTTCCTCTACTTCGCTCGGTTCACCGACGTGCGATACGGCTATGAGCAGAGACCGACCGTCGAGCGGGTGCTCGGTCGTGAGGCGAAGCCCTCGAAGCAGGTGGTCGCGATCGAGACGCTGATCGACGGGATGCCACTGCCGTCGGTGAAGCGGTTCGTGAAGGATCTCAATGCGGTTGCTCCGCTCGACAATCCGCCGCTGCTCTACAACGACCCCGGTATGGGCGCTGGGGATCTGGAGACCCAGCGCGGATGTCCGGCGTGGTGCAACTTCTGTGCGCTCACCTATCGGCAGAAGCCGTACCGGCAGCGAGACGTTCCGTACATGGTCGAGTTCGGTAAGAACCTCGTGCGTAACACCGGAAGCATCCATCTCGCTCCGTTCGGGCCGGACTTCCCGATGCACACGCAGAAGAAGCTGCTCATCAAGGAGCTGAACGAGAAGGTCATCGATGACATCGATGCGTCCTCGATGAGGGTGGACGACTTCATCGCCGATCCCAGTTATATCCTGCTGCAAGCCGCCGCCGGGATGGACACCGTGACGCTCGGCGTCGAGGGTAACTCGCAACGGATGCGGGACCTCGTCGGGAAGGGCGCGGCCGACGAAGACATCAAGGAGGCTGTCGCTCGTGCGATCGCGGCGGGGCTGAAGAAGATCAAGCTGTACATGATCGCGTTCCTCCCTGGCGAGGATGAAGGCGACATCTATCGGCTGCTGGTGCTCGCACGAGAGCTGGCGAACATCCGCGACTCGATGGGGTCGAAGGCGCTCATCCAGTTCTCGTGGACGCCGATGCTGATCGAGGGGAACACGCCCTTCCAGTGGTTCCAGCCGACCACGGTGAACTTCGCGCTTTCCGATGTCTGGGAGGAGCTGCGCAAGCTCCGCATGGCGTACAAGCTCGGAGGCAAGGCCCGCAAGGACAAGGTGAACTTCGCTCAGCTCACCCAGCGGGCTTCTCGTGAGATCGGGAAGGCGATGGTCGAGGCTGTGACCACGATTGATCGAGGTTGCTGGGGTGGTGCTCCACTCGATCTGTACGAGACCGTCGAGGAGCGGCTCGTCGCGCACGGGTTCCTGAACGGATATGCCGATGCGTACGACGAGCGGCAGAAGCACGACATGTTCGGCTGGGAGCTGATCGACCAGGGGATCAACGTCGAGTTGATGTGGGTCTCGTATCAGCAGATGCGTGAGTTCTTGGAGAACACCGATTCCGACACCTACGACCGGCTGTTCGGAGACGAGTATCGAGGCAACGAGTGGATCGAGCGATGCGACACGCGGTGCTACGGACGCGGGTGTGGGGTATGCGATGCGAAGGACTTGCAGATCCGGAAGGAGTACATCCGGGCGGCGCAGACCGAAGACCAGACGAGCCTCTCGGATGTGAAGCCGGTCGATCGACGGAGTGTGGCGATGAAGGTGCGGGCGCGGGTCGTGCGCGACGACGGGCATCGGACCGTGATGAACGACCACTTCCGCTACGCCATCCGGAGAGCGGCGAATCGAGCGGAGCTTCCTATCACTCCTCGAACGGTGCGCTTCGCCTCTGACGCCATCCGGTTCAAGGACTGGACGAGCGGCGTTGATTATGTGGAGTTCGGACTCCTCCGACGGGTGTCTGACCTCGACAAGCTCATCGAGGCCATGAACGTCGAGCTCGGAGCTGCCATCCAGATCGAGCACCACATCGCGCTCCCGGCGAACGTTCCCCTCCTCCGAGAGGACGTGGATCTGTCGCTGTACTCGATCGAGGTGGATGAGCCGATGGACAAGTTGTCGGTGGCGCTCGATCGGTGGCGTGACGACCCGGACGTGACGGTCGTGATTCATGAGAAGAAGCCGGTCGGTATCGTCCGGCGCGAGGTGAGCGGCCACGACTACGTCGATGACATCTGGATCGCTCGTGAGGGGCATCGGGTGTACCTGCGCTCGCTCGTGCGAGGGGCCGTGAACCCCTATGCCGTGGTCGCTGCGTTGCTGAAGAAGCCCTCGTGGCTCGATGTGGCGAGGTACCCGGCGAGGAGGCTCGACGCGTTCATTGACACCGATCCCTCGACGATCGACTTCTTCCGGCCGTCGTGCGAGGACTGCGGTCGGCTGATTCCGGTGAACATCCTCGACCTCCCGTACGACCCGGAGGTCTGTCCGAAGTGCAAGGATGGTCGGGCAGGGATGTTCGTCCGAGAGTTTCAGGAGGTGTGAGGTGGGTTTGGAGGTTGTGGCTCAGAACGGAGACCTGCTGTTGGATATCCCTGTCGAGGTAGGTCGCCTCGACATCACAGGCACCACGTCGGATGGGGCTACACGGTCAGTCTCGTATCAGTTCGGTCAGGGTCAGGACCAGGTGACCAGCGTTCAGGTTGTCGTGGCGATGGCGGACCTCCAGCCGGACCGGCTGAAGGAGATTGTCGTGCAGCCGGTGGCGTGGGAGGAGTACAACGTCGATCAGCTTCAGGCGCTCCTCCGCGAGAACGACATGGAGGTCGGCGGGAACAAGGATGAGCTCATCGAGCGGATCGAAGAGGCGAAGCTGCGTCCGCATGGGGTGGGCGTTCGGCGATGACCGCGTTGCAGGTCACCGGCGAGGAGTTCGTCCCGTGCATCGATGAGGACTGCCCCGGCAAGGGCGAGGTTGAGCTGGAGAACGACCTCGTCTTCTTGGAGTGCGGGGAGTGCGGCTCGACGTGGAACTTCACGAAGGCTCCGAAGGATGGCGGCGAGTTCTGTCAGCTCGGCATCCCTGACGAGGTTCGGCGCGTGTCGTCTGCACCGATGGAGCAGGCCATCGCCGATTCGGAGCGCCCGAAGACCATCCCGCTCACGGTGAAGCGGTGATCGGCTACACCGACGAGGAGATCGCGAAGGCCTTCCATGAGTCGTATGAGGAGTTGGCTCCGCAGTTCGGATACGAGACGCGTAAGGAGTCGGCGGTGCGTTGGGACCAGGTGCCGGAGGCCAACCGGATGTTGATGATCGCGGTCGTGCACGATCTTCGGCATAAGGGGTTCATCGAGCAGTGACGTTCGCGTTGGAGTTCCGGCCACGGACGTTCGCCGACGTGGTCGGTCAAGGTCACGTGAAGGCCGTGCTGAAGGCGATGGTCTCTCAGCACCGGGTTCCTCCAGCGCTCCTGTTCGGCGGGTCTAGAGGTACCGGGAAGACCACGACGGCACGGATCTTCGCAGCTGCACTGAACTGTGAGTCGCCGGTCGATGGCGATTCCTGCGCCGCGTGCGTTCCATGCAAGGCGGTCGCGGCAGGGAACTCGATGGCGGTGTTGGAGATTGACGCGGCCTCGAACGGTCTCGTGGACGACATCCGCAAGATCAAGGAGATGGTCGCCTACGAGGTCGGTGGGCAGGCCGAGTGGCGTGTGGTGCTCCTCGATGAGGCGCACTCGATGTCGAAGCCTGCGTTCAATGCGTTGCTGAAGGTGTTGGAGGAGCCTCCGGATCGGACGGTGTTCGTTCTGCTCACGACCGAGGTCGGTCGCATCCCCGAGACGGTCGTGTCTCGCTCGATGACGTTCGACTTCCGTCGCCATACCGTCGCCGACATCGAGGACCGGCTCCGTGAGATTGCGAAGGTGAAGGAGCTGAAGGTCTCCGATGATCTCCTGTCCGAGGTCTCTCGCCGGTCGGAGGGCGGGATGCGTGATGCGGTGATGACGCTCGACCAACTCACCACGGTCGGTATCGAGGAGGTCGAGGGATATCACCGGCTGTTCGGGATCCGGGACGTGGCGGTGCCTTTGTTCGAGGCGGCGCTCGGCGGCGATCATGTGGGCGGCTCAGCGATCCTGGACGACTACTTCCGTGGCATCGGGGATGCGAGTGGGATGGTGGCTGATCTCGTGTCGCTCGTGCGTGACCTGCTCGTGCTGAGTTCCGGCGGCGAGGTTCCGGTCGTGACGAAGGAGGCGCTCGCCGATCGAGAGCGGCTCGTGAAGCTCACCCCGATGGACAGGCTCGTCGCGGTCGTGCAGGTGCTCTGGGATCTCCGGCACCGGACACGGGCGACCGATGGGGATCAACGCGCTGCGATGGAGATGGCGTTCGTCCTCATCTCCGATGCGCTTCAGGACCGGATACCTTCGGAGCCGATCCCTCATGCAGAGAGCAGTAACGGGAAAGGGGAGCGGTCTCTTTCCATCGGTGAGCTGAAGAACATGGCGGCTCGTTTCAGCAAGTGAGGAGGATGGATGACGAAGGCGCTCTCCGATCGGTTCTGGAGCGTCCCTGAAGACGCGTTCCAACACGAGGACACGACGAAGCTTCACGAAGAGATCACCGTGTTCCTCCGGAACGAGTTCTCGTCTCGTCCGGGGCTGGGCACCGTCGAGATGATGATGGTCGAGAGGACCGCGTTCTTCTATTGCTGGGTCCGAGACCGTGAGCGCAGCGGTGTCGGTACCGAGGATGGTTCGACGCCGAATCCGGTCGCGGCCGACGCGGACCAAGACCAGCAGCCACAGCGGCAGGGGTTCGTCCATGAGCGGAACTACAAGGAGGCCATCCAGCTCCTGAGCGACATGCTCGCGAGGCTTCAGCGAGCATCGTCGGATACGGCAGATCCGGCTCGGATCAAGGACGAGACGATCGAACAGCACACGGCTGTGATGCTGTCGGGGATCGATACGCTCGACCTTCCTGAAGAGACCAAGAAGCACGTGCGTGACCATCTCGTGATGACGTTCCAAGGAGCTGACATCTAGTGCCGAAGCCGCTCGCGCTCACTCCTGAAGCGAAGTCCGGAAAGCTCCGCGAAGGCATCAAGCTGCATCCCGTCCGGGTCGAAGACGAGGGCATGAAGGGGCCGGACGGGAAGAAGCAGAAGGTCGCCTACATCGGGTCGAGGAAGGTCGCTCTCGGCCGGATCAAGGACAAGCCTGACAAGCGGGACAAGAAGGCGAAGGTCTCCTCGATGTTGGCCGCAGCGCCCGCCCCGGTGACTCTGCTCGATACGAAGTATTGGGGCGACAACACGTGGCGCGGTGATCAGAACGGCTTCCCGCAGTGTGTCGCGTATTCGCACATGCATCGTGTCGAGAACTCCCCCCGCACCTATCCGGCACCCGGCGTGGTGCTTGCACCGAAGATCCTCTACGACCGCGCACAGCAGATCGACGAGTGGGCCGGGACGAACTACGACGGCACGTCGGTCAGAGCTGGGTGTGCGGCGTCGAAGGAGCGCGGTTTCATCTCGGTCTACGAGCGGATCGAGACGTTCCAAGAGTTCATCGATCATCTGCGGATGCCTGCTTCGGCCGGAGGTGGGCCGGTCCTGATCGGTGTGGACTGGACCGAGGACATGTTCAGTCCGACCCTGATCCGGGATGCACAGGGCAAGCTTCGGTGGACGATCACAGCCACGGGGGCGGTCGCGGGCGGACACGCGGTGCTCGCGAACGGTGTGAATCAGTTCGCCGAGGTCATCCGGATCCTGAACTCGTGGGGTCTCGGCTGGGGTGTCGATGGCCGGTGCTCGATGGGTTACGACACCGCCGAAGACCTCCTGTTCAATCGTGGAGGCGACGCCTGGAGGGTCGTCGAGATCGCGGCGTGACCGCAGGGCAGAAGGTCGCTGACCTAATCCGAGCGCATGAGGCCAAGCCTCCTGAGGCTAGGCCTCCTTCTGGGTTCGCTATCGAGCCGGTTCCGCTGAAGGTCTTCATCGAGGACAAGGGCTATCTGAACAACCCGTATCTCTCGGATGTTCAGTTCGAAGCGGTTCGGCACATGGAGCAGATCTACCTGCCGGAGACCTACTCGTTGCTGGTCGAGCATTGTGGGCCGCTCTGGGAGCCGGTTCGGTTCGTGAACTTCGGTGTCCTCCAGTGGGGGAAAGGGTCGGGCAAGGATCACGTCTGTCAGATCCTCGATGCTAGGTGGATCTACCTGTTGCTGTGTCTTCAGTCGCCGCAGCGCTACTTCGGACTGGCAGAGCAGTCGAAGATCCACACGTTGAATGTCGCGGCTTCGCAGACGCAGGCGAACCGTGTGTTCTTCGCGGCGTTCCGCTCACTCATTAAGTCCGCTCCATGCTTCAAGGGCCAGTACGAGACCCGGCAGGGAGATGAGCCGGGGAAGTTCGAGATCGAGTTCAGCAAGGGCCTCATCGCCATCTCGGGGCACTCGGGTTCGTCCACCCAGGAGGGTCTGAACCTGATCGGGGGTATCGCGGACGAGATCTCAGCGTTCCCGACGGATGAAGAGGTGAAGGCGAGGGCGCAGCAGAGTGCTGGACGCGAGCCGGAGAAGACCGCCGGTGGGGTCATCCGGATGATGAAGACCTCGTCGCGGTCTCGGTTCCCGAAGAACTTCAAGAACGCCTACATCTCCTACCCGCGCTTCGAGGGTGACGCTATCCAGCAGCTCACCGTGATGGGCCGTCAGGACAACGAGCGTCGAGGGGAGGCCTCGAAGTATTACGTGAGCGGTCCGCTCCCGACGTGGGAGGTCAATCCTCGCATCACCTCGAAGGCCGACTTCGCTGATGACTACGAGCCGCCTCCCGTCGGTGATCCGGCGATGGCTGAAGCGATGTATGAGTGCAGACCGGGCAAGGCGACCAACCGTCTGTTCCGTAACGATGTGGCGATCGCGGCGGCGTTCTCGCAGAAGCTCGTGCCTGTCCCGCTCGTCGTCGATTACAGGTGGGGTCCGGACGAGCAGCCCGAGGAGGCTGAGCTCATCGGCGTTCCACCGGGCCGGGATGAGTGGCAGCCGATCCACACGCTCACCAACCTTCATCCGATGCGCGGTGCGGCCTACGCGATCCATGCGGACATGGCGACGACACAGGACCGGGCCGGTGTGGCGATGGCTCATGTCCGCAACTGGAAGCGGGGTGAGTGGGAGTCCCCCGGCGGTGGCGTGATGGATCAGCGCCCGATCGTGAAGCTCGACTTCGTGGCCGCGTGGGAGGCGGATGTGTCGGCCGAGCCGATCGCTCGTGAGGTGCAGATCAGGTGGCTCCGCAAGCTCGTGTGGCAACTGATCCGGAAGGGGTTCTACATCCACCGGGTCTCGATGGATGGATGGCAGTCGGTGGACTCTCTCCAGATCTTCGAGATGCGAGGCATCGAGGCGGAGAAGCTCTCGTGCGACGTGGTTCAGACTCCGGTGTGGAAGACGCTCGAAGACGTGATGTACGACGGACGGCTGGAGGCGTACTTCGACGAGCTGGCGATCAAGGAGCTGCAAGGGCTGCGGCTGCTGCCGAACAAGAAGGTCGATCACCCGACCGGCGGGTCGAAGGATCTCGCTGACGCGATCGCGGGGGCGGTGCATGGGGCTATCCTGTCTGGAGGTTCGGAGGGAGATGAGCCGGAGCGGGCGGACCAGGGGGACGTGGACTTCTTCTCGGTGACGATGGGTTCTCCGCTCAGCAACGAGTCGCTCCTGCCGAGTGAGCGGCCCGACCTGAGTCCCCCGGAGGTGTGAGGTCGATCCTGTGAGCGAGATGACCGAAGAGCAGTCCGAGGACGTGTATTCACCAGACGGTGAGTTCTGGGGGACCGGAGAGCTGCCACCTCGCCCCGATCACTCAGGGAACGGTAATGGGAACGGGCACGTGGAGCTCGCCGTGCGTGGAGGGAAGGTTCGTCCCAAGCCCGACCCGATGGTTGGGGTCGAGCTGGGCGTTCCTCAGTCGCTCCCGTTCGCCACGTTCGAGGAGTACGCAGCCGGGCGCCCGCTCGCCCCTAACAACGCGCTCATCTCCGTCGATCGGCTCATCGAGATGCGGCAGAAGGACGGACAGGCCAGAGCGCTCGACCGGCTGATCCGGCTGCCCATCATCACCGCGATGAAGGACGCCGAGTGGATCGCGCCGGAGAACTTGGAGGACCGGAAGCGCGAGAAGGAAGAGAAGGCCAAGGAGGAGGGCGAGGAAGCGGAGGAGGAAGGTCGTCCGACTGACGCGGGTACCGCTCCTGAGGTCGAGTACGCGAACCTGATGTGGACGCTTCCTCCGCAGATGGGCGGCATGTCCGTCACGCGGACGAAGTTCATGCGGCAGGTGCTTCGAGGCATCATCGAGGGGTTCAGCGTCTTCGAAGAGGTGCGTGAGGTTCCGACCGAAGGTCCGTTGAAGGGGAAGATCGTCCTCCGGAAGATGGCGCATCGCGACTCGCGCACCATCCGGTTCCTCACCGATGACCACGGCGGGTTCGACGGGGTGCAGCAGACGGCGTCGGCGCGAGGCACGACGGTGCAGAAGATTATCGAGGCGGACAAGTGTTGGTACTGGGCGGCGAACGAGGAGGAGAACTCGTTCTACGGGATCTCGTTCTTCGAGTCGGCGTGGCACCACTGGGACAACAAGCGGAAGCTCTACTACATCTCCCACATCGCGGCGCAGATGGCGGCGACCAAGGGGCGCATCGGCGTCATCCCTCCGTCGGCGACGACGGGCGAGGTCAACGCGTTCAAGAAGATGCTTGCCGAGTTCGGGTTCAACACCGCCGGGACGATGAAGGAAGGCTGGGCGATCGAGTGGGCTGACATGAACTCTCAGTTCGACTTCCTGAAGCTGATCGATCACCAGAATCAGCAGATGGCGAAGTCGGTGTCGGCGAAGTTCCTCGAAGACGTGGATCGTCAGGTGCTCATCGAGAACGGTGAGGGAGATCCTTCGGCCGACTTCTTCCTGATGCTCATCGAGTCCGTCATGGATGAGATCGCCGAGAACCTGACGCACTATCACATGCCCAAGTACATCGATTGGAACTTCGGTTCCAAGCTGTACCCGGTGTTCACGTTCGGCGTGTTGTCGGACACGACCAAGAACGTCATCAAGGAGCTGTTCACCGTCATCGCCACGGCGCAGGCGACCCAGTGGACGCCTGAGTTCATCCGCGAGATGGAGAAGAAGCTGGCCGACCAGCTCGGTCTCGATATCGACTACAAGGCGGTCGAGAAGCGCGAGGAGCAGGAGAAGGAAGAGCAGGCGGCCTTCCAACAGCAGTACCTCGCGTCGAAGGGTGGCCCCGGAGATCAGGATGAGGAAGGCGGACCCACCGGGCAGGGTAAGCCGTTCAATGAGGATGCCGCGATCGCAGCAGCGTCGGCCGGTAATCCGGCTGAGCCTGAGATGGAGCGGCTCATCACCCGACTCACGAATCGACTCTTGTCGCGTCGATGACGCAGACCCTCCAGCAACTCATCGAAGCGGCGTATGACCAGTCGGAGGCGCTTGCCGAGTGGCTCGGGCCTTTGAGGCAGGAGGCCTACGACCGGTGGCTCCGCGAGTCGGGGGAAGCTGCCGACTTCCTCGCTCGTGTGATGCGGCTGTCGCCCAACAAGCCGATGTCGCAGATCCTCGCTCAGCCGGATGTGCAGGCGGCTCTCCGCGTCCCCTTCCTCGACGCGGCGACCTTCACCGAGGATGCCATCCATCGGGCGTGGAGCTATGGATCCATGCAGGGCTACACGGATGCACGCCGCGAGTTGGCCGACCAGGAGATCGATGTCGCGGATCTCGATCCGATAGGTGATGCGATGAGGAGGCGTCTCCTGGCGGATGTGCGGAGGAACTCGACAGCGGCCTCTCGTCGGTTCCGTCGGGCGTTGGGTGCTGAGGATCCTGGGGCTGAGCTCGGCCGGATCGTGCGCGAGTACGCGATGCGGGCATCTCTCGGCGTCGATGCGGCCGGGCGCCACTCGCACTCGGCGGCGAAGGAGCAGGTGTATCGAGCGGCGGCTCGGCTGTTCAAGGGTGTCATCAGGAAGGTCTGGGTCACGAGCTTCAGCTCCACGACGTGCGCGATGTGCGCGGCTCTGCACGGCACGAGGCGGGATCTCGGAGAGGCGTTCCCCGAGGACCGTTCGTTCGGGAGAGCGCTCACCGTCTACGGAGGACGGCTGAATCATCCTCCTCGTCATCCGAACTGTCGGTGTCGGATCGTTCTGTACCTGTCGGCTTTCGACAACGAGCGCTCCACGGCCGAGTCCATGCGGGAGTTCGGCAGGCGTTGGTGGTCGAGGATCCGTAATCAGGAATCCTGAATACGGACCATCGGTGCCGATACCGGGTACGTGGGAAGGGCCGTAGACAAACTCATCACGCTCGCGACGCGTGAGTTCTCGACCGACACGCGAGAGAAGCTGGCGAAGAAGGGCAAGGCACTTCCCGGCGGAGGATTCCCGATCCCTGATGTGGATGCGTTGAAGCGTGCGATCCAGTCGATCGGTCGAGCGAAGGACCCTGCCGCGACCAAGGCGCACATCAAGCGGGCGGCGGCGCGGCTCGGTCGAGAAGACCTCATACCGGAGGACTGGTGAGGTACCTGTTAGGGCCGACGGTCGTCGGTGCCGATTCTTAGGAGTGAGATGACTGACGAGCTGAACTACGCATACGTCCAAGGTCCGAGGTCCGGTTTCGAGCAGGTCGAGCTGGCGAAGGACGCCAAGGGCCGGGTGTACCGCAAGCATCTGCTGAAGTACGGATCGTTCCCGCATCCCTCGAAGAAGGGCGAGCAGCTCGTTATCGATGAGCGGCTCGCGGACAACCTCATCAAGAACTTCGAGGAGGGTGTGTGCGACATCGTGCAGGTGCCGCTCGCCAACGACGAGAATCGGCACGTCGAGGATCCGGAGCGGAACATCGGCGAGGTCATCGCGTTGCACAAGGATGCCGACGGTCTGTACGCCGACATCGACGTGCGCAAGCCCACTGCGGCCGAGGGGATCGACAACAAGACCCTCCTCGGGATCAGCGCGATGATGCACATGAACTACACCGACACGAAGTCGGGCAAGCAGGTCGGCCCGACCCTGCTCCACACCCTCGTGACCAACCGTCCTTACCTCACCGGGCTGAAGGGTTTCGAGGAAGTCGTGGCCGCGAGCGTGCCCGGTGCCGATACCGAGGTGGAAGTCGTCCCCGTCTTCGGGGGCGAAGCAGATAAGGAAGTCGTACCGGTGCTCGTGAGTCGCGAGGAGGAGACCCACATGACGACGAAGGAAGAGGCTCTGGCGGTCCTGGCGGCTGAGGGCATCGATGTGCAGGCGCTCCAGAACCAGGTGGTCGAGCTGTCGGCCAACCAGCCCGATCTCGACGAGGTGAAGCAGGACATCGCCGACGAGGTCATCGGATCGCTCCGCTCGGTCCTGGCCGGTGTGGGGGCCACCAACCTGTCCGCAGGTTCGGGCGATGAGGACGAGATCACCATGTCCGACATCGCGGAGGCCGTGATCGAGGTGGCGACCGAGAAGGCGTCGCTGGAGGATCAGGTCGCCGAGCTGAGCCGGAAGAACGAGATGGCCGAGCAGAAGGCAGCCGAGGCCGAGGTCGATGACCTCATCACCAAGGGCCGCGTCCTCCCGGTGCAGCGCGAGGTGATGGTGGAGCTCGCCCGCACCGACCGCGACAAGTTCGACAAGCTCGTGCCGGACTCGCCGATCGTGAAGCTCTCCGAGGAGGGCGTGACCGTCCACGAGGACGGCGACTCCGAGAAGCGTCAGCAGCTCGAAGAGGACATCGAGCGGCTCTCCAACCTCGCGAACGAAGAGTTCGGGGGAGCAGGGAAGACCCGCACGTAGGGAACGACCGACCACAACGAGACACGAGAAGGAGGAACGACCGAGATGGCAGAGGCCTGGGGAAACGTTCTCGACCCGCCGCAGACTGGTGTGGTCGCCGAGGTCAAGCCCGGCGACATCCTCGCTGCGATGGGCCACGGCATCATCAAGAAGGGCGTGACCATCAAGGGCGGTCAGGGCCTTCTCGTGGCCGGGCAGGCGATCGCCCGTGAGACGGCGACGAAGAAGTACGTGAAGTACGCCACTGGCGGCTCGGGCGGAGCCGATGTCTGCAAGGGCTTCCTGATGGAGGCTGTGGAGACCGGCACCGGCGGCACGTCGAAGGACAAGCTCGCGAACATCGTGGAGGGAGGCACGTTGAAGCGGTCGAAGCTGACCGATCTCGACGCCGCCGCCATCACGGATCTGAACGGCAGGGAAGACACGGACAGGGACTACTTCCACTTCTAGG
>WUUC01147212.1_pt1 | contig 12300 bp, 10 predicted proteins | sample 6278441 | NCBI WGS metagenome assembly WUUC01 (sample SAMN13675441, study PRJNA597444) | soil metagenome | isolation source: soil | place: USA: Washington | collected 2017-10 | reverse complement strand
CCACGTCGTAGTCGACGTGCTTGTCCAACCAGGACAGCCGCTCGACGTTGATCCGCTCCTCGCGGTAGGTCAGCAGCAGCGGCTCGTCGTCGATCGGCACCATCAACACCTGGTACATGTAGTAGCCGAGGGTGGTGTAACCGGTCAGGTAGTAGATGTTCTCCGGCACGCTCACGAGCGCGACATCGATACCGCGGTCGGCCATCTCCTTGTGCACCCGGCCCAACCGCAGCCGGTACTCATCGAGGGAGAAGGGGAGGTTGGGATTGTCGCGCATCAGCTAGTCCTTTTCTGTGCGGGTGAACTCGATGAGCGTGCTGCGGGGGCCGTCGCGACGGACGAACTCGTTGCCCCGCCAGGCCCACACCCAGCCGGAGGCCTTCCGCCCGCCGTACGGTGCGATGGGGTTGGCGAGCCGGTTGTCCAGCCAGGTGGTGCCGGCGAAGACCTGCCCGTGGGTGCGGGCCAGGCGGTCATGGATCACGGTGTCGCCGCCGTACACGGTGGCGGACAAGCCGTACGGGGAGTCCTCGGCGAGCGTGACCGCCTGGTCCACTGAGGACACCCGGCACACCGGGACGAGCGGCCCGAACGTCTCGTCGCGCATCACCGTCATGGTGTGGTCGACGCCGGTGAGCACGGTCGGGGTGAGCAGCACCCGGCCATCCACCTCGCGGGGGTCGAGGTCGCCGTGCACGGTCGCGCCTCGGGCGAGCGCGTCGTCCACCTGGTCGAGCACGCGCTTGGCCACGGTGGGCGCGAGAGTGCCGACCGGGCCGAGTTCCTCCGTGGCGGCGATGGCGTGGGCGACGAACGCGTCGTGAGCCTCGGCGAGCACGTAGAAACGCTCGGGGGCCGTGCATGCCTGACCGGAGTTGTAGCAGCCGGCCCGCACCGCGGCCCGTGCCGCCTGCTCGGCCACGGCCGGCTCGAGGACCAGGAAGGGATCCTTGCCGGGGCCCTCGAAGATGAACGTGGTGCCGGACAGGCGCACCTCGTGCTCATAGCCGGCCGCCCACGCGTCGTCGCCGAACACCGCGAGCACGCCGGTCTCCGGATCACGCAGTGCCCGCTGGATGAACGCGCGACCGCTCAGGTCCGGCATCGTCACCGCACCGGGTGGGAGCGCCTCGCGGAGCAGGCCGGCGAGGACTTCGGTCCACCGCCGGCGTGCGCTCGGCAACTTGGCGACGGTGTGGTTGCCGGTCAGAAAGGACGCGCCGATCGCCGCGAGCGGGTTGCTGAGAATGGCGTTTCCGGGCAATGCGAGCGCGACTGTACCGACCGGACAGCGATCCGCGATCGGCACGTCAGCCATCGCGTGCATCCGCCGAATGGCGAGCGTAATGTCTTCTCGCACAACATGTCGCGGGAAGGGGAGTTCGCTGGCGGCGATGTCCTCCAGCTCGGCCGAGCGGGCGTCGACCAGTTCGGCAAGCCCGGCGAGGACGCCTGCGTTCGTTGACCCCATGGCCGGAAAAGCTAGCCACGCGCGGTTATTACCGAGTTACGCGGACGTGATCGCGTAACCGGTGGATAACCCGTGCGGCCGACCATTGAGGCACCAGTGGAAAGTGGGACGGATGACGACAATCGCGGCTCGGGCAACCGCCTTCGTGGTCTTCGCGACGACCGTGAGCTTTGTGATCTCGCTGGCCGGCTCGTCGCTGAAGAGCACGGTGCAGGTGCTGTTCCTGCCGATCGCCGACGGTTTCGAGGTCAACCGAGGCACGCTCGCCATCGCCACCACCGTCTTCGCCGTGGTCACCGGGCTCGCCTCGGCGGTGGTCGGTCACCTCGCCGACCGGATCGGCGCGATGCCGGTGCTCGCCATCGGCACCGCCGTCTGCGGTGGCGTGCTGATCCTGTGCGCGTCGGCCACCGAGATCTGGATGTTCATCGCCGGCTACGGAGTGCTCGGGGCCATCGGCTTCACCATGCTCTCCTTTGTGCCGCTTGGCGTGCTGGCCGATCAACTCTTCGAGGGGCGCAACGCCGGGCTGCTCTACGCGGTGTTGACCAACGGTGCGGCGGTCGGCTTCATGGTGCTCGTCCCGCTGTGGGCCTACCTCGATGTTTCCCTTTCGTGGAACCAGATCCTGGTCGGCATCGGGCTGGTGTTCCTGATCGTGCTGCTGCCGTTGTCGTTCGTCATGCTGAAGTACTCGGGCCGCGGTGCCCGGGTGACGCGGACGCACACGACGCTCCGCGAGGGCATCCGGGCGACCGTGCGCAACCGGCAGGTCGTCGTGCTGATCATGGCGTTCTTCGCGTGCGGCACCACGATGGCGTTCATCGACGTACACCTGTTCCCGCACCTGCATGATCACGGGGTATCACCCGCGATCGGCTCGGTGTCGGTCGTCGTGCTGGGTGCGCTGGAGATCGCCGGCGGTCTGCTCAGCGGCCGGCTGTGCGACCTCGGCCGGGTCCGCGCCACCCTGATCTGGGCCTACCTGCTGCGCGCCGTGTCGATGGTGCTGCTGTTCTTCTTCTCCTCCAACGCGATGGTCATCCTGTTCGGTGCGGCGTTCGGCGCGAGTTACCTGGCCACCGTGGTCGCCACCACGGTGTGGATCACCCGGATCATGCCGCCTGGCACCAGGGGCACCGCGATCGGTCTACTGTGGACTATCCACATGATCGCCGTCGCGATCAGCAGCCAGGTCGGCGCCACGCTGGCCGACATCGAGCACAACTACGTGATCATCATCCTGGCCAGCGTGCTGCTCGCGACCGCGGCCGCGCTGGCGACCGTGATCCTGCCCGACCCCGACGCCCGGGCCGCGGAGCAACCCGCCCCCGTCACCACCGGTTGATCATGGGACGTCGGGTGATCATCGTCGGTGGGGGCGCGACGGGCACCGCGGCTTTCCTCGCCATCGTCCGTCATCGCGCGGCCGCCTCGGTGGACATCGTCGACCCGCGTCCGCCCGGCCGCGGCGTGGTGTTCGACACGACCAGCCCCACCTTCCTGTGCAACACCTCGGCCGGGGTCATGTCGCTCAACCCGGAGCGGCCCAACGAGTTCGTGCACTACCTGCGCCGCAGGGGCCTCGCGGTGGGACCGGACGACTTCGTGCCGCGCCGGCTGGTCGCGGAGTACTGCGTGGACTCCTACCGCCGGCACGCGGAGCTGGCCCGGCACATCCCGGACCGCGCGCGGTCGTTGGCTCGCCGGGGGTCCGGTTACGTGGTGGCGCTCGAGGGTGGCGGCGAGCTGCGTGCCGACGACGTGATCGTATGCACCGGAACCGGTCCACCGGTGGTGCCGGGACTGGTCCGCCGGCATCTCGGGCGACCCGGCCTGTTTCCATCGTCCTATCCGGAACCCTCGCTTGAACCGGACGCCAGGGTGCTAGTGCTCGGCACCCGGTTGTCCGCCATCGACGCCACCCTGTCGCTGTGTCTGCGGGGGCACCGGGTGACGATGGCGTCGCGGTCTGGCCGGCTTCCCGCGGTGCGAACCCGGATCCGCCGAGCGGCACCGCTGGACCGTGCCGCGTTCCTCGGGCTCGACCTCACCGATCCCGCGCTGCCGTCGCGGGTGCTGCGGCTGGTGCGCCGGGCGACGAGCCGACCGCTGGCCGAGCAGACCAGCTCGGCCACCAACCCGATGGTCCGGCTGCGCCAGGAGATCGAGCTCGCGGAGGCCGGCCATGTCGACTGGCAGGATGTGATCCCCGAGCTGATCGAGCTGATGAACGACCGTCTATCCACTGTGGACGATTCGGTTCGCCGGACGGCGCTGTCCCGGTGCGAGCTGCTGATCACCCGATACGTCTCCGCGTTCCCGTTGCGGAACGCGCGGCGGCTGCTGCACGAGTTCGACCGGGGAGCCGCCACGCTCGCCCGAGGGGTGCCGCTGCAGATCGAGCCCGACGGCGACCGTTGGTGCGTCCGCTGGCCGGACGGGGTCGAGCGGTTCGACGCGATCGTGTGCGCGACCGGGTACCACCCTCCCGTGTTGTCCTGCCACGGCACCGTGTTGCGGTTGGACCGGCCGGGCAGCGTGCCCGAGCTCGGGACCGACCTGCGGATGCGGTTTCCCGGCTCGGCCGACGCCGAGCGGATCTGGTTGCTCGGCACCACGTCGTACCTTCGTGTGCCCGTGGTGAACTACCTGCGGACGGCCGCCGATCAGGCCGACGCGATCGCCCGCTCGATGGTCGTGCCGGCCCGCCGCGCGGCATGACCGCAGAGCACGATCACTCCTATGGTCAACGCGAACGTCACCGGATCGAACACCGCGCCCGCGATGACCTGAACGACGTAGGTGATGCTCGGCGCCGCCACGACGATCATCGTGGCGGCCAGCGGATCGGCTCGCTGCAGACCGACCTGGAGCAGGAACAGCGGCGCGACAACGGCGAGTAGGCCGTAGCCGGCGAAGGAGACCGCCCCGGTCGGGTCCGCGCCGGTGCTCAGCCAGAGGATCGCGGCCAGCAGGTAGGTGAGGTGGAACCGGTGCGCGGTAACGGTGATCGCGCCGACGCCGAGGTCGCCCAACCGGCGGGACAGCACGGCGATCCGAGCCATCCCCCACCCGGCGACGACGGCCAGCAGCGCGCCACCCACCGCGGCCCAGCCCGAGGAATCCCACGAGTAGACGGCGAGCCCCAACGCGCACCCACCGAGCAGGGTGGCGGTCGGACGAAACCGCCGCGTGGTCTGCGCCACGATGATGGGTCCGACCGCAGCCTCAAGAGCGGTCGTCGTGGAGGCCGGGATCAGCGTGAGCGAGGCGTAGAACCCGATGAACGTGATGGCGGACAACACGTTCATTCGCACCATCAGCCACCGCTCGACCTCGCCGATGCGCCGGAAACCGGTGACGCGGCGGACAAGCACGAAGACCACCGTGCACAGTCCGAACGCGACGGTGTCGAACAGCAGGCTGCCGCCGATACTGATCTGACCGGACATGATCCCTTGGACGGCGGCCTGCAGCGCGACCGCGGCGAGCACCAGCAGCCGGGGGTCGACCGTCCTCATCGGACGCCGACGAACATCCCACGCCCGCTGGGACTCTCCGGCAGGAACTCGACCTCGCCGAGCACATCCTTTGCCGCGCCGAGGTAGTCGTCGTGGGTGAACAGGGTCAGCCGCTGCCGGTCGGCGAAGTGGTGTACCCCGGTGGTATCGCCGTAGAGGTAGTGCAGCTCGATCGAGACCTTGTCCCCGTCGGTGACCCAGTTGCCCATCCGGGCCAGACGCCGTCCGTCGCGGACGGTCAGGTCGTCGACGTCGAGGTGGCCGGTCCAGTTCTCCTTGGTGATCCACGGTTCGAAGATCAGCAGCCCGCCCGGCCGAACGTGCGCCGCCATGCGGGCCAGCGCGGTCCCCAGCTGGTCGAGGTAGCCGACGCAGCCATACATCGAGCAGACCACGTCGAACGTGCGGCCAAGCTCGAAGGTGCGCATGTCGGCATGCTCGATGCGGATGTCGGGCAGCTTGCGCCTGGCCACCGCTGCCATCCCGGCAGACCCTTCCACACCGGCCACCTCGAAGCCCGCGGCCCAGTGCTTGAGGTGCTCGCCGGTACCGCACCCCACGTCCAGCAGGGAGCCGGCATCCGGGAGGCGGCACTGGATCAGCCGGCGAATCGTCGCCGCCTCGGCCGCGTAGTCCTTCTTGCTGCCGTAGAGCAGGTCGTAGACCTCGGCGAACTCGGCTCCGTACATGGAGATCACTCCGACACGTCGTAGAAGCGGCCGGAGTCCTCCAGCTCGTGGATGATCGCCAGCGACCTGAAGAGCCGCGCCTCGTCCTCGTGCACCAGGAACGCGATGCCGCTCGCACCGGTGGTGAGCAGCCGGTCCGGCACGGCGTGACCGATCCTGGGCAGCCGCGCCACGCTGTGGAACCCGGGCAGCCCGCGCAGTGTCGCCACCCCAGGCATCCCGCTCAGCACGCCATCGCGGTGGGCGCGAAGGAACACCTTCGCGAGTGCGCCTTTCGGCGCGTAGCCGGTGTCGAAACGCTGCGAGAAACGGCCGGGATCGACGTACCGCTCGACCACGAGGTGTTGGTGCGTGATGCCGAGCGCGGCGAAGTACGGGTCCGGTGTCAGGCACGGCCCCATCACCCGCGAGTTGACCTCGATCAACCTCGGACCCATCGCCGTGTAGCGCAACTCGGTATGGGCCGCGCCGTCGACGACACCCAGAGCGTCCAAACAGGACAGTGCGTAGTCGATGATCTCCTGGTCGCTGTCGTCGAGTCGCAGCGGCGCGCGAATGTGCCGGTACACCGGGGCGCCGGTGTCGGTGTTGTCGACCCGGCAGTGGTAGAAGTCGGCCAGTACGTGCCGGCCGCCCATACTCACCGTGTTGACGATGAACTGCGGCCCGTCGAGATACTCCTGCACCAGGATCTCGTCGTTCACCTCGCCCAGCAGGTTCAGGCCGGCGAAGATCTCGTCGAACGCGGTCCGCGCCTCGGCCGCCGTGTGGCAGACCCGGCACCCGTCACTGCCGGCGCTGGACCGTGGCTTGATCATCACCGGGAAGCGGCGGCCGGCGAGCACGCGGGACAGCTCGGTCGGCGAGCGAACCGACGCCGACCAGGCGACCGGGAGACCGGCCGCCGCGATCGCCTGGGCCATCAGGAACTTGTCCCGCCGCGCCCGGCTCACCGACGCCACGTTGTGCGGCAGGCCGAGCAACCCGGCGAGCTCGTCGGCCAGCGTCACCCCGAACTCGCTGGCCGCGACGACCGCTGAGGCACCGAGGCCGGCCAGCGTGCGTGCGGTCTCACACAGCTCGCGGTGCACCAGTGTCCGGCCCGCCCAGCGCCCGTCGTCGGCGTCATCGGCGAGCGAGCGGTCGTAGACGTGCACGCAGTCGACACCGGCCTCGTCGAACGCGTCGGCCAGCGCGGTCCCGCTGGACACCGGATTGGTCAGCACAATCATGTCTCGTCCCTACGCGCTACGGGCGATCGCGCGGTACTCGCCGCGCATGGCGCCGATCAGGATGCGCTCGGTTTGCTTTGCCGGCACCACATCCAGCTCCTCGCGCAGCCGCCTGGTGCACAGGTCGTACCAGCTGCGGACCCGCCCCAACTCGCCAAGCCGGGCGTGCACGACCATCAGCGTCTGGTAGGCCTCCTCCACATACGGATCGATCTCCAGGATCCGCCGGCACATCCCGATCGCCCCCAGATAGTCGTTGTCCCGCAACGCCTTCCCCCGCAGCCAGCGCAGCGAGTGCAGCACCGTCGCCTTGCACCACTCCCGCTGCTCCACGACCCATCCCGCGTACTCCCCCGCCAGGAAATCCCCTTGGTAAAGCCCGACAACCCGCCGGTGACGATCACCCGCGCCCACCCAGTCGCGGGCCTGCTCCGCCGCCCGCGCCTCGCTGGCGCACCCTTCCATCTCCTCGACGTCGATCCACACGCCGGCGGTGGTCAGGATGTAGCCTCCGCCCTCGGAAGCGATCCGCATCGCCTCACCCCCGCACGGGTACTCGGCCAACGTCTTCCGCACCGCATGCATGGCCACCTTCAGCGAACTGGACTGCGGCGTGAACCCGCTCATCGGCCACAAAACCTCGCGCAACCGTTCACCGGGCACCAAACGTCCGCGGTGAATGAGCAAAAACTGAAATAGGCTCCGCGCCTTTCCTGCCCGCCAGCGCAACACTGGAATATCGTTGACGGAAACTGAAAATCCGCCCAAGAACCGCACTTCAACAGGAGACCCCACACCCCACCCCCTCACGGGAGTTTCGGTCAATTCCTCATCAGATTACCCCGCAAAACGACTGCACCCTACCTATCCCCAGCCACCCTCAAAAATGCCTCAAGAATTCCCCAACATCGCCACGGCTACGCGGCGCGGGCGGCCGACTCGGCTCGGGCCTTCACCGCGGCGAGGGTGTACTCGATCGAGTAGGCGTTGTAGCCGGGGCGGTCCTGCCGGCCGGTGACCTTGGGGCCCAGTAGGCGGCGGACGAACCAGTTGCCGACGCGGAACCAGTGCTCGGCGAGGCGGCAACCGGTGGCGGTCGGGGTGATCTCGTAGGACCAGCGCGAGACGCGAACGCCGAACGGGGAGCGGACGTCGAAGGTGAACAGGCGGCCCGGCTCGCACTCGACGACGGTGACCTTGGTCTGCCACCGCTTGGCCCCGTTGACATTGGTACCGCGGAACTGGGCGCCGACGGCCGGACCGGTGGACCCGTTGACCCATGAACCGCCGACGTTCTCCGGGCTGAACTCCCCCATCCGAGGCAGGTCGGTCACCATCGCCCACACGGCGAACGCGTCGGCGGCCACGTCGATGGTGCGGGTGATCGAAGGCTCCACCGGAAAACCGTAGCCAGCGCCGAGAGTCGCGAACAATACGCCGGGCGAGACTCCGCACACCGGGAGATACCGGCATCAAACCGGCGTCACCTGGGTATAGCGATAGGTATGGCGATCTACGGCTTACACGCTTCGCATGAGCAGGTGCACCCGAGGGAGCTGCTCGACGCCGTCGTCCTGGCCGAGCAGGCCGGTTTCACCGCGGCGATGAGCTCCGACCACTTCTCCCCGTGGAGCGCGCGGCAGGGGCACTCGGGGTTCGCCTGGTCCTGGCTCGGTTCCGCGCTACAGGCGACCAGCCTGCCGTTCGGCGTGGTCAACGCCCCTGGCCAGCGCTACCACCCGGCCGTGATCGCCCAGGCGATCGCCACGCTGGCGGCGATGTTCCCCGGACGGTTGTGGGCGGCGCTCGGTACCGGCGAGGCCAGCAACGAGCACATCACCGGGGAGCGCTGGCCCCGCAAGGACGTCCGCAACGCCCGGCTGCGCGAGTGCGTCGAGGTGATCAGGGCGCTGCTCGCCGGCGAGGAGGTGAGCCACGACGGGTTGGTCACCGTGGACCGCGCGAGGCTGTGGACCAGACCGGAACACCCGCCTGCCCTGGTCGGGGCCGCGGTCAGCGTCGAGACCGCCCGGTGGTGCGCCGACTGGGCCGACGGCCTGATCACCATCAACGCCCCCGCCGAGCACCTGCGCCGGATGATCGACTCCTATCGTGACGCCGGCGGCCGAGGCCGGCTTGCCCTGCAGGTACACCTGTCCTGGGCGCCCGACGAGGACACCGCCCGGCACATCGCGCACGACCAGTGGCGTAGCAACGTGTTCGGGCCACCCACCGCCTGGGATCTCGAACTGGCCGAGCATTTCGACGAGGTGTCCCGACACGTCACCCCGGACGAGGTCGCCGCCGTGGTCAACGTGTCGGCCAGCCTCGGCCGGCACGTCGAATGGCTGCGCTCCTACGTCGAGCTCGGGTTCGACGAGATCTACCTGCACCATGTCGGCAAGGATCAGCGCCCGTTCATCGCCGCGTTCGGCGAAGCCGTGCTCCCCGAGCTGGTGGAGGTGCCGTCGTGGAGCTGACCAGGACCGCAGATCTCTGGTGGAAGACCGCCGTCATCTACTGCCTCGACATCGAGACCTTCTTCGACAGCGACGGCGACGGCCACGGTGACTTCCGCGGCGCCGCCCAGCAGATCGACTACCTGGCGCGGCTCGGCGTGACCTGCGTGTGGCTCATGCCGTTCTTCCCGTCGCCCGACCGGGACGACGGTTACGACATCACCGACTTCTTCGCCGTCGACCCACGACTGGGCACCCTCGGCGACCTGGTTGAGTTCGTCCGCACCGCCCGGGACCGGGGCATCAGGGTGATCGCGGACCTGGTCGTGAACCACACCTCCGACCAGCACCCGTGGTTCCAGAGCGCCAGGTCCAGCCGGGAGTCGCCGCACCGGGACTGGTACGTCTGGGCCGACGAGCCACCGCCCGGCGCGGACAAGGGGATTGTCTTTCCCGACAAGGAGCACAGCCTCTGGACCTACGACGACGAGGCCGGCCAGTACTACCTGCACCGCTTTTACCGCTACCAACCCGATCTCAACGTGGCGAACCCCGCGGTGCGGGGCGAGATCGCCAGGGTGATGGGCGTCTGGCTGGAGCTGGGGCTGTCGGGCTTCCGGGTCGACGCCGTGCCGTTCCTGTTGGAGACAAAGGACTCCCGGCTGCCCGACCCGCACGACTACCTGGCGGACCTCCGCGCGTTCCTCACCCGCCGGCGCGGGGACGCCGTGCTGCTCGGCGAGGTGAACCTGCCGTACCCGGACACGATGCCCTACTTCGGCCAGACCGACGGCGTCGGCGACGAGCTCACCATGTGCTTCGATTTCATTGGCATGCAACAGCTGTACCTGTCGCTGGCGCGGGGTGACGCCGGCCCGCTGGCGAACGCGTTGCGCGAGCGGCCGCAGCCGCCGAGGGACGGGCACTGGGGGACGTTCGTGCGCAACCACGACGAGCTGACCCTCGACAAGCTCGGCGACTCCGAGCGCCAGGAGGTGTTCGACGCGTTCGGCCCGGAGCAGGAGATGCGACTCTACAACCGCGGCCTGCGCAGGCGGGTGCCGCCGATGATGGGTGGCGATCAACGCCGGATCCGCATGGTCTACAGCCTGCTGTTCTCCCTGCCGGGTACGCCGGTGTTGTTCTACGGCGAAGAGATCGGCATGGCGGAGAGTCTGAAGGCCGAGGGCCGGCTCGCGGTGCGCACCCCCATGCAGTGGTCGAATTCGCGGAACGGCGGCTTCTCCACGGCGGACCCGGACAAGCTGCCGGGCCCGATCCCCGCTGGCGAGTTCGGACCGGACCGGGTCAATGTCGCCGCACAGCAACGAGATCCCGACTCGCTACTGTCCTGGACCAAGCTGCTCATCGAACGCTACCGGGACTGCCCCGAGCTCGCCTGGGGCCGCTACACGATCCTCGACACCACCGAGCCGTCCGTGCTCGCGCATCGTGGCGACCTCGACGGCACCGTCGTCGTGCTGCACAACCTGTCCGACGCCGAGGTCGAACCGCGGCTCGAACTGGAGGGCGTCGACGGCACCCTCACCGACCTCCTCGCCGACGGGCGGCTACCCGTTCCGGCGGACGGCAAGATCACCGTGCCGCTCGGTCCTTATGGCTGCCGGTGGTTCCGCGTCACCGGGTGACGAACACCGCGACCGTGCGGGCCGGAACGGTGAACCCGCCGCTCGCCCGGCTGTAGGAGGCGGACCGGACCACCGGGTCGGTTCCGCCAGCCTGCACCGGATGCAGCGTGTACCGGGCACCGGCCAACGACGGCACGGTCTGCGTCGTCGCCTCATCGGAGGCGTTGAACACCACGACAATGCCTTCGGAGCGCGGATCGAGGTCGCGCCCGGACCGGTCGTCGAGCGCCATCACGATCACCCCGGGCGGCTGGGTCGGGCCGCCAACCGGGAAGCTCACCCGTTGCTGCACAAGGGCAGTGGAGCCCAGCCGGAACAGCGGTGAGGAGAACCGGATCCTCAGCAGTTCCGTCGCCCGCTCGTGGGCGGTACGGATGTCGGCGGAAGCCGGCCGCAGTGCCGGATCGGCGAGCAGCGGCCGCATGAAGTCCCATTTGGACTCGTTGTCAGCGCGTGGCGGCAGCCCGGAGCCCCAGGTCGAGTCGTGGTAGGTCCAGTCCACCCGGTTGAACCAGTCGCCGGAGTTGAAACTGTTGCGGTCCAACGACTTCGAGCGAAGCAGATCGTTTCCGGCGTGCCAGAACGACGGGCTCTGCGCGAACGCGGCGGTGGCCAGCGCCACGGTGTTGAGGCGTACCCGGTCGGCCATCGCGGTCGACTGCGGCAGTTTGTACTGCAGCACATCGAACAGGGTCTCGTTGTCGTGTGCGTCTACGTACGTAATCGTGTCGCTGGGATCGCCCGCGTAACCCGCGGGCTGGCCGTTGTAGTCGACCTCGGAGCCGCGCACCGTCGCGCCAAGGCGGTTGACGAACGTGTAGTCACGCAGGTTTCCGGCCAGACCGACCTTGATCTGGTCGTGGTAAAGCAGCAGCCGGGCCCGCTGCTCGTCCGGCGTGCCGTTGACCGCGGCGCCGTTGGGATCGGTGAACAGGCCGCTCGCGAAGCCCTGGATGCGTGGGTCGGCGTCGAACGGGCCGCCGCCGCGCACCGCGTCACGCAGCCGGTCGGAGAACGTGCCGATCCCGGTGCCGGCCATGTTCGCCTGGGTGGCCTGGACGAACCGGGCGTTGTTGGCCACCTCGCCGAAGTTCCAACCCTCGCCGTAGACGTAGATGCGCTTGCCGTCGACCCCGTCGCGCTGAAGCGTCAACGAGTCCAGCGCCGAGCGCACGGCGAGCATGGTGGCCTTGGAGTGGTGGCCCATCAGGTCGAACCGGAAACCGTCCACTTTGTACTCACGAGCCCAGGTGACCACCGAGTCGACCATGAGCTT
>WUUC01196720.1_pt1 | contig 12303 bp, 6 predicted proteins | sample 6278441 | NCBI WGS metagenome assembly WUUC01 (sample SAMN13675441, study PRJNA597444) | soil metagenome | isolation source: soil | place: USA: Washington | collected 2017-10 | reverse complement strand
TGTGGCCGCTCGAAGAGTAGCGCACGTCGGGCGCGAAGAAGCCGATGGAGTTATAGCCCCAGTAGTTCGTAAGCCCTTTGTCGCGCAGGTGCATCCCAGAGACGAACTGGTGGACGGGCAGCAGCTCGACCGCCGTGATTCCGAGCGACAGAAGGTAATCGACCACCGAAGGGTGCGCCAGCCCCGCGTAAGTGCCGCGCAGCTCTTCGGGAACCTCCGGGTGTTGCTTGGTGAAGCCCTTGACGTGCAGCTCGTAGATGAGCGTCTTATGCCAAGGCGTGCGTGGCCGTTCGTCGTCGCCCCAACTGAAGGCGGAATCGACCACGACGCTCTTCGGCACGTTGGCCGCGCTGTCTCGGTCGTCGAGCGAGAGGTCTGCGCGCTCGTCGCCGATGCGGTAGCCGAAGACGGCGTCGCTCCAATTGATAGTGCCCGAGACGGCCTTAGCGTAAGGGTCGAGGAGAAGTTTGTGAGGGTTGAAGCGATGTCCGGCGCTCGGCTCGTACGGCCCGTGAACGCGGTAGCCGTAGAGCTGCCCCGGTCTTACTTCGGGCAGGTACACGTGCCAGACCTGATCCGTCTGCTCGGGCAGGGTGATGCTTGCAGCCTCGCGCTCGTCTTCCGGCGAGTCGAAGAGGCACAGCTCGACGCGCGTCGCGTTCTCCGAAAAGAGCGCGAAGTTGACGCCCGCGCCGTCCCACGTCGCGCCGAGCGGGTACGGTTGCCCCGGCCACAATTTCATCCGCTCGCTCACCCTTCAGCCCGCCCGCTCGTGTAGAGCGCCGCGCCCCAAGCGTCGAGTTCGACGCCCGCGCCCCGCCCGCCGGTGGCCTCGACGCGCGGCGCGGGCCGTGTTGCCTCGACGCTCCCGCCGTACTCGCGCGCGCCGCTCCAAAACGTCAAACGCCAATCGCCCTCGCCGCCGCTCAGCGGAATCTCATGCGCCGTGTCCGAGAGGTTGCAGACGAGACGCGCCGCCGTGCCATCCTCGTCCCCGCGCTCTATGACCAACCACTGACCGGCCTCGTCGAACACGGCGCGCGTGCGCCGCTTGTCGCAGTTCGAGAGGCAGGAAAACTTTTTGCGTATCGCTATCAGCTCGCGATAAAAGCGGAGGAGTTCGGCGTGCGGTGACTCTTCGAGGCGCGACCAGCCGAGCTTCGATTGCTCGAAAGTCCCGGAGTCCTGCGGGTCTGCGAAGCCGCCGAGCGCCGAGACGGTCTCGCCCTCTTCCTTGACGAAGGAGGCGTACTCGGCCCTTCGCCCCTCGCGCACGGCTTTGCCTAACGCCGCGTCCGTGTGGCTCGTGAAGTAGAGGAAGGGCGCGGTCTCGCCCCACTCCTGCCCCATGAAGAGCATCGGCACATTCGGCGCACAGAGCATGATGGCCGCGGCCAGTTTCTGCTGTTCGAGCGTGAGGAGGCTTGCGAGCCGGTCACCCCAGTAGCCGTTGGCTATCTGGTCGTGGTTCTGTATGCAGATGACGAACTGCTCGCCGCGCATCCCGGCTGAAGAGTTGCCATGCGGCCTTCGACGGTAGGCGGAGCGGCGACCGTCGTAAACGAAGCCTTCCTCGACGGCCTTCGCGAGGTCGGCCAACTGGCCGAAGTCCATGAAGTAGCCGCGCGCGTTCTCAGTCAGCAGGGCGTGGAGCGAGTGATGAAAATCGTCGCTCCACTGCGCGTCCAACCCGAAGCCGCACGACGCGGCGGGCTGGATGATGCGCACGTCGTTGAGGTCGCTCTCGGCAATCGTGTACGCCAGACGCCCGAGCTTCTCCGACTGGCGGCGGAACTCTCCGGCCAGCTCTTCGAGTATGTGTCGCGGCCCCGTGTCGATGATGCCGTGGACGGCGTCGAGGCGAAGCGCATCCACGTGATACTCCGTCAGCCAGTAGAGCGCGTTGTCCACGAAGTAGCGGCGCACGCCGTCGGAGCCCGCGTCGTCGAAGTTGAGCGCGTCGCCCCAAGGCGTGCGGTATTTGTCCGTGAAGATGGGCGCGTACTCGCCGAGGTAATTCCCCTCCGGCCCGAGATGGTTGTAGACCACGTCGAGCACCACGGCCAGCCCTTCGGCGTGACACGCATCGATGAGGCGCTTCAGCCCCGGAGGGCCGCCGTAGGTTGACTGCGGCGCGTAGAGGTGCGCGCCGTCGTAGCCCCAGTTGCGAGCGCCGGGGAACTCCGCCACGGGCATCAGCTCTACGGCGTTGACGCCGAGTTGTTTCAGGTGCGCGAGCTTCGGGATGATTGCCTCGAACGTGCCTTCGGGCGTGAAAGTTCCCGTGTGCAGCTCGTAGATGATGAGTTCCTTGAGCGGGATTCCCTTCCAAGCCTCGTCCGTCCAAGCGAACTCTTCGGGGTCAACGACGCGCGAGGGGCCGTGAACGCCGGAGGGCTGCCAGCGCGAGACGGGGTCTGGCCGCTCGCGCTCGCCGTTGACGAGATAGAGATAGTCCGCGCCCGCGCCGACGCCTTGGACGGACGCCTCGAAGACATCTCCGTCGCCGCGTTCAAGCGGAACCGTCCGCGCGTCTTCGCCGGAAAGCTTGACGGCTATCGTCTCGGCGCGCGGAGCCCACACGCGAAACGAAGTGCTCCCGTCTCGCTCGGGACGCGCCCCGAATCGAAGACGCCACTCTCCTTGACTCGACTCGTCCATCATTTCAGCGGGCTTCACTCCTTCACCTCCGGCTCGCCGACGCGTTCGAGCAATGCGACGGGCATTCGTTCGAGGACTCTTGCAATCGACAGAGAGCCGCCGTCACGCGTCGCCTGCGCGACAAACTCGGCCCCCGTGAAAACGTCTCGGTATCGCACGTCGCTCGACTGCTCCGGAAGAATCAGCGCCGTGTCCCTCCAAGTGTCCGGCCCGACCCAGCCGCTGACGGAGCGCGCGATGCCATGCCGCGTGAAGAAGCGCGACGCGACGACCAGCGCTTCCTCCTCTCCGCGCTTTCGCGCGAAGGCGACGACGTGATTTTCGCGCCCGCCCGTCGCGCGCAGGGGCAGGTACTCGCCTTCCTCGAACAGCCCCCGGTGCGCCTTGCGAAAGCGTAGGGCGCGCGTCGTGACGTAGAGCTTGATGCGCCCGTCCTCCGGATGCTGTACGAGTCGCTCGACCAGCGCGGCGTCGTCCGCGCCGCTCTCTTCGTCCAGCGAGGCGAGCAGAGACTTTCGCAGCTCGTAATCCACAGGGCGACGATTGTCGGGATCGACGAGGGAGAAATTCCAGATTTCCGTCCCCTGATAAAAATCGGGCACGCCGGGCGAAGCGATTTTAAGGAACGTCTGCGCCAGCGAGTTTAAGAGCCCCGCGCGCGTCGTCGTTTGCTGGAACTCGACGAAGTCCCTGATGAAAGGATTGTCCTCGCCGGGTTCCAGAATCGCCGCGACGAACTCGCGGACGGCCTGCTCGTACGCCTCGTTCTGGTTAATCCAGCTCGTGTGCAGCTTCGCCTCCTTCAGAGCCTTGTTCATGTACTCCTGTATGCGCGCGACGTATTCGCTCCGCCCCGTCTCGTCCAGAGGTTCGAGCGGCCAAGTCCCGACGAGGGTCTGGTAGAGAAGGTACTCTTCATTGGAGTCCGGCACTTCAAAACCTTCGAGGCTCGCCTTGCGCGCTCGGTTCAGCTCGCGCCAGCGGTGGAGCGCGCGGTTCCACTCTTCGGGAATCTCGGAGAGCACGTTGATGCGCGCGCGTACGTCCTCCGAGCGCTTGCTGTCGTGCGTCGAGGTGGCAGAGAGCGAGTGCGGCCAAGTCTCCTGCCGGTCGCGGTTCCGTTCGTGAAAACGCTCTACGGGGATGCCGATGATGGCGGGCTCGCCGCCGACCTCGTTCAGAGACGCCAGAGGGTGGAAGCGATAGAAGGCTGTGTCTTCGAGCCCCTTCGCCGTCACAGGGCTCGTCAACTGTTGGAAGCGCAGCACGAAGTCGCGCCGCTCGCCTCGCTGCTCACGACTGATGCCTTTAGGGTCGCCCAGCAAGAGCAGCGAGGCGATGAAGTCGAAGATGGAAGGGTCTGTGGCCGGGTTGCGTCGCTTGGCGGCGCGGATGGCCGTGTTGATGTGGAGGCGGTCGTCGGGGCTCACGCCCGTCTGTCGCGGGCGTATGTAGCTGCGGTAGACGGGGAAACACGCGATTACTTCGCCGAGCGCGTGCTGAAGACTGTTGAGCGTGAAGTCGCGCGACCATCGATGCTGCTCGGCGATGCGGTCGAGGCGGCGCGCGAGCACATGCAGTTCGCTCGACATGGCGACGCCCAGAATCAGTTTCTTTGATTCGTAGAGAAGGTCTGTGAACTTCACATCGCTTCCCGTAAAGTCTCTGTACACCTCGCGCAGTGCGGGCGCGTTCGAGTTATCCACGAAGACGCCGTTCAAGAGGTTCGCGAACTCATAGCCGGTCGTTCCGTAGACGGGCCACTCGCGCCGCAGCAGCTCGTCGTGCCCGAGTATCTTCTCGACCAAGACGTAGCAGGGCGGGCTCTGCGGAGCGTCCTCTTCAGGCGCGCGCTCTTCGACGCTCGCTCCGCCGTCGCCTGCGCCCGCGCGCCGTGTGTGACTGAGCGCCGCCTCGCACTCTTGGCTGAGGTCGCGCAAGTATCTCTCCGGGTCGTGGAGCCCGTCCACGTGATCGACGCGCAGGCCCGTCACCAGCCCTTGCTTCATCAGACGAAAGACGACTTCGTGGACGGCGTTGAAGACCGTTCGCTCTTCGACGCGCACGGCGGCCAGCTCGTTGATGTCGAAAAAGCGCCGGTAGTTTATCTCGTCGGCGGCCACGCGCCAGAAGCTCAGGCGATAAGCCTGTTGACTGATTAACTCTTCGAGCTGGTCGAAGCTCTGCGCGCGCCCCTTCTCGCCGTTTATCTTGAGCAGCGCGTCGTGGACTGCCCCGCGCACCTCGCCGCTCTCCTTCAAGAGCGTCGAGAGCCTTCGCTTCACAATCTCCTTCTCGCGCCTGCGCTCGCGGACGTGTGCAGGGTCTGTGTCGGTGCGCGGCGGCAGGTGCGTGAGCGCCGTGATGATGCTTTCGAGTTCGAGCACGTCCGCGTGCGAATCGTCTAGCCGCCGTTTAGCGTCTGCGAGCGCAAGCACAAGGATGAGCGTCGAGGTTCGCGGCGCGATGGGGAGCGACGTTTCGTAATAGTTGACGTAAAACGACCCGCCCCTATACGTGATTTTGAGTTCCTGATTTTCCAGCACGCGCCCGAACTGCTCGCCGAGGATGGGGAGCAGCACGCGGTTCGTCAGATTAGGGTTGGGAGGGTTCCAGTCCACGTCGAAGAAGCGCGCGTAAGGCGAGCTTGGCCCGTTCTCCAGAAGGTCTAGCCACCAGCGATTCTCCGACCCCGCGATGCACATGTGGTTGGGAACCACGTCCATCAAGACCGACATCCCTCGCTCGCGCAGCGCCCTCGCGAACTCGACGAACTGCTCCTCGGTTCCTATCTCCGGGTTGATGCGCGTGTGATCCACGATGTCGTAGCCGTGGAGGCTGCCCGGTCTCGCTTTCAGGATGGGCGACGAGTAGCAATCGCCGATGCCGAGTTCGTAGAGATAGTCCACGAGCGCGGCGGCCTGCTCGAAGGTGAAGTGTTGATTGAACTGAAGCCTGTAGGTGGAGAGAGATATGCGCGCCTGCACGTTTTGTTCGGTTCCTGTCAGAAATTTTCGCCCGCCGCTTTGCGAGCGCCTGCGCGCTGTCTCGCGCCGCTTTCGCCACACGCACGCAAGCCCCGCAGACGCGTCCGCCGGTGCGGGCGATGCGGGTAAAGAGTCTGTTTGCGGGTGTGCGCCTGATTCTAAACGCCGTAGGTAAGCGGGTCTGTTCGATAACGTACTTTTGGGAAGCTCCTGAAATCTGTACGTTGTTGGACAGACACGCCCAAGGAGTTTTCCTACACTCCCCTTAACTCAAACACGAATTCGGGCCGGACTGATTGTTGCGCCTCGCAGCAGCGGGCGCGAGCAGTCCGCGTACTTGTCTTTTTGCAACGGGCTCCCGGCCTGAAAAGAATTTTCCGAGCCCTACACAATCAAACCGAGGAGGAATCCAGCAGTGATTGAAAACGACAGAACCCTCAACGACGACGCAGCCGATGATAGCTTGAACGAGACTGAAGGGGACGCGGGCGGCACGGGCAACGTGGACTCCATTACGCCGCAGGGCGAAGCGTCGGGCAACGACCCTGCCGGGTTAGAGGTTAGCGAGGCGGGGCAGGACGGAGGCGGCGGAGCCATCGGCGACCGAAACGAAGGCGGCGACTCTACGGCCAACGCGCGCGGCGTCGGCGACTGGAATCCCGCGAGCGTAGGTGGCGGCGGCGGCGAGCTATATTAACTTTACAATTCACGAGACGTAACAGAGACCGCGCTTTCGCGACTACGACGAAAGCGCGGCTTTCTTCCGTCCCGCAGCTGTCCTGAAAGGCGAAGCAAGCGAGGTCGCCTTCACACGTCGCACGCGATTGCTTCCTTCTTTTGCTTCGCAAGCATTGCCGCTTTAGAAGCTGAAGCGCACCTGCAATTCGACGCGGCGATTGCCCGCCGACTGGCTGCCCCCGCCCGCACCGAATCTTCCCGCCGTCGAGAACGACTGCCCGAAGAGCGGCGAGCTGAGGTTGCCGACCGGCGGGCCGAGGTTTGTATTGTTCAAGAGATTCTGCACGTTGACCGAGAAGGTCAGGTTGTAACGCTGCTCGGTCTGACCTTCGCCGCCGCCACCTCCACCGCCTCTCCCGCCTCTGCCTCCGCCACCGCCGCCTCCACGACGACCGCCACCGCCGCCTCCCGCACCTCTGCCGCCACCTTGCCCCGCGCCCGAGTCGGCCACGCCGCCGAAGCCGAACGTACGACTCGCGCGCAGGTTGACGGCGAAGAAGGAAGGGCCGGTTCCGAAGTTGCGGGGGATGATGGTCTGGCCTTGAGCGGGATTCGGGTCGAACGCGCCGAAGGGAGTGACGCGCACGCCCGGCCTCGAAAGGTCTGTGGCAAAGGCCGGTCGCTCCGTGAAGAGCGTGTCGCCGTTGAGGTCTCGACCGACGGTGATGTTGAAGGGGCGGCCCGAGTTGGCGACGAGCGTCGGGTTCAGGCGGATGCCCCAAGGCAGCGCGTTAATCGTCCCGAAGAGAAAGAAACGGTGGCGTATGTCCTGCAAGGAGCGCCCGTACTCGCCGCTCAGGTCGTACTGGTTGATGGGGAAAGTGTTGGCCCCTTCGGCGTCGCCGCGCGCGTGGTTGAAAGTGTAGTTGGCCGAGATGCTAAACCGGTTGCTGAAGCGCGTGTTGAAGTTGACGATGAGCTGCTGCTGGTTGAATCGCCCGCTCGATTCGTACTGGAAGATGTTTCCGGAGGTCGGGTCTGGCCGCACGCCGCTCCCCTGCACGCCGGACGTGAAAGTGCCGGGCAGAGGTGCGTTTACGTTGCGCGAGCGCAGGACGTGGAGCGTGCGCGCGCTGATGAAGTTGACCGAGATGCTGGAGCGAAAGGGCAACTCTCGCTCGACGCTGATGGCGGTCTGCATCGTGTAGGGCGTGCGCGCGTCGGCGGCGATGCGCCGGACGGTGGGCGCAATCGAGAACTCCGTCAGGCTCTCGGTCGTCGGGACTTCGGGGAAGAAATCGAGCACGTCGAAGCCGTTGGCCGTCGCGCTCGTCACGACGAACTGCCGCTGGTTGCTCCCGTCGAAGCGTAACGCCTGCATCGTCAGGCTCTCTCGAAAGCGCTCGTAGAAGATGCCGAAGCCGCCGCGTATGACCGTCTGCTGCTTCTGCCCGCCGCCCGCGCCGGGAGCCCAAGCGAAAGCGACGCGCGGGGCAAGGTCTAGGTTGCCGCCGAGGTTCGTCTGCGTCTCAAGGCGCACGCCGAGCGAGAGCGTCAGGTTCGGGCGGACGCGCCAGTCGTCCTGCACGAAGGGACTGAAATCCACACGCGAGACGCGCACTTCCGGGTTGCCGCCCGTAATTGAAAACTGCGTCGCGCCGCCGCCGCGCTCGCGAATCTCTGCGGGCGTGAATCCTTCGCTCTGAAAAAAGCGCGTGCGCCGGAAGCGCTCGATGCTGCTGATGGAGATGAGCAAGGGGTCGCCGTTCGAGTCGCGCACAATCTCTCCGCTTGCGTCTAGCTGCGGCGCGAGCCCGCCGCCGAAGGTGAACGTCCCGCCGAAATTCTGCCGGGACACGTCGCGGATACGCACCGAGCGCAGTCGCGCCCCGGCCTTCAGAGAGTGATTGCCCGCAGTCCAAGAGGTGTAGTTCTGTAGCTCAATGCGGTTGAGGTCGTTGGCCGAGCCAGCCGACTGCGCGCCGCCGCCCGTGAAGGCTTCGAGCACGCGGATGGTCGGCTCGACGGTTCCGCCCTCCTGCCTCTGCCGCTCTCGCACGTACTGAAAGCGCGTCTCGTTGATGACGCGCTGGTTGATGACGGCGGTCTCAGTCAGGCGCAGCGTGTGCTCGGTGTTCGAGGCGTCGAAGGCGCGCTCGGGCAGAGAGAAACCGCCGACGCCTTCATTAATGTTGCTCCCGCGCTCGTAGGAGTAGCGCACGACGAGCGTGTTGTTCTGGTTGATTTGATAGTCGAGGCGCGGGCTAAAGGTCGTGCGCTCCTGCGGCGTCAGCAACACGACGTTGAAGCCCTCGGGCTCGAACGTCGAGGGGTCGAGGACGATGGCATTGACGACTTCATTCTCGTCCGTCTCGCGCCGCTCGAAGTCTATGAAGAAAGAGACGCGGCGCGCGCTCAAAGGGCCGCTCAGGTTTCCGCCGTAGCGACGCGACTGGTAGGGCGCGCGGCGCGGCGCGTTGGGCAGCCGGGAGTTCAGGCTCTCGTCGTTGAAGTTGAAGAAAGCCTGCCCTCGATATTTGTCCGTGCCGGGCTTGGTGAAAATCTCGACGCGGCCATAGCCGAGCCGGTCGTATTCCGCCGAGAAGGGGTTGCGGTTGATGCGTATCTCGCGGATGGATTCCTTCGGCGGCAGACGCCCGCCCGTAAAGCCGTCGAGGTAGATTTCGGCCCCGCCCTCCGGCCCGACCGAAGGCCCCGCGAGCGCCTGCAAAGCCTCCGACAAATCCTCAGGGTCGTCGGGCAGCGCGTCCAAGTCTTCGCCGCGCAGCACGACCGCGCCCGCCTGACTCTCTGGGTCTGTGCTGACGGGCGACTCGGCTGTCACAGTCACCTCTTCCTGCTCGATGGCGACCGTCAAGACGATGTCGAGCGGGTCAGTCCTCCCCGCCGTCACTTCGACGCCCATGTTTTCGTAGAGGCCGAAGCCCGAAGCCGAGACGCGCACGGTGTAAGAGCCGGGCGGGAGCGCCGAGAAGACGTAGTTCCCTTCCTCGTCGGTCAGCGCCGTCTTTTCGACGCCGCTCGCGTCCGCCGCCGTGACGGTCGCGCCGATGACTATGCCTCCAAGCTCGTCCGACACCTTCCCACGCAGAGTCCCCTGCGACTGCTGCGCCCGCGCGAAGACGGTCATACACGACAAGACCGCCAACATCAGTACAAGTGTCCGAACCGAACTCCCTCGAAGTATCTGTTTCATCTTATGACCCGCCGGATTATTTTTTTGAACTTTTGCTTTGACCTCTTCTGGCATCTACACGCTACGGCTGCTCGTTGGCGCTGCCCGTCCCGCCGCCGAGCACGGAGCCCGGCAGCCCCGGACTCATGTTCCTCAAATCGTCGCCCACACGGCGTTGAAGTCGTCGAAGGAAATCGGCGTCGCCGGTGATGAGCATCAGCGCCGTCACGCGCGAAGAGTCAGCGCCGGTCGAGCCCGTGACGAGTACCGCGTCGCCCTTCTTCAACTCGGCCAGAGTGACGACGGGCAAGCCCTCCAACATCTGCTGAATGTTTCCGCCGCCTCCACCGCCGCCGCGCTGTCGCTCGCTGCCTCTGCCTTCGCCCCGCCCCGCGCCGTCGCGCCGACGCCCGCCGCCCTGCGCTCCATCATTCGAGCCGCCGGACGCGCGGCGCTCTTCCCTGCGTCCGTCGCGCCTCTGCGTGAAGGCGTCCACGGCCTCTCTGCTGACGCGTTTGAGCGCGGAATTTTTCCCGACCGTGATGATGAAAGTCTCGCCGCCCTGCTCGCTCTTGACGGTCACTTCGCCTTTGCCCGCATCGACGGAAGAGACCTGACCGCCGACGCGCGTGAACGTCCCTGAGATTATCTCTTCAGCCGTGAAGCGCGCGGGCTCGCTCGCGGCCCTCTCGCCCGTGGCGCGTAGCTGGTCGCCGACTTTCAATTCCGCGAAAGAACTCTGACGCGCGTCGGCGGGGCGTATCGAGTCGGGCGCGAAGCGCAAGATACGCGCATTGGCTGAAGCCGTGATGGTCACATCCTCGACGCCCTCTCTCGCGCGCGCCTGCACCACAACCTCTCTGCGTTCAGGGTCGAGCCTCGTCACGCGCCCGATGATGCGACGCGCGCGCGCAGTCTCTACACTTCCGCCGCCACTGCTCTGTGCCGCCGCGCTCGTCACTATCAACTGGCGCGCGGGCGTCGCTTTCGCCCCGCCCGGCACTAGCACGCGGTCGCCGACTCGCACGTCGGCGCGTGTAATCGCGGTGGCCTTGTCCAGCTTCGTCTCGCCCGGAGGCAGCCGCAGGTAAGTCGTCTGCTCGTTGGTCGAGACCGTGACGGCTAAGCCCGAGGCGGTGGCGACCGTCACCTGACCGTTGGCCGCGTCCAGCGCCGTCACCACTCCAATCAGGTGCGGGCTCAGACCCGTCCTCTCCTGTGTTGACTGAGCGGGCAGACCTTCTATCGTCTGCCCGCTGACGGCGAGCGTCACGGAGAAGGCACACAGGGCTGCGGCACACAGGACGAAAGGTTTCTTCAAACCGGCGCGGGCCTTCAAGCCCGAATGACTCAGAATGCCTTCTCTCATCAATATCCGTCTCCTCGGGATAGTCGAATGCGTGGCCCTGCTTGGTGGCGGCACACCCGGCGGCTCTCCGGCAGACGCTTGGCGGCTCACATCATTTCAAGCGGGGATGAATTATTCAGGGGATGCTTGAGAATATAACGCATCCGTGGGGAGTTGGTATACCCCCACGCGCAGATTCAACAATTTCGCGATAGAGTGCGGCGGGCTTCGTTATGGGCCGAGCGTGTGGAGTCGAGCCCCGACTCGAAGGCTTCGGCGATGACAGCGGGGAGCGTTGAGTTGAACTGCATCCACTCGTTGCTCGAAGGATGATGAAAGGCGAGCTTCGCAGCGTGGAGGCACAGGCGCGGGAAGCCGGGGGGCGCGTACCACTCGTCGCCGACTACAGGGTGGCCGATGTGCGAGCAGTGGATGCGCAACTGGTTCGTCCGACCCGTCACGGGCTCCAACTCGACGAGCGTCAAACCGCCCCGCCGCTCCAACACACGCAGCCGCGTCTCGGCTGGCTTGCCGCCCTCCATCGCCGACCACTTCGGCTGCGCTTCGGGTTCGTGTCCGATGGGCGCGTCAATGGTCACGGCGTCCGCCTCCACGCTCCCGTGAACGACGGCGAGGTATCTTTTCTCGATGAGCCTTCGATGAAAATGCTGCGATAGTTGACTGAGCGCGCGTTGCGTCTTTGCGACGACCATCAGCCCCGACGTGGCGCGGTCGAGCCTATGGGCCAGACCGGGACGGACGAATGGCTGCGGATTTTGGATTGCGGATTGCGGATTTAAAGAGGATGAATCAAGGCGCTCCGGCTGTGGCGAGGTGTCGCCCTGCTCCTTCAGCAGGCCGGGCTGTTTTTCTTCAATCCGAAATCCGCCTTCCTCAATCCGCAATCGGTTGAGGTGATAGGCGAGCGCGTTGGCGAGCGTGCCGGTCTTGACGCCGCGCGTCGGGTGGACGAGCATCCCCGACGGCTTCGAGACGACGAGCAGTTCCGCGTCCTCGTAAATGATTTCGAGCGGCAGAGGCTCCGGCGTCATCGAGCCCGGCGACTCCACGTCAAGCTCTATCTCGACGGCCTGTCCGGCCCTCAGCTTGAACCCTGCGAGCGCCGTCGCGCCGTCAACCTCTCCCGCGCCGCGCGCGAGCAGCTCCGCGATGCGCATCCGGCTCAGACGAAAAAGCCGCGCCGAGAGATACACGTCGAGCCGCTCGCCCTCCGCCTCCGCGCCGACGCTGTACCTAAAGCGCTGCTTCATCCTTGAGCTAGTTTCGGAAATTCTGCGTCACCATCAGGCCGCGATAGCCGCCGTCGAGAATGCCTATGCCGACGCGCCCGAAATCCCTGTGCAGGATGTTGGCGCGGTGGCCCGGCGAGTTCATCAGCCCCGTGTGCGCGATGGAGAGCGTCGGCGCGAGCG
>WUUC01045757.1_pt1 | contig 12303 bp, 3 predicted proteins | sample 6278441 | NCBI WGS metagenome assembly WUUC01 (sample SAMN13675441, study PRJNA597444) | soil metagenome | isolation source: soil | place: USA: Washington | collected 2017-10 | reverse complement strand
CCGTGGGTCAGCGGAATCGCGCGGATCGAAATCGCCTGGCATCGCCATCACCCTCGAACGGCTACAATTCGCGCAAGCCGAAAGGGCCGACGAAGCGATTATGCGAAGCGAGGACGGCTGCCGCAATTCATGATCGAGCGTTCTCGGGTGTCGTTGGGTGGGGACTGTTGCTGTGGAGGCGCGGAGCTGAACGTCGCCCTCACGCGCGAAGCATCGCGTCGTGCTCGTGCATCGCACTCTATGACCAGTGATAACGACGGATGATTAACTCACACTGACCGCTCTCCGATGAACCGGGCGCGATTCAAAGACCGGCGAGTCAACGTCAGTAGAGCCGTATCTCTGGAATTCCACCGTACCAGAATCGCAGAGTGGCCACGTAGATGGTGATCAACTCAGTAAGAAGAATCAGTGTGAGTATGTTCAACGCTAAAGTCCCTTTACGCCTCCAGATCAGGACGACAAACCAAGCGACGCATGCGTGCGCTGCAATAAAGGCTGCCCTGAGCCAAAGCACGGCGTCAAGGTCGACGGTTACAATGTCGCCCTCCTCTATTGGGAAGAGCCCTATGACGGCTTCGACAGTTAGATACACACGCGGCACCAACGCGACAGCAATCGTAAGCGCTACCAAGAAGATTACGCGATTCCACATATAAACGGGCCCTCGTGATAGTCCAAGCTGAACTGGGTATTAGTCTACCGGCCACGTACAACAGTTCGGACGACCTTAGTTGCTGGGTCATATTCCAACACAGCATCGTGCGGGGTTCCGAGATAGCTGGGCACCTTGTTGCGATCTGCGACGCTCTTATCACGATTCGAGAACGTCCAATCGTCATAGCCCCAGGAGTCCTTACCATGAGTGTGATAGATACCTACGAATTCCTGATCCGGCGGTAGCTCACGGGGATTCCCGAAATTGGACCAATGGGGCCCGCCCGGCCGTGGTTCCGTGTAATCGTAAGAGTCATCCTTAGTGTTACGGTAGATCATCCCCGCATACTCGATGTCCTCTTTGACCGATCTCGGATTGGCGTTTTGCACGGCCTTTCTCCCCGCCTCACGAACTGACTTGTAGCGCCCACCACCACCGGTGCCAGGAGATCCCTGGTCCTCTCCACACAGACCAAAGGGATCCACAAACCGTAACGGGTTGTTATTCACAAACTGCGTGAAATTCGGGCCGCCGGCGAAACCGATCGGATCATCCGAAGCCCACGCACCAGCGGCCGCGTTGTAATAACGCGCTCGGAAATAGTAGAGCCCGATCTCAGAGTCCCACTCGCGTCCTTGGAAGGCATATCCCGCCGTGGAAGCGCCGCTCAGCAGATCTCCCCAGGGACCGTACTCACGCTCGAGAATCACAGCGCCGCTCGCACTCGTCTCCTGGACGACGCTGCCAAGATGATCGGCGAGGTAATAGGTGACGACGTCGCTGCTGTTCTTCCGCGCCAGCGGCTCGTCGATGCCGGCGCCGTGGTAGAAGCGAATCGTATCGCTGCTGGATCCGCTGATCCGCTCTTCGACGATGTCCTCTGCATCGTAGATGTATTGATGCGTGAGGCCGGCGGCGACCTTCTCGGTTCGTCTGCCCGCGCCGTCGTACTCGACGGTGGCAATCGTGGTCGTGCCTTCCTTCACTTCCACCAGCTGATTCAGCGCGTTCCAGTGATAGGTCTTCGTCCCATCGGATGTCAGGTTCCCATTCGCGTCATAGGTGTAGCTCGTCGTGCTCCCCGACGCATCGACTTCGTACTGCTTCGTCGTTTCGTTCCCAGAGTAATCTTTCGCTTTCACCGTGATCGTCGTCGTCGCTCCGGAAAGCGTGGCGCTACCCCGGAAGTTGTTCGACGCGTCGACGGTCGCCGGCTTGCCATCAATCGTCACTGTGCCTTCTTCGTTCAATGAGCCGGTGAAAACGATCGGGCCACCGGGCGCGCGCGAGCCGAGACGGTTCAGCGAGTCGTGCGTGGTACTGAACACCGCGTCGTCGGTCTGATCGACTGTGCGATTACCAGTCGCGTCATAGCTCCACGCCTGCCTCCTCAGAATCGTCGGCGTGCTATTGGTATCGGTGAGAACCGCCGAGGTCAGCTGGTCGACCATGTCATGTCCGAAGGTGTAGATCTTTGCCGCGCTGCCGGCGCGCTCCTGGCGCCACGTCGTGATGTTGCCGACCGCGTCGTACGTGTAATCAAACTTCGACAGCGTCGCTGCCGAGGGGTTCTTGTGGTGCATCGTCTGCAGACGGAAATCATGTTCGTCGTCGAGGTACGAGTACGTCGACGTCTGGTCATTCGGGTAGGTCACCGTCGAGACGCGCCCAGTGTGCCCTGCGTAGGTGTAATCGAACGCGCCAATTGGGAATTCCAGCTGCGAAAGGCGGCCGAGGGTGTCGTACGTGATCTCGGTGCCGGTGCCGTTCAGCAGCCGCGTCAGCACGCGGCCCAGCTCGTCGTAGCTGTAGGTGATCGTGTCGTCCGTGAACGGCCCGTCGACGCTCGCCAGCTGCCCTGCGCCATCCGTGCCTGCGGCCTTGTAGATGTAGGACGTCGTGCCGTTGCCGTCGACCATCGTCAGTGCGCGCGGGTAATACGCGTCATAAGTGTGCGAGATGTCCGGCGTGGCGATGGTCTCGTTCGTGAACCCGGTGCTCGCCAGACTGTTGTCGGTATTGTAAGTGTAGGTAGTGACCTGATCCTTCGGATCGGTGATCGTCTTCAACCGCCCGGCGAGATCGTAGGTGTAATGCGCGTCGGTAGTGCCATCGGCGCGAATCTCGCGCGTCACGCGGCCCTGGACGTCTCGCTCCCAGGTCGTGCGGTTCCCTTTTGCGTCGATCAGGGCCTCAAGTACGCCGCAGTTGCACCAGTCAAGACTCACGGTGCGGCCCGCCGGATCTCGGGTCGAGAGCAGACGTCCGTAGCCATCGTAGAAGCTCCGGGTGACACGGTCCAGACGGTCTTTCGCCTGCGTCTGATCGAGGCGGTTGTAGGCGAACGTCTCGGTCGTTCCATCTGGGTAGGTGCGCGAGGTGAGACGATCGAGCGCGTCGTAGGCGAACTCCACGAGGTACCCGTCCGGTCCTTCAACACTCTCGACCCGCCCGTAGCCGTCATAAGTAAACGTGGTCGTCGCACCCGAGACGGGGCCGGTCACGGTCAGCAGATTCCTGGTCGTGGCGTCGTAGGTGAACGTCGTCGTTTCATTCTTCGCGTTGGTGATCGTGAGCGGCTGGCCGGCAGCGTTATAGGTGATGGTCGTGTCGTTGCCGGCGCTGTCGCTAGTGGTTTGCGGCACGCGCCGCGAGGTGTAATCGGCAAACGTACTGAGGACGTCGGTGCCACCGCTCACCGCCTGTCGCACTTCGAGGAGATCGAAGCCGTTCGTCGCATAGCTATAGGTAGTTTGTCGACCGAGCGGATCGGTCGCGCAGGCGACCTTGCCCTGCGCGTTGTACGTAAGCGTCGTGACTTGCGACGCGCCGCCATCCAGCACGCGGCCAATCAGCGCCGGATACGGCGTCGTGCCGATGCTGTGATCGCTGGTCGAATCCTGGCCGGCGTATCGGTACCAGACGCGGCTCTCGAGCGGCCGCTTCATGCTGTGCATCGTCGGCCGGCTCATCGGAGTGCCGTAGGCGACGTCAGCCGCCAGCATCCAGTTGTAGTTGATCGCCTTCGAGCGGTCGCCGGCGCCCGTCGCCATCGCCTGTTTGTCCCAGTAAAAGGTATTCCAGTAGTCCAGGCGGCCATTCGATGCGCTGAACCCAGTGGGCACCTCACTCGAAGGCACCGCAGTGTCGATGCTGTCGTCGAACAGGTGGAACTCCAAGCGCTCACGGCCGCCCGAGGGATCTGTAGCCTCGATGAAGCGGTAATATGCGCCCGTCATGAGGTTGCCGTCATTGCGGAACGTCGTGGTGCCATACGGGGTGGTCATGGCGACGATGAAATCGGCGCCACCATAGGTGAAGCTCGACGTCATCCCGGCGACGTCGGTAATGCTGGCGAGGCGCCCGTCGCCTTCATATGTCAACGTCGCGAACCGGCCGAACGGATCCGTCACTTTCGTGAGCAGGTTCGGATCGCTGCCATGCTCATAGTCGAATTCGGTGACCTGTCCGATCGCGTCGGTCACCGCGATCAGGCGAAAGCTCGAATCGTAGGAATAGGTCACCGCGTGTCCTTGCGGATCGATCACCGCAGTGAGAAATATTCGGCGCGCGGGGAGCGACGCCGCCCGATCCGCCAGTTCGAACACCTCCACCGTTCCATCCGGCAGGCGACGCTCGTAATGCGGTGGATCGTGCGACACCTGGACCAACGTGGCATTCGAGATCGGATGGTCCGAAGGAAACGACGGGCTGTAGACCTCCTGCCCATGGCCGCGCAGGTTGACGAACTGTTGGGTGTAGGGCGGCACCGCGTAGTTATTGTTGTCGACGACAAACGACAGCGTGTTGAACGTCCACAGTGGTCCCACGTTGCCGTAACCATACGTTGCCGGCGTCTTGTAGCCGACAGAGTTGTACGACAAACGGAATCGCATCGCGGGGCCGACCGCGGGTCGATAGCCGAGCGGAACGTCATCGATGACGAGGGCGGCCGAACTTGGATAGAAGCTGTAATACGGCATGCCCTGACATACATTGGGTTCGCCGGGTGGTGGCTGTCCACCCCCTGGTCGCGTTGGGGGCTGCGGCGGCGAGCCCGGGCCGGTTGGTGGGCAGCCAGGAATATTTGGGGGCGGGTCGGTGTTGCTCGGTTTACCAGGCGTGCAGTGTCCGACGACGCCCGCGCCTTCGCCATCGCTGGCCTCGCGCCACTCGGCGCCCACGGGGCGCTCTGCGGTTAGCACGAATCCAGTCGACTCATTTCGCAGCGCGTCGGCCGTCACCCAAAAGCTGCCGCCCAGTCCGGGATCCTGTAGCCGATAGCGGCCATCACGCGCCTCTACGATGGTCGAGAAATGTTGGCTTCGCAGGTGCACGATTGACGGTACTGGGAACTCGGACACCGCTGAGGCGCGCCACATCGACAACGTCAGCCCGACGCGCTTGCCGAGGTCGCGGACCTCGGTCATTGACGTGCCTTCGACCGACGGGTGGTACCCGGCGATCGTACGAACCGCCTGCTCGAGATTCTCGATCGGTCGCACCGTGAGCAACATCTTCAACGCTTCGGGTCCTGAAAAAATCGCCGTGTGATGATCGTGCTTCAGCATGTTGAGCCCTTCCCATGCGTCTCGCACTTTCATGCCCGCATTGCCGCGCACGTCGCGTCCGACAGTTTCCTTCAGGCGCTCTTCGAGCTTCGAGACCTGGCCAAACTTCACCATCTGGGTCAGCAACTCACCGAGCGCGTAGTCGGCCAGCACGCGGATATGCGGTTCGTCGCTCTGTCGTGTCAGTTCCCAGGCCTGTGTCCAGTACGCCGCCGCGCGCGAAAAATACGCTTCACGGTCGTACAACACTCCAGCGTTGGTCAAGAGCGACGCGCGCCACGGCGACGTGGGATGCGCTTCGATGTATTGATCGATCACGAACGGACGTCGATCCGCGGGGACGATCGCTAACCGCTCCAACGCCCTGGCGAGCCCGGCATTTTGTTCGGCGGTCGGTGGCGCGGTCGGAATCAGCTGTTCGGGCAGCACGCGCGCGTTCATCAGAATCTCGGTCGTCACGTTCAGGCCAAACATCGGATCGATGTTGGGCGGCGTGACCGCGGGCACCGTGCGGTTGACGCGGACGCGGGCCTTCGCCAGCTTGCGTTTTGCATCCGCGATCGCCCGCTCGCCGGCCGTGACGGCCGTCTTGGTTGCTTCCTGCGCCAGTAGCGGCGCGCCACTCGCCATCTGGCTAACGAGCGCCAGCGCGGTCGCGACGCGGAATACACGTGAATGACGCATGCGAGTCACCATTCGAGTCTTGATGGACGTATTCATGGACATGTCTCTCAGGGGATCAACCGAGCGCTGACCGGCTCTTTCAACGTCACTACCGGCGGTGTCGTGTCGGACGGGTTCGACGAGGGCGCAATCGAGCGCGTGGGATCTAATGGAAACGCATCGTTTGCATCGGTGACACCGTCACCGTCGGAATCGGCGCGGAATGGATCGGTACCGTTTGTCTGCTCGACCCAATTCGGCACGCCGTCATCGTCGCTGTCGGGATCGAGCCCGCTGGCGCCGCTGGCGTCGTCGAGGCCGTCGAGGATGCCATTACCATTGGAGTCGGCATTCAAGGGATCAGTGCCCAACAGGTACTCACGCCATGCCGGTAAACCGTCGTTGTCGGTGTCGGTCGTCAGAAAACTATTGTCAGCGAGTGTGAAACCACTGAAGGTACCTGCGGCATGCGAACCCAATCCGCGAATCGTGCCATCGGCCATCCCCACAGTGGTGTGCGACGAACCGGCCGACAGGGCGAGCGCGTCTGAGATATCGGCGCGCATCGGCACACTCACGTGCAGCGCCGGCGCCTCGCCCAGCGCGAGCGCCGAATTATTCGTGCCCCACGACCAGGCGAATGCGGCGCCATCAATCGCGAACGCATTTGACGGGCCGGCACTGATCAGCCGCGCGCGCTCAAGCAGCGGTAGCGGGGCGGCCGTTAACTGGTTCGTCGGGTGTCCAAGACCTAACTCATAACCCTGGTTGGCGCCCCATCCGAACACGCGGCCATCGGCACCAATCGCGAGTGCAAAATCGCCCATCTTCGCGGCAGCGATGGCAACGACGTTGGAGACGCCGATGACACGCACCGGCGTCGATCGTGGGAGGGTTGAACCGTCGCCAAGCTGGCCACGATCGTTGGCACCCCAGGCCCAGACGATGCCGCCGCCGGCGCCGTCGCTCTGTAGCGCGTATGAGGACTGATTGGACGCGGCGATTGCCACGACGCCGGTCAACCCGACGACCTGAACCGCACTGGTCCGTTGCGTGGTTGTGCCATCTCCCAGTTGCCCGGCGCCATTGATGCCGAATGCCCACACCGTGCCATCGGACTTGAGCACCAGTGAATGCGAAGAACCGGCGGCCACCGCCGTTGCGTTTGTGAATGAGATTTGCGCGGGAGTCGGCGAACCGATGCCGCCCAGCTTGCCCCACTGACCGTCTCCCCAGCCCCATAACGTGCCGTCGTGCTTGACTGCTAAAGAGTTCAATGGTCCTGCCGCCATCGCCGCAACGTTGGTCAGCACTTGCACGGGACCCGACGACGCGGCCCCGGACCCGTGCTGACCAAACGTGTTGCCACCCCACGCGTACAGCAGGCCGGCAGACGTGAGGCCAAGACTGTGGACGTGGCCGGATGACAGGGCGCCCGTAATCACGAAGTCCGCGCGGCGAACCGCGCTCGGGTTGAGTCCAGTGGCCCACGCGCGCACTTTGACGATCTGCGATTTGTTCACCGTGACCGTATTGCCTGACGCGATTGAGGTCGACGCGGTCGTGGGATCGGTGCCATTGGTGGTGTAGCGAAGGGTTGCTCCGGGCGGGCCCGTGATGGTGACCGTCTGCTGCGTGGCGTACCAACCTCCCGCGGGAACGATCGCCGGCGTGGCCGCCGCACCAGCTGCGTCGACGTCATACGTTGTCGAGGCGACGGCGCTCGCTGCGTAGCCGGCCTTGAACGCCTTCGCTTTGACGGTTGTCGTTGACGTGACCAGAAACGGATACCCAAACACCGCCGACGCCGAGGTCGGTGTCGTGCCATCGACGGTATAGCGGATCGTGGCGCCTGTGGTGCTCGTCGTGAGGCTAACCAGCGGCGGTGACGTGTGCGTGCCGCCGGACGGCGTGATCGAGGGAGTCGCCACGGTGCCGAAGCTGATGGAGTAGCTGGCATAGCCGCTGTCGCTGTTCGTCCAACCGCTCTTGAACGCACGGGCCTTCACCGTTTGCGTGTCGTTCACGGCGATCGCCGACGAGTACAGCGCGGAGCTCGATGTTGGTTCAGTGCCGTCGGTGGTGTAGCGAACGGTCGCTCCGCTTGTCGTCGTGCTCATCGAGACGCTTTGCGAAGATCCATACGCTCCGGCACCTGGCGTGAGCGTCGGCGCGACAGCTTTCAATTCATAGCTGCCTGCCGTTACCAGGCTGGTCGGTGCCCCTGACTTCCACCCGCTGACCTTGAGGATCTGGCTCTGCGCGACGGAGATTGAGCCTCCGGATACGACTGTCGCATCGCTACTGGTCGGATCGACGCCTGTCGTCGTATAGCGCAGGGTGGCACCCGGATCGACGATCGTGACCGTGACGGACTGGTTTGTGTCATAGAGACCGCTTGCGAGCGAAAGGACGGGCGCCGGCACGCGCCAATTCATGCCGGGTCCACTGATTTGAACTGGGGACAGCTGCGTCGTGGTTGTGCCGTTACCGATCTGACCCGAGGTATTTCTGCCCCATGCATACACCGTGGCGTCAGCTGTAATCGCGAGCACGTTGTGGTTGCCCACCGCCATCTTCACAATGGTCGGCAGCCCCGCGACTTGTGCAGGGGCGCTTCGGGGATTGGTAGTGCCGTCACCCAACTCGCCTTGGGAGTTGCCGCCCCACGTCCAGACGGTGCCGTCGTCTTTTAGTGCGGCAGAAAACGCGACGCCGGCACCGATGGCCACGACATCGTCAAGCCCTGCGACCTCGACCGGCGTCGAGCGATCCGTGCCCGTCCCGTCGCCAAGCTGACCGAAATAGTTGTAACCCCACGCTCGTACCGTTCCGTCGTCCAGGAGCGCCATGGCGTGCAGTAGTCCAGCGGAGATGGCCGTGGCTGTAGAAATTGACGACACCGAGACCGGCGAACTTGCTTGTGAAGTGCCGCCGTTTCCTAATTGACCGCAACAGTTCTGGCCCCACGACTTGATCGTGCCGTCCTGCTTCAAGGCGAGCGAGTAGCTGCGCCCCGCCGCGATAGCGCTCACGGAGGCGAGACCACTCACCGCGGTTGGTGAATTTCGTTGTGTCGTCGAGCCATCACCGATCTCGCCGTTCGCGTTGCGTCCCCAGGTGTAAACAGATCCGTCGCCTTTCAACGCAACAGCATGATCCTCCCCGGCCGCAATCGCCACGACACCGGATAGCCCCGAGACCGCCGTGGGCAGATGTCGCACGTTATTGCTGGTGCCATCGCCAATTTGCCCGTAGGTATTCCGACCGAACCCCACCACAGTGCCGTCAGTTTTCAACGCGTGCGAATGCGCGCCACCGGCCGCAATAGCCACGGCTCCAGTCAGGCCGGCGACGCTCACCGGTATCACTTTGTAACTCGTGCCAGCACCGAGGCCGAGTTGCGACCAGTTATTGTCTCCCCATCCCCAGGCCGTGCCGTCACTCCGCAGTGCCAATGAATGGTCGTGTCCAACCGCCATCGCTGGAGGTGTGACCTCGCCGGTAATCGTGTAGGTCGCGGTCGTCGTCGTGCTCGGACTGTTATTGGTCTTGAATGCCTTCGCTTTGAGCGTGTAGTTGCCGACGACGAGGGTGGATCCCGACGTGATGGTCGGATCGCCGGTCGTCGGCTCGGCGCCGTTGATCGTGTAGTGAATAGTCGATGCAGCCGTGCTCGCCGTCACCGTGACCTGCTGACCGCCAACGTAGTTGCCGGCGGTCGGGTCGAACACAGGCGCCGCTGGCGCGAGGGTATATGCGCGCGTCACTTCCGAACTAGCGGTGTAGTCCGGATGGAAGCCCTTAAAGCGGAGCGTCGTGGTAGCGCCGAACGTCAACGGCGTCGTGTAGATCGCCGAATTCCACTGTACCGCCGTGTTATCGGTGGTGTAGCGAATGGTGGTGCCCGAAACCGATGACGACAGGGTGACGGTGACCGAGGCGACGTACTCCCCCGTGGCGTGGTCCGCTGCCGGTGCGGGTAGCGTGCCGAAGTGCATCGTGTACGCGCCTGAACCGACGTCACTATCCGACCAGTCGGCCTTGAACCCCACTGCTTTCAATACAGTGGACGTCGCGATAACAATCGCACCGGTATAGGCCGTGGATGATGCCGTCGGCGTGCTGCCGTCGGTGGTGTACCGAATGGTGCCGCCGGGCGTGACGGTTGAGAGCGTGACGTTCCGCGCTGACGTATAGGTGCTCGGGGCCGGCGAGTAACTGATGGTGCCGACCTTCATGACATAGGCGGCCGACGTGGTTGCACTTGCGGCGAAGCCGGTCATGAACGCCCTGGCCTTCAGCGTCTGCGAATAGGTGACACTCACGGAGCTCCCTGGAGTCACCGAGGCATCGGAGGTCGTTGGTTCGGTGCCGTTCCGCGTGTAGTGAATCGTCACGCCACTCATGGCAGATATGGTGACCGTCTGGTCCGTGTGATAGGTACCGGCGGCGACGTTGAATGTCGGCGCGGCGAGTTTCCACACGTAGTCGGCCTCGCTGATCGCGTTCGGCGTGTAGCGTACAGTCGTGCTGCTGTCGCCGAGCTGCGAATTGTTGTTGCGGCCCCAGGTATACACAACACCGGAGGAGGTGACGGCGATGCTGTGATTGCCGCCGCCGCCAATCTTGGCCACCGAACTCAGCGATGACACGGCCGCGGGCGTATGCCGGCTCCATCCGTCTCCGTGGCCGAGTTGGCCGAAGGTGTTTCCACCCCACGTGTAGAGCGTGCCGTCGGATTTGCGAGCCAGTACGTGATGTCCGATCGCACCACCGGAGGCTACGCCGGTGATACCCGTCAGATTTAAGACAGAGACCGGCGCATACTGTGTCGACCAAGTCCCGTCACCGAGTGCGCCGTTGGAGTTGTAGCCGGTGCTCTTCAACGTGCCGTCGCTGAGCAAAATGATTGAAAAGCCGGATCCCGCGGCGGCGGCAACGGCGGTGCTGATACCGGACATTTGCACCGGCGAGGTGCGTGGCGTCGCGGTGGTGTCTCCAAGTTCACCGCTATAGTTCCCGCCAGTACCGTACACGGTTCCGTCGGTCTTCACGAAGAGGCTGTGATATTGGCCGGCGGCGATCGCCGCCACGCCGGTCATCACCAACACCGGCGATGTTTGCCCCGTCGTGTTGCCGGTGCCCAATTCACCGTTGACGTTGTAGCCGAACGCATAGACGTCGCCGTTCGAACGCAGCGCCAGCGAATGCCGCCGCCCCGCGGCAATCGCCACGACATTGGTCAGCGTAGATTGGACCGGCGCGTTCCGGTTCGTCGTGTTGCCATCGCCCACCTGGCCGTTGCCATTAAGGCCCCAAGCGAACAACGCGCCGGTACTCGTGATGGCCATCGCGTGGTATTCACCGGCGGCGACGGCGACGACGTCGGTCAGCCCGCTGACCTGCACGGGCGTCGAACGCGGATCCCAACTGCCGTCGCCCAGGCTGCCATAACCGTTATAGCCAAAGGACCACACGGTGCCGTCGGGTTTCAGTACTACGGTACTGTTCACACCGCCGGCGAGCGTCTGCGCGACTGCTGGCCGCGCGAGCGCGGTCAACACTACCATCGAGACCACGGCGCGCAACGCGGCGCGCCCTACACGCGATCGAAGTTCAGCACACACAGATACTCTCCGCCGAGCACGGCTCGGCCAATGCGGACACACCGCCAGCAATAAACGAACGTCCGATGGGGCCGAACTAGGAGTGCGATCTTCGCGGGGGAACGCAGATCAAAAACTCGAGCAGCGCCGATCGATTGGACGGGCGGCAGAATACAACAGCGCGCGCGAACGTCAACATGAAATCGACGTGACTTCTTGCGACACGCGGAAATTATTTTGCAGATCGGTGAACTGAAAAGTGTGCGCGAGGTGTGCGCGCACATGTGCGGTGGTGTGCGCGCACATGTGCGCGAATCAGATTCGTGCGCGCGCTACAGAAAACGCGACACACGTACGATCGATCGAATAGATCAATCGTCGAGCGCGCGATTACAGTCGAGCTCAATCGCCGCGTTTTTCTTCATTCGTTATTCGTTATTCGTTATTCGTTATTCGCATCGCAATGCCGTCACCCGTACAACGCGCGTCCCGTGGTGACCCAGAAGCGTCGACGCGAAATTGGTGTAAGGTCGGAGTAGCTGGGCACTTGAAAGATTCTTGAAACATTGCGCACGAAACCGGCCGCCTCGAACGGAGACGGCCGGATCGCCAAATGAAAAACGGGCCGAAAAACCGTGAGCGCCGGAAAACACCCAACGTCCTCGAAGTCACTTTCTTCGACTGTGGCTCCGGCTGTCGCGGGTTCGAATCCCGTCATCCACCCCAAACTTGCAACTGGTTAGTTGACAGTTGACAGTTCACAGTTGACAGTTGAGTTGACCAGTTCTCAGTTTCCAAGTTT
>WUUC01138070.1_pt1 | contig 12304 bp, 9 predicted proteins | sample 6278441 | NCBI WGS metagenome assembly WUUC01 (sample SAMN13675441, study PRJNA597444) | soil metagenome | isolation source: soil | place: USA: Washington | collected 2017-10 | reverse complement strand
TTTTTCAAGGACCAGACCATTTTGATTACCGGAGGAACAGGAAGCTTTGGCCAAGCATTCACCCGTTATTTGCTTAATGAAGGGACTTGCCATAAAATTATTATTTTTAGCAGAGATGAATGGAAACAATGGAATATGCGAAGAAGCGATCCTCTTTTCGATCATCCGAAAATCCGGTATTTTTTAGGCGATGTCCGAGATTTGCAACGGTTACAACGAGCGTTTCATGATGTCAATTTAATTGTCCATGCGGCTGCCCTCAAACAAGTTCCCGCTGCTGAATACAATCCATCTGAATTTATTTATACGAATGTCAATGGAGCAATGAATGTGATTAATGCAGCCATTGACTGTGGAGTGGAAAAAGTGATTGCTCTATCGACTGATAAAGCCGTCAATCCAGTCAATCTATACGGAGCAACCAAACTTTGTTCAGATAAATTATTTGTAGCAGGGGGAGTTTACGTCGGAGCCAGAGGTTATCCAAAGTTTTCTGTTGTCCGCTATGGAAATGTAGCGGGAAGTCGAGGAAGCATTATTCCTTTTTGGAAAAAAATGATCGCAAATGGAATTTCTTCATTACCCATTACAGATGAACGGATGACTCGTTTTTGGATTACGTTGGATCAGGCAGTTGCATGTGTATGCCAATGCTTTTCCATCATGCGAGGAGGCGAGATTTTTGTTCCTAAGATCCCAAGCATTCGAATTGTAGATTTAGCTGAGGCCATTGCCCCTCATTTACCAAAAGAAATGTGTGGAATTCGTCCTGGAGAAAAGTTGCATGAATTAATGATTAATCAAGATGATGCTCGTCATACTCTAGAATTTGATCGATATTATACCATTTTACCTGAGTTAGCTAGAGATGAAGTCATTTATGAAGAACCTCAACTATGTCCAATCGTTGGAAAACCTGTGCCGGAAGGATTTGCCTATACATCAGACACAAATACACATTGGTTAACTGTTCAAGATATTCAACACTTCTTAAAAACCCAAGAAGAAAACAAACAAGCTGTTTAAACTTTTAATTTAAAAAACCTTCGAATAACTCTAACGGATATTTATTATTATCATAAGTAATTATTTATTAAAATGTAATTTTTATACTCGCTTATCATAATTTTTTGTTTTAAATAAACTTTGACATATAGTTAAAAATTAAATGTTCTAAAATTTTTTAATATTTATTTACAAAAAAATACAAAATTCATTAGAATTTGTTGGTCAATCAATATATATTAAGAAATATTAAAAAAATCACTAAGGTAAAAATGAATTTATTACTTAATTCTATAAACAATCAAAGCTTATTAAATTTTAATAATAATGATAAATTATTATCTAATACAATTTCGGAACAAGAAATTTATATTGTTCCAGAAAAAAATGATGATAACCATCATAAGTATGGTAACATCGCTCAAACCGATTATGCAAAAAGAATGTCATCTGCTTGTCTGGAGCTTGTAGGTGACTTGATTCATAACAAAATCCCATTTTGTGACTTGTTAAAAAAAGCAGGAGAATTCAGGCATGCCATCGCTGTTGAATCGGACACCGACGAGGCTGACAAATTTGGTAAATTAAGAAATCCAGCTAGTTACAATGATCGAATTACAACTCCTCTCTTAGAAGAGTATCATTCCATGCTTAATCCACTTCTACAAATTGCTGAAGATGACCCTTATATGCAATGGGATATGTATCCTAAAATGGGAGAGAACTATCCTCGAATGGGATTCCGTATGGGTGTTTGCATAGATGGAACAGAAGTCACCTTAAGCAAATACATGTTTTACGCGAATAATCAGGCAAAAGCAAAAAATGATATCGCTCATACATATCCTGAAAATCTTGGAATGGCTTTAAAGCAATGTGAATTCTTTTTCAAGGAACTCATGAGATTCGATAGTAAAAATGAAAAAGAGTTTATTTTAGAGTCAATGGCGAAGTTTCATTGGTGGTTTGCACAAGCAACTCCTTATTTTAGAGGAAGTGCCGCCTGTGGAGAGATGATTATTTCTGCTTTACATGTTTATCATTTTGGTCACTTTATTGCTTGGAAATCAGGTGTTTTTGTTGATAGAATTGCTTTGACTTCTTCTTGTCAGGAATTTACTGCTATTTACCCAGAATTAAAAAAATAAGCAGGGTGTTTAGGTAATAGAATAGCAGGTTCTGTCATGCTTCTGTTAGATTCGCTGCAAAGTTATCAACTTTGCAGCGGATGACTAAGGCGTGTCCTAACTAATAGTCATAAAGGATGATTAAGTTTTGAGAAAAAGCCCTCAATACTTGCACATCCTTTTCAGAGACAGCACAACTTTTTAAATTTAACATTGTTAATTTTGATAAGTCCTTTACTCCTTCCACTAGTCTTTGAATTGGAATCAAACCACATCCTTCCAAATCAAGTCGTTTAAGATTAGGTAGTTTTTTAGCAAGTAATAGAAATCCTTCAGAAGTTAAATTCGTATTTTTTAATGATAAATTTTCTAAATTGGGATAGACTTCTTTAAGGAAGATTTGATCAATTTCAATTAATAAAAGCTCTAGAAAAATAGAATGTAAATGAGGACAAGATTCTAATACTTTTTGAATAGAACTTGACGATATCTTCCTGCAACCTCCTACATTCAAATATCTCAATTCTTTGCTATAAAGACTAATTTCTCTCATCACATCGGATGTCAATTGGGAATTTTGGAAAAGAATCAGTGTTTCTAATGAACGACCACAATTAGCCAATAAATCATTTAAAGCTTGAGGAGAAACAAGAGGACAAAAAGAGAGATTTAATTCTCGCAATTTTAAGCAGGATTTTAAATAGGCAATTCCTTCCTCATTTAGATTCTTGCTATGGGAAAGATTAAGATATTCTAGATTTTTACAATAAGATCCAATAATTTTTAATAGATTATTTGAATGATTAAATTGCTTTCCACCCATGTCAAGAGATTCTAAAAATTGACACTTCTTCAAGATCTGTATCATTTTTTCCTCTGACATAAAAGAAACATTCAGCTTTAATACTCGCAGTTGTAAACTATCTAAGTTAGAAAGTGCTAATGAGAATATTTTCCAATCCTGTTCTGAAAATTGATCGAGTTTCAAACATATGTATTTCTCACAAGAATGAACACAAATACCTCTTGTTTTTATATTAAAATTGATGAGATTATCAACAAAAGATTTTGTCTCTAACTTTTCTAGATGATGGAGTATTGGCAGTAATTCATTTAAAGAATTGATTTGCATGAAGATATCCTTAAAAAAGTTTTAATAAAACGAACGATGCTATTAAATTTTGATTTTAATGTCCAATTGTTTTTACAAATTTTCTCATGGAGAATGAGCGTAAGAGTGATTTTCTTTTCCAATTTAGTGAAGTAAGATTTGGCAAAAATTAGCCCTTTTTTTATAACTAAATTTTGTCAAAAATGATTAAACAAGGGCTATGCATGCGTGTTGGAGTGCTGGGAATTAACTACAAACTTGCCGATTTAAAATTGCGCGAACAATTAGCTAAAACTTGTCAGAAACGATTTGGAGCTGCCCAATCGATTCATGACAATCATTACTTTGTTCTCCTTTCGACTTGCAATCGAACAGAAGTTTACTTTAGCTCAGAAGATTTACCTACTACTCACAGCTATGTATTAAATATTCTTCGTTATGATGTTCAAGAAGAAGAGTTTGATCAAAAATTATACTCTTATTTTGGTGTAGACTGCTTTACTCATTTAACTCGCGTTACTTCAGGACTCGATAGCGCTATCGTGGCTGAAACAGAAATTCAAGGGCAAGTCAAGGTAGCTTATGAAACGACGCTTGCGTATCAAGCTTTACCAAAAGAATTGCATTTTTTATTTCAAAAAGCACTTGGAATTGCAAAAAGAATTCGCTCACAACTGCATTTAGGACGTGGAATGCCCCATTTAGAACATGCCATTTTCACAACAGGAAAACAATTTTTTAAAGACCTTCAACAAGTCAATATTCTATTTGTTGGCGCATCTGAGATTAATTATAAAATTCTCTCTTATTTAAAGAGCAAAAATCTCACACAGATCACCTTATGTAACCGTTCAGAACTCTCTACAAAGTTGATATCTGAAAAGATCCAATCATTAAATTGGAAGTCTTTAAAAGATTGGGTTCGCTATGATTGGATCATTTTTGGGACTAAATCCCCTGATTATTTAATCAAACATGAGGATGCAATTCCATCACTTCTAGGGACTAAGTTAGTAATGGATTTATGCGTTCCTCGCAATGTAGAGCCTAAATTGAGCCTACATCCTTCTCTTACTTTGTTAAATATTGATCAAATCAATCAACAACTTAATGTTCGGCATCAAGGTATAAATGAAATTCTGACTAAGGCAGAACACATGGTGACTCAAGCAGCTCATTTACACTGTTTTCGTTATTTACAAAAAGAGCAATCTAAAATCGCTCTTTTTGCTGTCGCTGCTTGTTAAAAGTCGGCCTTTCCGGGATAACGTGGAAAGGCGATTACATCGCGAATATTTTCCATTCCTGTTACAAATTGAATGAGCCTTTCAAAACCCACTCCAAATCCAGCATGAGGAACACTCCCGTATTTACGGAGCTCCAGATACCACCCATAATCTTCTGCATGCAAACCGAATTCTTTGATTTTTGCCTCTAAATGACCAAGACGCTCTTCACGCTGACTTCCTCCAACGATTTCTCCAATTTTTGGAACGAGAACATCCATTGCTGCGACTGTTTTGTTATCTTCATTCGCTCGCATGTAAAACGCTTTAATCTGTTTTGGATAATCGGTTAAAATCACAGGCTTACCAAAGAATTCCTCAGCTAAATATCGTTCATGTTCCGACTGCAAATCTAAGCCCCATTTAATAGGAAACTCAAAAGATTTATTTGCTTTTTCCAAAACTCTTACCGCATAGGTATAAGAAGCTCGCTCAAAAGGTGTATGGACAATTTGCTCTAAACGTGTAAGGGTTCCACTTGAAACATGTTTATCAAAAAATTGCATATCTTCTTGACAATGATCTAAGACATATTTCACAACGTACTTCAGATAAGATTCTGCACAATCCATATTATCCGTTAAATCGGCAAAAGCCATTTCAGGTTCAATCATCCAGAACTCAGCTAAATGACGGGAAGTATTTGAATTTTCCGCTCGAAATGTTGGACCAAACGTATAAATATCTGATAAGGAGCAAGCAAAAATTTCTCCATTTAATTGACCTGAAACAGTCAAATACGTCGGTTTAGCAAAAAAGTCTTGAGTATAGTCTACTTGTCCTTGTGGTGTTCTAGGTGGATTAGACAGGTCTAAAGTCGTGACCCGAAACATCTTCCCTGCCCCTTCAGCATCAGATCCTGTAATAATTGGAGTATGAATGTAAAGAAAACCTCTTTCTTGGAAAAAAAGATGAGTCGAAAATGCAAGGGCGTTCCTGACCCGTGTGCCAGCTCCAATAGTATTCGTGCGAGGACGTAGATGAGCAATGCTACGCAAAAATTCAAATGTATGTCTTTTTTTCTGTAAAGGATAAGATTCAGAATCACATTTACCAATAATGATTATCTCACTCGCTTGCATTTCTAGAGATTGCTTTTCCCCAGGACTTTCCACCAATATTCCTCGCACAGAGACAGATACACCGGTTGAAAGATCATTGACAAGATGGGTATAGTTTGGAAGATCGGAGTTAACAATCACTTGAAAATTTGAAAGAGTCGATCCATCATTGATTTCGATAAAAGTAAAAGTTTTTTGATTTCTAACCGTTCGAACCCACCCTTTTAAAGTCAACTCATCTCCTAATAAAGAAGAGACATTTTGATCAGGGTATTTAATTGCTTTAATTTTTGTTCGCATGAATTCTACACTCCACATTCATTTGTTTGCTTTGCAAACTCTTTAAGTTGTTTAATCTCTTTTTGCCATAATGCCGGTCCACCAGGGGTTTCCAGGTATTTAGGTAAATGACGCGTGCGAGCATCCTGCATGAGAAATTTGAAACACTCCCAGCCGATTGTTCCTTCGCCTAGAGGTTGGTGACGATCTACGCGCGAACCAAGTTCTCGAAGCGAATCATTTAAATGAAACGCATATAAATGTTGTAATCCAATGATTTGATCAAATTCTCTTAAAAGAGCATCCCAAGCGATCGTTGTCCGTATATCATAACCTGCTACAAAAAGATGACAAGTATCTAAGCAAATTCCAATAGGTAATTGATTTTTTAATCGATTCACCAAATAGGCCAAATCATCCAAGCAATACCCTACAGTAGATCCTTGCCCCGCCGTACATTCAATGAGTAATCGTAAAGATCCCTCTTCTAAAAGAGGTTTGACTAATAATAAACTGTCGATAATACAATTTAAACACTCTTCTTTGTCAGTGGTTAAAGCTGCTCCTGGATGAAAGTTTAAATAGCTCATTCCAAGTTGAAGACAGCGTTGCACTTCTTCATGAAAAGCTTGTCGACTTTTAAGTAAGTTTTCTGGATTAGGACAGCCTAAATTGATCAAGTAACTGTCATGGCTCATCAGGTGTGTCAATCCTGTTACACTTAAAGTCTCCTGCCAAAGAGTTAAGATTTCCTTTGTTAAAGGACGTCCCTTCCATTGCTTTTGATTGCTTGTAAAAAATTGAACGGTGGATGCACCGATTAGTTGTCCTTCTATTAAAGCCTGATGAAGACCTCCAGCTGTGGAAGTATGAGCTCCAATTAAAATATCTGATGAAGAAACTTGCATAGTTAAACTTGACTATTTATTCAAAAATAAGAAAATCCTATCAGGACAGCTTGTTCTTGACTAGATTTTTATCTAATCCATTTAGAAACAGCTTCAATAAAAGCTTTTTTGGTTTCTTCTTCTCCACAAATACATTTTACATTTTCTTGTTGTAACTCTGCTTGTTCAGAAATGTATTGTGTCCTAACAATCATCTTCAGCTGCGGATTGAATTGACGTGCAATCTGTATCATACTTGCAGTTGCAGCTAGATCAGAAATGGTGGTCACTAATAAACTTGCTTTTTCTAGATGGACAGATTCCAAAATATTGGGAAGAGAGGCATCCCCATACACAGCTTGTCGACCCTCTCTAGTTAAGTCAGCAATCGTATCAATATTTCGATCAATAATGATCGTTTTAAATCCTTTTTGCTCTAGAAGATGATTGGCATGTTGCCCAATTGGACCAAATCCTACTACGATCGCTAAACGATCTTGACTCCATAATGACATGTCGATTGTTTGTTTAGAAGACGTAGAATCGGATAGTCTTGCGATTATCTTTTTGAAATATTCTAATCCTTTAAACAAAAAAGAATTTAAAGAAATAGAGACAATGGCACAGGCGACAATAATATCATACCCTTCATCCAATAAAATATCTAGTCGAGATGCCTCTTCAGCTAAAATAAAAGAGAACTCTCCAATTTGAGCTAAAGCAATAGACACGATTAATGCAACCTCTAACGACATACCTAATCCCAATACAATTAAAAGTGCTGTTAAAGGTTTAATAATCAAAATAATAGCTAAAATCCCAATAAACAGCGTAAAATTCTCGATAATGGCAAACGGATTAAATAGCATGCCAACAGAAAGAAAAAATACAACTTGAAAGATATCTTTCATAGGCAACGCATTTGCGGCTGCTTGATATCTCACATGAGTCTGACCAATCACAATTCCAGCAATAAAAGCTCCAAGTGCAATAGAGGTTCCAAACACTAAGGCAGAACCCGTTGCAATTAAAAAAGTTAAAGCTAAAATCGTTAATGTAAAAAGTTCATGGGAACGGAAGCGTGCAATATTGACCATGATGCTTGTCACAACTTTTCTTCCCCAAGTAAACATGATGATAATTAGGAGAATAAACTTCAAAAAAGCTAAAATAATGGAATTCATGACTGAAGTTAAAGAAAAGTCATTCCCTTTAAAGGCCGCATCAATTAAGGGTAGCAAAACAAGTACAGCCACTGTCAAAAGATCTTCAACAATCAACCATCCCACTGCAATATGGCCTTGAATCGTGTTTAATAGATTATATTCCGAAAGCATGCGAACAAGGACGACTGTACTCGCTACACCGATTGATAATCCAATAATGATTCCATATTCAATGGGCCAGCCTATCCAATAAACAAGTAAAGTCCCTGCAAGGGTTGCGATAGCTGTTTGACCGATGGCTCCAGGGATGGCAATCCTTCTTACATTGAATAAATCATTGATTTTAAAGTGCAATCCCAAGCCAAACATCATTAAAATCACACCAATCTCAGCCAGTTGTTCGGAAAGCTCTAAATCTGCAACGAAGCCAGGAGAAAAAGGACCGATGAGATAGCCAGCAATCAAATATCCCAAAATAGAAGGCAATTTGAGTCTTTGAAAGACATAAGATAAAAGACTTGCTAAAGCAAATCCAAAGGTGAAAATTAGAACAATTTTAAGCTTATACGACTCAATTGTCATAAAAGATCCTTACTAAAAAAGCGACATCTCAACAAGTCTGATCTTTCCTCTATATTCATTAGGGCATGTCCTTAAATTCCTATTTTCATGTATAATGAATATATATTTATTACAGACTTAAATTGATTTGTAAATTTAATTTTCAATCGATTTCCTAAATCAGAAGCTTCTCATCAATTTTTCAAGTGACTTGTAGATAAAAGATCTTCAAATGAACAAAAAGATAAATATCGATTCCACTCAATCCATTTGGATATCAGCTAAGCATTTTTTTTCTGGCACTCTTTTAAGTCGCTTAGCAGGAATGTTAAGAGATATGGCAATGGCTTATGCTTTCGGAACTGGAGCCGCTATCGCCTCCTTTATGCTTGCATTTCGCCTTTCTCATCTTCTAAGAAGACTATTTGGTGAAGGGGCTTTACAAGCTGCGTTCATTCCAGAATTCGAAGCTTTACGCACTCAAGAACCCAAAAAGGCTTTTCAATTTTTCCGTGATCTTGTTCTAGTTTTAACTCTCGTGCTCAGTCTTGTTATTATCCTAGGTTGTTTAAGTTTAGGGCTTTGGCTGCTTTATGGAGAAATGTCTACAGAGCAATATGAAGTCATTTTTTTAACGCTTCTTATGCTTCCTAGCCTTCTATTTATTTGTCTTTTTGGACTCAATGCTGCTTTACTTCAATGTGAAAAAAACTACTTTATTCCCGGTGTTGCTCCTGTTGCTTTTAATGTGATTTGGATTCTCGCCGTCTTTGTCTTAAAAAACAACAATTCTTCAGCCATGCCTTTGCTAGCTCTTGGTGTGATTGTGGCTTGTTTTTTTCAATGGTTCATGACAGTTCCTAAAACTTTATCTATTTTATGGCTTCAACTTGGTCCTCTATTAAGAAATATTCGATTATCCTCTTCAGACATATGGAAAATAGGTAAACCATTGGCTCTTGGCTTCATAGGAGTTGCTGCTTCTCAAATTAATAGTGCAATGGATGCTTTATTTGCTCGCTATGCAGAGCCAGAAGGTCCTGCCTTTTTATGGTATGCAATGCGTATTCAACAATTGCCTTTAGCTTTATTTGGAATTGCCATTGCCGGAGCTCTCCTGCCCCCTCTTTCTCGAGCAATTAAAAACCAAGATTGGGAAAATTATCATCATTTTTTACAAGATGCTTGCAAACGAACTTTTACACTCATGTTACCTATTACAGCAGCTTTTTTCATACTTGGAGATACCTGTATCAGTCTTCTTTATGGGCGAGGAGAGTTCACTTATCTGTCTATTTTTGGAACAACTCGTTGTTTATGGGCTTATAATTTAGGTCTTTTGCCAACAACCTTTATATTGATCCTCGCTCCAGCTTGTTATGCAAAAAGTCATTATCGATTACCTGCTTTAGCTGCTTGTCTATCTATGGGAGTCAATCTTTTACTTAACTGGATCCTGATTATGAAGTTTGGATTAGGAGCCGTTAGTGTCGCATTAGCAACTAGTTTAAGTGCATGGATAAATGTTTGCTTTCTAACTGTATCATTAAAGAAAAACCATCTCTTTCTTTTCCCTATCAGTTCTTATCTACATTTTTTTAAAGTTAGCTTAGCAGTTTTGATTGCTTCTTGTGGAACTTTAGTTGTCCGTTTCTGGACCCAAACCCTCTTTTCTTCCGATTTTATTTTATCTTTTCAGGTGTGGAATCAAATCTTTCAATTGATCATTCAATTAAGTAGCTTTGCTCTTTTATTTATAGTACCTGCATTTTTTCTAAAAGTTTTTTCCTTCACTCAACAAAAGCCTGGAGTGATCATAGACAACTGAGTTGAAAAATCACATTTTTTGACTCAGTTGAAGGGCGAGGCTTTGCGACCGAAAATCTAATTTTTCAATTAATTGTCTATAGACCACACAACATACTAGTTATCAATCACTTATGGAAAAAATAATTAATAAATACAAATATAAATAATTTATAAATTGATTATTTTGTTTAATTTTAATATGATTTATCAAAATAAATCTAAAAAAAGTAATAAAAGGTTTAATTATGTTCATGAGTTTTATTTTCTTCGGTAAAAGCTCCTCTCCCGCACAAGGAGCAATTTTAGAATATGATCTATGTGAGCATGCAAAAGTTTACACGATTCAAGGGAAACAAAAAATAGACCCTTTATGGCCCATTACGCTAATTTTTAAAAATTTAGATTTTGAAACCTTACTTCAAGCTAGATTAGTTTGTTCAAAATGGAACAAGATCATTGGAGAATATAAAGAATGGAAGCTGATAAGAATAAGATCTTTTAATACCAGTCAAAAGCTTTATTTAAAAAAAATACTAAGATTTATCATTGATCAATCTAAGCGAATGTATCATCCTCTTTTACCTTTGACGAAAATTTATAATCAAATCATTAGCAATGACAGCAAGCTAAGAAATTATCATCTTATTTTTAGAAATCAATTAAATATCATTCATTTATCCTTTTACATCAATATAAAAGAAAATGAAATAATGGAGTTAGTGTCCATGAGCGACTTTATCGCTCATTATCAAATTACTGAAATTAAAGTAGATGAAAAGATTGTCACTGAAACTAAAGTAAACGAAAAGATTAATAAAATAGGAAAAAGGTTACAATCCCCTCCTTTTTCAGAAATTCAACTAAGAGAAGTTGTGTTAGAATCAAATGGACAAAATAAATCTCAATTAATTGAGAAACATCGCCTCGATGAAGTGATTGAGCTAGCTATTGATATCATTAATGCCAAAGTAAGTCATCCTATAGATCCTCATCTCAAGCGATTAAAAAATTCGAAAAATTTTAGTTCTTTATGGCAGATTATTGCAGCTGTTTTCACTTAATTGATTTGAATGTTAGATAACGACTCTCATAGCCAAATTCGCTTTGAGCTATGAGTTTTAGATAATGCGAAACACATCGCGAAGAAGGGAAAGGAGCACCTCAATAATAATGAGCCAAATAATTGTCCACTCAAGACGACTAGAGTGTTGATGGTTCAACTCATTTCCCAACATTTCAAATAATTCACGTACAATGTCTAAGCGTTGATTTAGAACTTCTACTCGAGTTTCAAGATCTAAATAATTAGCTGTCATCGCATATAAAGGTTCAAGTTCAGAATACTCCCAAAAGAATTCTGGTGTATCTAAAATGTCTACATGTAAATTAATTGAATTGCGTTCGATAAATAATTCGCCCATTTTTCGTCGAATCTCTTTTCGAGATAACGGAATGCGACCATGCCTAGCCAAATCTTCGGGAAGGTGTTTGGTATGATCAAATGTTTTTCGAATGGCATTTTCAAAAGTCCCTAATTTGACAGACTGCGCAATTCCATGAGAGATTGCTAAACGATTGAGAATATCATCTGTAACTAGAACTATCTCATCTTCTACAATTTTAGAACTATCTCCTGTTGTGAAAGTGAATTCATCTGTTTCCATTTCCTCAATATGTTGATGTTCAAAAAGTTTAATTTGTTCTAGATAAATCAAGCAAATTTCTTTAGATAACCCCCAACAGACAGTCACTCCGTAAGGAAAATAAAAAACATCTCCTTCTTGATTTTGGGAATAGACAGATAAATGAATAACGTCACGATATAAAGTGGCTCTAGCCCCCTTTAACGTGTCATAAAACGGCTTAATTTTATAAGCCGAAGCAGTGCAGTAAGCTCGACATTCCATAAACATGATTAAGGTATCTTGTAAAAAGAGAATAGATGCGAAAGAGGGGACTTGAACCCCTACGAGGAAACCCTCACTACCACCTCAAAGTAGCGCGTATACCAA
>WUUC01093362.1_pt1 | contig 12306 bp, 12 predicted proteins | sample 6278441 | NCBI WGS metagenome assembly WUUC01 (sample SAMN13675441, study PRJNA597444) | soil metagenome | isolation source: soil | place: USA: Washington | collected 2017-10 | reverse complement strand
GGGTGCCCAGCGGAAAGCCCAGCGCCGCGATCACCGGCGAGCTCTGCAGCCAGCCGCCGCTGGGGGTGGCCGAGACCAGGTTGCCCCACCGGTCGACCACGTCCAGGTGGCAGGTGTCGCCCCGGTTCTCACCGAGCGGCCCGGGGCGCGGATCGACCCCCGGCTCGCCAGCGGCCGGCTCGCTGCTGGCCATCGTCGGCTCGCCGATTCCGGGCGGCGGGCTGCCGGCCTCGGGCAGCACAGCCAGCCGCGGCGTCCGGCCGTCCGGTGAGCCCGGCCGCAGGGTCAGATCAGCCTGCTCGCCGACCAACGCGGCCCGGGCGGCCGCGTACTCGGCGGACAGCAGCGCCGCCAGCGGGATGTCGCTGGCCAGCGGGTCGCCGTACCAGGCCTCCCGGTCGGCGTAGCCGAGCTTGGCGGCCTCGGTGACCAGGTGGATCCAGCGCCCGGACAGCGGCGTTTCGCCCTGCAGGCCCAGGGCGTCGAGCATCCGCAGCTGCTGACCGACGACCGGTCCCTGCCCCCAGGGGCCGGTCTTGAGCAGCTGGTAGCGCTCGGCGTACGGCGTTGCCACCGGCGCCTCGATCGACGGTTGCCAGCGGGCCAGGTCCTCGGCGGTGAGCAGGCCGGCGTGGTCGCGCCCGGAGGTGTCGCGCCACGCGCCGCGGCAGAACGCCTCGATCTCCTCGGCGACGAAGCCGCGGTACCAGGCGTCTCGGGCCGCGGCGATCCGCTGCTCGCGGGAGCTGCCGACCGCGTGCTGCAGGATCCGGCGGTAGGTGCCTGCGATCACCGGGCTGCGCCACCAGCTGCCCGGGGCCGGCGCCGCCGAGCCGTCCAGCCAGGCCGCGGCCGAGGGCTGCCAGTGCTCGGCGAACAGCTGGCTGACCGCGCCGACCGTCCGGCTGATGGCGGGCAGCACCGGAAAGCCGTCCTCGGCGTAGTGCAACGCGAAGGCCAGCACGTCGGCCAGCTCCCAGGTTCCCCAGCGTTCCAACATGGCCGTCCAGGCGCCGAACGCGCCGGGGACGGTCGCGGCCAGCGGCCCGCTGCCCGGCACCAGGGTGAGCCCCAGGTCGCTGAAGTGCTCCAGCGAGGCAGCCGCCGGCGCCGGGCCCTGACCGCAGACGACATGCGCGCAAGCGTCGGCGGCGCTCCACAGGATCACCGGCAGGTCCCCGCCCGGACCGTTGAGGTGCGGTTCGACGATCTGCAGCACGAAGCCGGCGGCGACCGCGGCGTCGAAGGCGTTGCCGCCGCGTTCGAGCACGCTCATGCCGGCCGCCGAGGCCAGCCAGTGGGTGCTGGCGATCATGCCGAAGCTGCCCTGCAGCTCCGGTCGGGTGGTCATCACCGGTCCAGTCCTACCACGTGCGTCCGTGCCGCCGGGGATCCTGCACGACGGTCGGCTGCACGACCCGAGACTTGAGCCTTTGCCGGAAACAACACATTAAGAGTGGTAACTCTCGTTCGCCCCATAATCTGCGCATCCATGTACATCACATGTCGTTTTTTTGTACTGGAGCGCTCATGAATCTCACGTCGATCCTGGCGGCCGTGCCGACTAACCAGCAGTTGCTGGACTACCAGAACTCCTGCGCCACCGTGAACCAGTACGCCTACGCGATCACCAACACCAGCCTGCCGGTGCTCAACGACCCACCCCCGAACTACGGCGACTTCGCTAACGAGTTCGCGCCCGCCAAGGCGCACTGCCTGCAGTGGACGACCAGCATCTTTCCCACCATGCTGTCGTTCCCGGTGACCATCGTGAGCCAGGCCTCAAGCCTGTTCACCATGGAGGACAACATGGCCAATGAGTGGCTGGACGCGCTGATCGCCGACCCGAGCAATCAGACGGCCAAGCAGGGCCTGAACAAGGCGCTGACCTCGATGCAGTCGATCATCCAGGACCAACTGACCACGACCGAGGGGTTGCTGAGCTCGATGAACACCTTCGCGGTGGACATCCAGGGCGACGCAAGCACCTTGAACACCATCGCAGGCCAGGCACTTGCCGCTGCCGGGGGCGACGAGACGGATATCCAGACTCTGGACGCCAACATCACCAGCCTGAAGAACCAGATCAACCAGCTCAACAAGATGCTGACGATGGCCGAGATCGGCATCGCCGTGTCGATCTACGTCGGGCTGATCGGAGCGGTGTGCTGCGTCATCCCGGGCGCGGAGGGGCTCGGCGCCGGCCTGGTCGTCGTCGGCGTGGCAGGCGCGGCCACCTCGATCACCGAGACCGTCCTGCTCAACCAGCAGGTGAAGGACAAGAACGCCGAGATTCAGCTCGACCAGCAGCAGATCGAAGCGCTCAACCAGGACATCGTGGCGTTGCAGTCGGTGAACTCCCAGTTCCAGTGGTTGGACCAGGCCAACGTCGCCACCCAGGAGGCAATCCAGGCCGTGGTTGCCATGTGGCAGGCCCTGGACCAGGAGCTGACCACGGTCAAGAACGACCTGGCCACGATGGACGTCGACGCCACCAAGGAGCAGTACCAGCAGGCGCAGGCTGACCTGACCTCGGCCACGCTTGCCTGGCAAGAAGTCCTCGACTTCGCTACCGCGTTGGCGGGCGTGAGCTACAACTGGCAGGACGCGGACGGCAACTGGCACAGTTACACCAGCCAGCCCTCCGGTGACAGCAACGCGACCGTGGCCATGTTGCCCAGCGCCGTCCCAGTCGCGGCCTGACGCAGGCAGACCCGAGCCAAAGTAGCCTGGCCCGATGACAGACGCCGACGTGATCGTCATCGGGGCAGGTATCGCTGGCCTGGTCGCCACCGCTGAGCTCGCCGACGCCGGTCGGCGGGTGATCCTGCTCGACCAGGAGCCGGAGCAGTCCCTGGGTGGTCAGGCGTTCTGGTCCTTCGGCGGCCTGTTCCTGGTCGACTCGCCCGAGCAGCGCCGGCTGCGCATCCGCGACTCGCGGGAGCTGGCCCTGCAGGACTGGCTCGGCACCGCCGGCTTCGACCGGCCCGAGGACCACTGGCCACGTCGCTGGGCCGAGGCCTACGTCGACTTCGCGGCCGGTGAGAAGCGGGCCTGGTTGCACGCCCAGGGGATGCGGTTCTTCCCGGTGGTCGGCTGGGCTGAGCGCGGCGGCTACCTGGCCACCGGGCACGGCAACTCGGTGCCGCGCTTTCATGTCACCTGGGGCACCGGGCCGGGCGTGCTGGCGCCGTTCGTCCGGCGGGTTCGCCAGGCAGAGGCCGACGGCCTGGTGACGATCAAGTTCCGGCACCGGGTGGACGGGCTCACCAGCGCAGGCGGGGTCTTCGACGGCGTCCGGGGCGCGGTGCTCGAGCCCAGCGGAGTCGAGCGTGGCCGGCCCAGCTCACGCGTCGCGGTCGGCGAGTTCGAGCTGCGCGCTCAATCGGTGATCGTGACCTCCGGCGGGATCGGGGCAGATCACGACCTGGTGCGCCGCAACTGGCCGGCGCGGCTGGGCTCGGCACCGGCCCGGATGGTGTCCGGCGTGCCCGCCCATGTGGACGGCCGGATGCTGGGCATCACCGAGGCCGCCGGCGGCAGCGTCATCAACCCCGACCGGATGTGGCACTACACCGAGGGCCTGCAGAACTGGGACCCGATCTGGCCGAACCACGGAATCCGGATCCTGCCCGGGCCGTCCTCGCTCTGGCTCGACGCGCGCGGGCAACGCCTGCCGGTGCCGCTGTTTCCGGGCTTCGACACCCTGGGAACGCTGGAGCACCTGATGAGAACCGGCTATGACTACAGCTGGTTCGTGCTCACCCAACGGATCATCGACAAGGAGTTCACCCTTTCCGGATCGGAGCAAAACCCGGACCTGACCAGCAAATCGGTGCGCCAGGTGCTCAGCCGGGGACGGGGCGGCGCGCCGGCGCCGGTCGCGGCGTTTCAGAAACGCGGAGCGGACTTCGTCACTGCCGTGACGCTGCGCGAGCTGGTCGCGGGGATGAACACCCTGACCGGTGATGACCTGCTCGACCTGGCGGAGGTGCAACGGCAGGTCGAGGCCCGGGACCGCGAGATCGACAACCGCTTCAGCAAGGATTTGCAGGTCACCGCCATCCGAGGCGCGCGTGCCTACGTCGGTGACCGGCTGATCCGGGTCGCCAAGCCGCACCGGCTGCTGGACCCCGCGGCCGGGCCGCTGATCGCCGTCCGGCTGAACGTGCTCACCCGTAAGACGCTCGGCGGGCTGGAGACCGACCTGGACGGCCAGGTGCTCGCTCCCGGCGGGCAGCCGATGCCCGGTGTCTACGCCGCCGGCGAGGCCAGTGGCTTCGGCGGTGGCGGCATGCACGGTTACCGGTCGCTGGAAGGCAGCTTTCTGGGTGGGTGCATCTTCTCCGGCCGGGCCGCTGGCCGGGCAGCCGCCGCGGCGGTGGCGTGAGCCGGCTCAGTCCGCGGCGCCGCTAACCGGGCTGAATGCCCGCTGTGGATAACTCACACGCGGATCAGCCGTGGTTGCCTAACGTGGCCCGTCATGCGGATGACCCACGGGGACGGCGATGGCGCCTGAGCGTTTCGAGTTGCCGGCGTCGGGCCTGGCGGCGGCACAGCTCTGTCTGGCCCGCCGAGTACCCGCCGGTGACCCGGCGCAGCTTCGCGCTGCGGCCCGCCGGTCAGGCGCCTTTGCCGCTGAGCTTCGCCATAGCGCCGACGTGCTGCTGTCCAGCGCCGAGTCCAGCCTGTGGCGCGGTTCGGCGCATCGGGCGTTGGTCGAGCAGCTCCGCTCGCACGCGCCCCAGCTGACAGCCACTGCCGACCGGTACGCCGGCTACGCCGACGCGCTGATTGACTACGCCTGCGCCCTCGACCAGACCGCCGCTGCGCTGCACGCCGCGCGCCACCACTTGCAGCAAGGCAGCATCGAGCTTGCCAGCCGCCAGCGCCACGCAGCGCTGCAGCCGACAGCTGTGGGCCAGCTGGCCCCGGAGCATGACCCGGGCGCTGACCTGCTGCCCGTCGCGCGCGCGTTCAAGGCCAGTTATGACCGGTGGGCCGACGCGCTGGATCGCTGCATACGGGCATTGCAGCGCGCTGACGAGGACGACCCCACTCGGGATCTTCGCGGATGGCGGGCGTTCACCCAGCAGCTGGGCCAAGCCGCGACGGCGGTCCTCAGCCCGTTCGAACGTGCCATGACGCAACCGACCCTGGGCAACATCTCGGCCTGCCTGGGCGATCTCAACGTCGGGCTGACAGTGCTGGGCCTGGGCTTGCTGTTCATCTGCCCACCAGCCGGCGCGGCCTGTTTGGCCGCCGCCACCGTGCTGGCCGTCGCTCAGCTGGCAGTGGACAGCACGCGCCGAGCCCAGGGTGAGGCGATCAGCAATGCCAGCCTGGGTCTGGGCCTGGTCGCAGCGATCCCGGTGGGTGGCAGTGCCTTTCGGGGCCTGCGCGCGGCTGACGGAGTAGTCCATCTGGTACCGGGCGGCGGCCTGGCCGCTCACGAAGCCGTCGGCGGGCATACCTTGAGCAAGCATGTCGGCAAGTCGGAGGAGTTCCTGCGCAACCGGCTTGCCGCAGATCCCGACATCAAAAGCGTTTCAACCTTCTACAGCAGGGAGTTGGCCGAGACATCGATATCTGGGCTGATCAAGGCCAAGCAACCCACGATCAATCGCTGGCTATCCGGCCAACGCCATCAACTCGAATTGGTTGGTCGAGGGGATCAGAAGCTTGGCTTACTCCTGCGGCAGGGATTTAAACCCACCCAAGCCGACGGACTCAAGGTTATTCTGCGTAGGACACCGGCTATCAACACTGGTTTCTACGTACACACGGCGATGGTGATCACATGAGGGAACTGAACGCGTTAGGCACCCTTATTGGTGGCTACCTAAACGAGGACTGGCCAGAGGAGTACGGCGATCCGTGGGTGGCTATCGAAAGGTTTGTGCTCTGGGAGCCTGGCTTTGCACCGGCCGTCCGTTCCGATGTTGACAGGGTGATCGCCGAATGCACGTCCGACCAAGAGGTCGAGAAAGTGTTGGACAAGTTCGGCCTGGGTTATGCGGCCACTACCGCGGGCTGGGATTCCTACGGAGCCTGGCTACTCGCGGTCGCTGACCGGGTGGATGAGCTCCTGCACACCTCGCCAGCCGCCTGACCTGAAGCCGTCGACGCCAAGCAGGACCCAGCACAGCGGTCTGCCTCAGCTCGGTAGCTGGAAGTTGGGGTTGCGGATGAACCCGACGACATTGCCGGTCGCGGTCAGCACCGAGCCGGTGACGATGCCCTCGCCCACCTCGGTGGCCGCCGTGTGCTCCACCGCGCCCACCGCGATAGCGGCGTCCATCGCCTCCTGCACCGACTCGACGCCCCAGTACGTCAGTGCGCCCTCGGCGGGGCTCGCCTCGGGCAGCAGCCCCAGCTCGTAACCGGCCACTTCAAAACCTACGTAGAACGGCTGGTCGAAGTACGGTTCGTAGCCGAGCAGGGTGCTCCACCAGAGCGTGGCGGCGGCCAGGTCGGCAACGGGGTAGATCACGGTGCGCAGGCCTTGCAACTGAATTCCCATGCCGGCAACGATCCCACGGCCGCCTCGGGACAGCACCGTTTCCAGCCGCAGTGCGAACGTTCGCGCCGCCTGCGGCTGTCTGCGCTCAGCCGTCGCCGGGGGCGGCGTGCTGCCGAATCCAGGCGTGCATCGCAATCCCGGCAGCGACGCCTGCGTTGATCGACCGGGTCGAGCCGAACTGGGCGATCGACAGCGTCATCGTCGCGCTGGCCTGCGCCTGCTCGGTGAGCCCCGGGCCTTCCTGGCCGAACAGGAACAACGCGTTGCGGGGCAGCTCAGCGGTCTCGATCGGAACCGCGCCCGGGGTGTTGTCGACGGCCACCACCGGGCGGCCGTGCTCGGCCGCCCAACACGCCAGGTCGGCGATCGTCGGCAGGTGCCGCACGTGCTGATAGCGATCGGTCACCATGGCGCCGCGCCGGTTCCAGCGCTTGCGCCCGACGATCAGCACCTCACGGGCCAAAAAGGCATTCGCCGTCCGGACGACGGTGCCGATGTTCGCATCGTGCTGCCAGTTCTCGATCGCCACCACGAAGTCGTGCCGGCGGGTGTCGAGGTCGGCGACGATCGCCGCAACACTCCAGTAGCGATAACGGTCGCTGACGTTGCGCTGGTCGCCGTGCTCAAGCAGCTCCGGATCATAGTGCGCCCCACTCGGCCACGGACGCGGATGCGGCCCGACGCCGACAGCGAGGTCAGGGGTGGCGCCCGCGAGGTCAGGCCCGACGCCGAGCGCGAGGTCAAAGGTGGCGTCCCCGGACGTCGACTCGCCCCTGTGATCGCTGCTCTCGGCTGGCAAACGCCCAGCCTTTCTAAGCCAAGCCCAGGTCGGCCAGCGAGTACGCCGCGCGGCACGACAGCCCGGCGGCCTCGATCGTCGGGCCGGCGCCCCGGTCGACGATCAGTGCCACCCCGACCACCTCGGCGCCGGCTTCGCGCAGCGCCTGGACCGCGGTCAACGGGCTCGAACCGGTGGTCGAGACGTCCTCCACGACCAGCACCCGGCGGCCGCTCACCGACGGGCCTTCGACCCGCTGCTGCATGCCATGCTGCTTCTCGGCCTTGCGCACCACGAAGGAGTCCACGGCGCCGCCGCTGGCGTGCAGGATCGCGGTGCCCACCGGATCGGCGCCCAACGTCAAGCCGCCGGCCGCCTCGTAAGACCAGTCCGCGGTGAGCTCCCGCAGCACCCGGCCCACCAACGGCGCTGCCCGGCGGTGCAGGGTGATCCGGCGGAGGTCGATGTAGTAGTCGGCCTGCTGCCCCGATGACAAGGTCACCTGGCCGTGCACCACGGCAAGCTCCTTGATCAGGGCCAGCAGCTCCTCGCGATCGCTCATCTGCCCACGCTGAATTCGCTGCGATGCTCGCTCATATGCCCACGCTCTTCGCGCAAGCGCTCATCGCTGAATTCGCTGCGCTCCTCGCTCGTACCTCGCTGCGATGCTCGCTCATGTGCCCACCCTATCGACGGCGCAGCGCTCGGCGGACGACGGAGCGGGGCAGCACCCTGACCAGCAGCATCATCGCCTTATACCGCTTGCTGGGCACGCTGATCACGACGCCGGCCCGGGCATCGGCCAGGCCCTCGGCCACCACCCGGTCGGCGTCCAACCACAGCCACGACGGCGTGCCGCTCATGTCGGCCTTGGCCCGGGCGTGGAACTCGGTATGGGTGAAGCCAGGGCAGATCGCGGTGATCCGGACGCCGGTGCCTGCCAGCAGCAGCGAGATCCCCTCGCTGAAAGAGGTGACCCACGCCTTGCCCGCGGCGTAGGTGGCAGACGCGCCGCGTGGGACGAAGCCGGCGACCGAGGAGACGTTGATGATCTCGCCGCGGCCGCGGGCGGTCATGGCGCTGACCGCGGCGTGGGTGAGCGCCAGCACCGAGCCGACGTTGAGGTCGAGCAACCGTCGCTCGTCGGCCAGCGACGCCTTGCCGAAAGCGCGGTTGAGGCCGATGCCGGCATTGTTGACCAGGGTGTCGACCGGCCGGTCGGACTGGGCAACCCGGGCTGCCACCGCGGCGCAGCCGTCGTCGGTGCTCAGATCGGCGGCCAGCACCTCGACCTGCACCGCGAACCGGTCTCGCAGGTCGGCGGCCATGCTCTCGAGCCGGTCCGCCGTCCGGGCCACCAGCACCAAGTCGCGGCCTTCGGCGGCGAACCGGCGGACGAAGGACGCGCCCAGCCCGGCGGTGGCGCCAGTGACCAGGGCATAGCCCGGCAAGGGCGGCGCCAGCGCTTTCACTCAGCGGCCTGCTTGCGGGACTTGGCCCGCGGCGCCGGCCGTTTAGAGCCGTTCGGACGTCGGTCGATGGGTCGTTTGGCCGCGGGCTTGGTCAGGGACACCGGCTCAGCCGCCGCCCCGGCTTGCGAGCCGGCATCGGGCTTGCTGGCGTCCGCGCGTGCGGCGGCCGTCGCCGACCGGCCGCCGAACAGCGTCCGAAACGGCGCCCTCGCGTTCGTGCCCGCGGCCGGCCTGAAGTACGGGGCGCTTGACGGGGAGAACAGCAACACGATCGCCGCCACAGCCGCCACCCCGGTGAACCCGGACAGCAGCCGGAACAACAGGTTGTCACCGGTGAAGAACCCGGTCACCCGCAGCACGTCGCCGGCGACCAGAAACGCGACGAAGGCGTAGAGCCAGCGCGCCCAGTTACGGCCGTCCCGGATGAACTTGGCGATCAACAGCACCAGGGCGATGTAGATAACGGTCAGCACCACGTTCGAGCGCAGCTGGCTGTCGACCCGCTCCACCAGGGTGGCCGCTGACCATTCCGGGTGCACCTTCGCGGCGTTGCGCCGAAGCTCGTCCTTGGCGCCGAACAACGCGAAGGCCGCAGCCAGCGCCAGCACGCAGCGCAGCGCGATCGCGGCCAGCGCCAAGTCGACGCTGCGCGGCCGGGCAGGTCGCGTGAGGCCGGGGTCGGATTCCGGTGCGGTGTTGGCTCTCATTTCAGCGAGCCTACCGGCGGCTCAGACCGGGGGCGCCAGCCCGCGGCCTACCGCCAGGTTGCGCACCACGGTGAACACCAGCACCAGGGCGATCCCGGCCCAGAACACCGGGCGGGACAGCGGCCGGGGCGCCGGGCGGTGGTCAGGGGCGCGAAACGACCGCCACCAGCGCAACGCCAGCAGCGGCAGCGCGGCCACCAGCAGCGCGTTGTAGTGCAGAGCGGCAACCGGCTCGGCATGGACCAGCGCATGGGTGGCCCTGGTGCTACCGCACAACGGGCACCAGAGGCCGGTCATCGCGTGCAGCGGGCACAGCGGGATCCCCCGCGTGCTCGGGTCGAAGAACCACAGCGCCGTGGCAGCGGCGAGGGCTGCCCCCGCCACGAGGACGGGGGCAGCCCTGAGCTTGAGGTGCTCGGCGGTCACTGCGATCAGCGGCAGGAGCTAGCCGGCCCGGACCACGAAGTCGCCGGCGGCCTTGTCGTGCCAACCCTGGTAGCGCTTGGTGCTGTCGAAGAACGGCGAGAAGTACCCCACCAGGCACAGCATGCCGGTGAGGGCCTGCACCAGGTAGCGCAGCAGTCCCCGTCCGATGCCGATCGGACCGCCGGTGGTGGCGTCGACGACCCGGATGTTGAGCAGCCGCATGCCGACGGTCTGCTGGTTGACACCGATCAGGTAGCCGAAGTATCCGAAGCCGATGATCAGTTGCAGCAGTGTGCTCAGGGCCTGAGAGAACACGAGGTCGATGACGAAGCTGACCACCAACAGGATGACGATGTCGATGACGAAGGCGCCGAACCTGGTGCCCATGCTGGCGATCGCACCCGCGCCCGCCACGGAGCCCGGCTGGTTGTAGCCGGGGGCCGGTGGGTAGTAACCGGGCTGCTGCCCGTAACCCTGCACTGGGCCGTAGCCGGGCTGCGGCTGGCCATACCCGGGCTGGCCGGCGGGCGGCTGCGCCCACGGATCAGGCTGAGCAGGCGGCTGCTGCCCGTAGCCGGGCTGCGGCTGGCCATAGCCTGGCTGGCCGCCGGTTGGTGCCCACGGGTCAGGCTGGCCCTGCTGCTGGCCGCCGGGCGGCTGCGCCCACGGATCAGGCTGAGCAGGCGGCTGCTGGCCGCCGGGCGGCTTGGCCCACGGATCGGGCTGACCCTGCTGCCCGTCACCTGGCTCTCCATTCGGACCGGTGCCCCACTGCGTCATGGCTTTCCCCTTGCTTGAAGTTGGCTACGCCGAGCAAGCTGCTGAAGCATCGACGCGTTCCATCCATCTGCTGCCTCCAAAACCTATCGCCAAAATGGGCAACCGGGCACCCGCACCGCCCATAACGGCGACTAGCGTTGGCAATCATGAAGGCGGCTGGGAGTAAGAAGGCACGCCGCGATGCCCGCGAACTGGCCACGACCCGACCCGCAGACCCCTACCGCGGCGCGCTGACCGACCCCTACACCGGCCAGCCGACCCAGCCCGGCCCCCAAGCCAACCCGTTCTCACCGCCCGGCCCGATCCCGCCGTCCGGCCCGCTCTCGCCGTCCGGCGCCGGCGCACCGCTCAGTGGTCTTGGTCTCGGTGGCAGCGCTGCCGAACCCCGGTCGGGGCACGCCGCCGATTACGGCCAGTTGCCTGCCAGCAACCGCGCTCCGAGCCCCGCGGTGATGGCCGGCGTCATCGCGATCAGCTTGGGAGCGACTCTGGGCTTGTTGGGCCTGCTGCTGCTGGCGATCGTGAGCCTGCAGGACGAGTTCGGAGCTCCGGACCGCTCGTTCTACCAGGGCAGCGACTCCAGCTACCTGCTGCTGGCACTGCTGAACTTCGTGCTCGGCGCGTGCCTGGCGGTCGGCGGCATCTCGTTTCTGACCGGCCGGTTGACCGGCCGGCTGGCGATCACCGTCGCGGGCTGGACGGTGATCGCCCTGTGCGGGTTCTGGTGGTCACAGGCCACCGTGAACGGCTTGGTGCCCGTGGTGCTGGCGCTGTCCAGCCTGGCCATGCTGGTGCTGTGCTACCAGGCCAGCGTCACCCGGTGGCTGGGCGTGCTGCCCGCCGCCCAGCCCGAGTGACTGCTTAACCCGGGCCTTCCGGGCCTTCCGGGCCTTCCGGGCCTTCCGGGCCTACCGGGCTACCGGGCTACCGGGCTACCGGGCTACCGGGGGCTACCGGGGGCTACCGGGGGCTACCACCGTCAGCCGACGGTGATCGGGGCCCTCGAAGCCGCGGTGACCGTCAGGGCCGCCCGGTCCTCGGTGACGTCGATCAGCACCTGGTCGCCGTCGGTGATCTCGCCTGAGATCAGCGCCTTGGCCAGCCGGTCCCCGATCGCGGTTTGGATCAACCGGCGCAGCGGCCGGGCGCCGTACAGCAGGTCGAAGCCGGTGATCGCCAGCCATTCGCGGGCGGCGTCAGAAACCTGCAGCACCAGCCGGCGTCCGGCCAGCCGGTTCTGCAGCAGGCCCAGTTGCACGTCGACGATGCCGGCCAGCTCGGCCGTGGTCAGCGGGTCGAACACCACGATGTCATCGAGGCGGTTCAGGAACTCCGGCTTGAAGTGCGAGCGGACGGCGTCCATCACCGCGTCCTTCTTCAGGGTGTCCTCCAGCTCCGAGATCAGGATGTGCGATCCCAGGTTCGAGGTCATCACCAGGATGACGTTGCGGAAGTCCACCGTCCGACCTTGGCCGTCGGTCAGCCGGCCGTCGTCGAGCACCTGCAGCAGGATGTCGAAGACGTCGCTGTGCGCCTTCTCGACCTCGTCGAACAGCACCACCGAGTACGGCCGGCGGCGCACCGCCTCGGTCAGCTGGCCGCCCTCGTCGTAGCCGACGT
>WUUC01133293.1_pt1 | contig 12307 bp, 9 predicted proteins | sample 6278441 | NCBI WGS metagenome assembly WUUC01 (sample SAMN13675441, study PRJNA597444) | soil metagenome | isolation source: soil | place: USA: Washington | collected 2017-10 | reverse complement strand
TCGCCGAAACAAAATACAACTTGCGATTCTGCTGATCATTCTGGGGAATGCCGTCATAGATGCGAATCCCCGCACGCAGTTGCAGGAACTGCATCGGTACATATTCCCAAACGGCGCTAAACCGATTCTGTTCGTCTTCGTCGATGTCCGCATCCGGTTCGAAGAATTCAGCAGTGAGTTTTACGTTGTGGCCTTGCATGTACATCCAGTTCGCTTCAAGCAGACCGGCCCACAAGTCGCGCGGCGCCGCGAAGCTCTCGTCGATTATGTAGTCAGCTTCGGCTAGCCATGAGATCGGACCGGTGCGCAACCCCGCGAATACCCCTTGCATCTGGCGATCGCCCGCATCGCTGTCGTTTAGGTTGAAGCTCGCCCCGAGCCGCCACGCTGACTGAATATGCTCGGTCCGCACACTCAGTTGCTTACCGTTGTCGGTTTCAGATCCGCCTGCGCTGCCGTTGCTGATCGCGAGTTGCGAAGACCAACTCGCGGTCTCGAGCCCCACTTCGATGCCTTTATCAGGCGTTGCGAATCCAATGCCGCTCGCTTGTCGAATGAACGCACCGTCATCTTCGATGCGCCAACCGAAGGGCAAGAACATCTGTCCCGCCTTCACATACCAGCGTTGATCAGCGCTCGACACTCGCGCGTACGCTTCGAGATTCACGCTGCCACCAGGTGCAATCCGCTCATCGACATAGAGCATCAGACGCTCTGGCACGATGGTAACGGCGCCATAGACGCGCATTTCTTCAACATCGAATTCGGATTGCGCATCGTTGCGCGGCACATCCGTGTACGTGCCTCCGGCGCGCAGATTGCCGCCCACAGCGAGGTAGCGACTGATTGCGCCAGTCCACATCTCAAGATCAGCAATCTCCACGCGCTGTGCAGGCAACAAGGTCTGCGCCCAAATATTGCCGTAGGTATTGCGCATCCCCCCGCCGCTTGGGTTTACATGGCATGCCGCGCATTTCAATCCTTGGCGAACTGCGAAATAAGGTTCCGCACTCACCCAAGACGACGCGAGGAGTCCGCATACGAGCGCGTTTGCAACGGCGAGAATCTTGAACGATCGCGGCGTGCGGCGAATCGAGGCTGGCGCCGTGTAGACACTCAAAGCTTCACGCGTTCGATTCAGCAAGCTGATTGTTTTCATTGCTGCTGCTCCACGGAGAAATGTAATTCGAAATCGCCTCCGGGAGAGCCGTCGGCATCGCCATCCAGAGCAACGGCACTAAGATCGATAATCGCGAGAGGATCACCGCCACTTGCACGCAATCGATACTGATCTGCGGTCCACTCTTGCGGGACGGCAGTATTCAGCGCGAGAACCGTGGGCGACATTGATCTCACGCTCGCGTGCACGGCAACGTTCATCTCGTTGCCATTCTCGAAGTCACCATCGCCACCGCTGCGTGTAAGCACCAGCGTGCCCGCGGAAAACATCGAAGTGTCGAGTTCCCGGTCTGCCGCGATCACGAGCCCCGATTTGCCAAGCAATACACCGCCTTCGATGGGCCACGCTGCAGTGAGCAGAGGCGCAGACGTAGCGCCGCTGCGTGGGCCCACCGCGCCTTCGAGGATCCATTGGCGTACCACCGCGATCGTCTCGGCCGGTAACGGCGAACCGCCTAAAGGCATACGTCCGCCCACCGGCGCCGTCCCTTCGAGCTTTTGAATGAGGTAACTCGCGTCCGGATTGCCCGGAGCAACTCGCATCAGAGCCGGCACCTCGGTGCTGGGCGCGTTGACCAGCAATGCGAATGAGGCGCCCTCATCTAATCTAAGTCCTAGCGGCGCTGCAGCGCCCGAATGGCAAGTTGTGCAGATAGGCGTAAATACATTCGTTTGAATCGATTCAAACTCGGCGGTCAAACCTCCACCCTCACCTGGCTCTGCTGGCCGGCCATTACCATCGAGTCCCTCACCGTTACCAGCGCATCCCACGAGTAGAACGACGCTCACGCCAAGCCCGGATATTCGTGCACGCATCCCCACACCGCCTCGCCTTGTGGACAACGCAGGTATGTACCGTCGAATCGGGGAATGGTTCTTCAGTAAAGAAGAGCAAAGGAACTCGTGTGCGCTCGTCTCGAGACGACGCAGGAGCAGCCACACCGCTCCCGCGCCGAGCACGATGACTTATCGCACCGCAGCCGCACCCAGCATTGCACCGGGTGCGCGAACTCGAATTGCGAGGTCTACGCCTCGCGTGCGTTACAACCTTTTGTCGAGGCCATTCATGCTGCGAGCATTCGCTTTACCTAGCGCGTGCTCAAGTGCGTGTTCTAATTTTTCGGCCGCCCCATCGATCGCCTGGGCAAGGGTTTCGGCCAGATGCGTCACCGCCAGGGGCTGCATGCCAGCAACGCGGGCTTCCAACATGCAGCGCTTGTCCTGATCGCCGCCTTTCGCACTGTTCTCATCGCTCAAATGCACTTCGATCCGCGTAATGCGATCGCTCAGATGGGAGACTGCGCTTTGCACCATCCCTTGCACTCTTTCCTGGAGATCCTCTCCCCCATGAATGTGGCGGCTCGCATTGACTTGAATCTGCATCATTGCCTCCTAGTGGATCACCCTGGTCGTCAGGGTTAAAAATTACGTGAAGCTGTTCTCGAGCTTCAATTGCTGCAGCAATCTCTTAGCAATCCTATAACTTTGAGCGCAGTTCCGCTGCTAGTGATCGATTGTGAAAACATGCTGCCTCGCAATACAGGTGTACGCTAATCGTACGACTTCCGCGAGCACGCATTTCGTGGTTAGTTGCGCCATGTAAGTGCAATCTTAGCCATACTTGTGAGCCAAGCGCTCCCTGACCAATCGTTCTTTGATCTTATGCGCCCTCGGTGGGTGCCTGCGGCATGGTCAGTCGCCCTGCTGATCTATTCAGTCCTGATTTACGGACAGATCGTGCAGGGCGTGAGCGCAATGTGGGTCACCGATATCGCGTGGACCTTGAGCGCAGCCGTCACGACGTTCGGGTGCTTTCGTGCTGCGTTGAGAAGCAGAAATGAAGATCGGACCGCGTGGCTGTTGTTCGGCTGCGCATTCGGATGTTGGCTGCTTGGACAGTTGATCTGGGATTGGCAAGAGCTCGTCCTGGCGTACAGCGTGCCATTTCCGAGCGCGTCAGACGCGTTCTTCACCGCCTTCGGCATCATTTCGATCGCCGCGCTGTTCGCATTGCGGGATCCGCTGCCAGCCCTGCGCATGACCGCTCGTAACGTAGGCAACTTCGGCCTGATCATTTGCAGCCTTGCCGTGGCCATGCTCACCGCCCTGTATGAGCCGATGATCGCGACGGACCGCACACTCGCCTACGTGACAATCGCGCTGATCGAAGCCACCTCGATCATTAGCGCCTTCGTATTTTCAGTGTACTTCCTGTGGTCACATCGCTGGGGCACGCACACGAACGTGCTGACACTTGTGGTGCTCAGCTATGCCGTCCATGGTTCGATCACCTTGTTCTACGTGCACTCTCTGATCATCTCCGAGTTCGGCGCCAGCCACTACCTCAATGCGGCTTGGATTCTCGCGATGGGACTGCAGCATTGGGCGAGCTGCGAGCAGGTGCACGTGGCCCGCGGAGCGGCCACTATTTCCAGCGATGCTTTATTCGCTCGCGAACGGCGCGTGGAAGCGTTGTTACCGGGACTATTACTTTTGGCACTGGTGGTTGCGGCCGCAGCCTTTCACGAGCATCTCACGCCGCGCGTGCTGCGAATCAATATCGTGCTGATTGGTTTGTTCGCGATAATCCTCCTGGCGCGCGAGAGCTGGATGTACTCGCGGGAGCGTCGGCTGAAATCTTTGCTGCAAAGCTCGACAGCGCAGGTCGACGAAGCACAGCGAACACTAGAAGCGACGCTCGCCGAACTGCGCGCGACCGAGGAGCGCCTTCGATTGACGGCCTCCGCGGGTAATGTCGGACTGTTCGAACACGACTTGCTCACGGGAAAGGTGAGTTACTCCAGTCACTACAAGCGGCAGCTCGGGTGGGAGGACGCAGACATCGGCGATACCCTCGATGAGTGGAATCAGCGAGTGCATGGCGATGACCGGGACAAAGTTGTCGCGGAGGTGGACGAAGCCATCACGGTTCCGGGCAAAGAGATTCGCGTCGAGCATCGGCTACGACACCGCAACGGCCACTACCGCTGGTTCTTAGCCCAGGCCACCGTGCGCCGCGCGGAAAACGGCGAGCCGCTGGCCGTCGTTGGATCACAAGTGGACATCACGCGCCTGAAGAAGACCGAACAAGCCCTGCGCGACAGCGAGGCCCGCTATCGCGAGCTCGCGGCGCAATTGGAAGTGCGAGTCACCGAACGAACGGCGCAATTGCAAGACGCTTATTTAGAGCTCGAAGGTTTTGCCTACGCGGTATCACATGACTTGAAAGCTCCGCTGCGAGCCATCGACGGATACAGTCATCTGCTCGAACAGAGCGCTCGCGAGAAACTGAGCCCGGAAGAACATGCCTATGTCGAGCGACTGCGCACCAGCGCATTGCGGATGGCGGCCTTGATCGATGGTTTGCTCGCGTACTCGCGCGTGGAGCGGCGCGAGCTGCATATCGTCGAAGTCAAGCTGGACGAGATCATCAACGAAGCTCTGGTCGAGCAAGAACCGATTCTCGCGAACCGGCATCTCTCGCTTACATGTGAAGTCCCAGAAGTCACCTTGTTCGTCGACCGTGAAGCCCTATTGATCGTAATGCGCAATTTGATCGACAACTCGGTGAAGTTCACGCGTCGTCAAGCCTCACCCATGCTCGACATTCAAGCTAGCGTGCGCGACGGACGCGTAACGATCGAAGTACGCGACAACGGTATCGGGTTCGACCCGGCCTACCACGACAAGATTTTCACCATTTTTAATCGATTGGACGCCTCTACTGAATACGAAGGGACCGGCGCAGGGTTAGCGCTCGCACGCAAGGCAGTGCAGAGAATGAACGGCCGATTGTGGGCCACCAGCGAATTGGGGCAGGGTGCGACGTTTTTCGTGGAGATCCCGATCGGCGTTGGTATGCCACTATGATTACGAAGCTCGTTTGCACCCGCTTCAGCAATCCACTCACCGAGTTGATCGCACAACTGCGCCATCTCGGGTAGGCTGCTATTCCCGCAAGTCACAACTTCGATAGGAACTTGAACCCATGCCCACCGCAAAGAAGAAAGCGACCACCGCAAGCAAGAAGAAGTCATCTGCAAAAGCGAGCAAGAAAAAGGCAGCCGCGTCACTCGACTGGTCTAGCACCATCAAGAAAGCGGCCGAAGAGAAACGCTCTCAAGCCAATTGGCCCGGCACCGGCGATGCTTGGAAGAAGAAAGTGAGATGACAGTTCAAGCCAGCACTGCTGGCAAGGCTGTGGCTGTAGGTCGGAAGTAGAAGTTGCCTCAAACTTTATCGTGCTTGCATCGAACTTGGGGCGGCTGGGGACTGGCGACTGGAGCCAGAGAGGATGCGTTTCCGCGTCTTCACCGTCCGCCGTCCGCAATTCACGGTTGAAAGTGCTTGCGCGTCACCCGTCACCCGTCATCTCTTCTTCTTAAAGTCTTTCACTATCTCTCGCGCGGCGTTGTGACCGGGTGCGCCGGTGACCCCGCCGCCGGGGTGAGTGCCCGAGCCGCACATGTATAAGCCCGATATAGGCGTGCGGTAGTCCGCATAGCCGAGCATTGGGCGAGCGGAGAAGATTTGATCGAGACTCAATGCGCCATGAAAAATATCGCCACCTAACAAGCCGAACGTGCGCTCCAAGTCTAACGGGCTCATGATCTGGCGGCCCAAAATGGACGCTTTGAAATTGGGTGCGAAGCGATTCACCGTGTCGATCATCAGGTCCGCGACTTCGTCTCGATGGTCGTCCCACGATGCGCCGCCTTGCGTAGAAGCGGGTAGTTCGGGCGCGACGTGCTGGCAAAATAGGCTCGCCACATGCTGGCCCGGGGGAGCGAGCGTTTGGTCCAGCGTCGAGGGGATCAACATTTCGACGATGGGCTCGCGCGACCAGCCGTGCAAGCGCGCATCAAAATATGCACGCTCCATGTAACGCAGCGTGGGCGCCATGATGATGCCTGCCGTGTGATGTAGCGCGCGCTGCGCCCCTGGCAGGCATTCGAAGCTGGGCAACTCTGACAGCGCAACGTTCATGCGGAACGTGCCCGAACCGCAGCGCCAGCGCTGCATGTGCTCGGTGAAAGCGGTGGGCAAGTGCGCACTGTCGATTAGTCGCGTGAATAGCAGCTTCGGGTTCAGGTTCGAAACGACGGCGCGCGCGTGAATGGCCTCGCCTGCGCTGGTGACAGCGCCGACGGCAGTGCCTTTCTGGATCAGGATCTCGCGTACTTCGGTATTCAAGCGAATCTCGACGCCGCGGGACATCGCGCTCTTGGCCATCGCCTGAGTGATCGCGCCCATGCCGCCGAGCGCGTGACCCCACACTCCCTTCTTGCCGTTCACTTCACCAAAGGTATGGTGCAGGAGCACGTATGCGGAGCCGGCAGCGTACGGGCTGGTATACGCACCGACGATACCGTCGAAACCATAGAGGGCTTTGATGGGGTCACTCTCGAACCACTCATCGAGGTAGTCGCCGGCAGAGCTCGCGAACAGCTTCAACAAGTGCTGCCTCATTGGCAGATCCAGTTTACTGAGCCGTCGGCCCAAGCGCCCGGCTTGCAGCAATTGCGACAACGCCCCGCGCAAGTCTCCGTCAACGACGTTCGGCGGCGTTTCGAGCACAACGTCGCGCAACACATCGCCGATCATGTCGAGCTTGTGTCCATAGGCATCAAGGCGTTCCGCATCTTTACGCGAGAACTTGGCCACTTCGGCATGCGTGCGCCCAGCGCCTGCTGCGAGATAGCGGCCATCGTCGGTCGGCAAGAAGTTAGACATTTCTCGCTCGACGACGCGCAGACCGTGCTGCGAGAGCTGCAGATCACGAATCACTTTGGGATTGAGCAATGACACCGTATACGCGGCCACGGAGTTACGAAAGCCAGGATGAAACTCCTCCGTCACCGCCGCGCCGCCGACGACATGCCTGCGCTCCAGCACGATGACCTTTAAGCCAGCCGCTGCAAGATAAGCGGCGCAAGTCAGACCGTTGTGACCTCCACCGATCAGCAAGACATCGCAGTTCGTAGTCATTGACGATCCCAATTTAACGACAGCGCGTAGGCCCCGATGATGCCACACCGCGCTGCACCGCCGCGCAAAGACGTTCGCTCACGCGCACACCGGCTTGTCCGCGCTTCGCTACTTCGATTCGTAGCTCAGCGGAACGTTTTTCGCGGCAGTTTCGTCTGCCAGCTTCGCAGATCACTATCGTCGAAGGAGGCCCTATGAACAGTGGAGATACGCGTCAGACAATCACCCTAGCGCGTCGAGCCATCGCAGCATCACTGATGCTCCCGGCAGTCTGGCTGTTGTCGGGGCCGGTTCGAGCACACGACAGCGCGAGCACACACGACCTATCGGGCTTCAAGACGGATTTGCAGGCCATCAAGGAGATTCGCAAAGGCCGACAGCACTTTCGTTATTCTACTTTCGGCAGCGAAGATTTCTGGGGTGGTGCCCTGGGTCTGCACGAAGCAATCGCAGGTGCAGCGAACGGCGGCGTCGGCAACGGCGTGAGTCCGGCTAACGCCCTGGCCGTTGGCCTCAAGGTGGATGCGAGTGCATTGCCGCGACGAGTGGTCAGCGAGTTGCGCAACGGCTCATTGAACTTGACGGACCCGGCAGTGACGCTCGAGCTGCTGCGCCTCAATGCGGTCGTCGGCCTGACTGGCATCTTCGATCGCTCGAGCCGACTTACGTCGATCGGAATTCAGTGCGCGCTTTGCCGTTCGCAAGTGGATGACTCGCTTGCCCCCGGTATCGGTCAGCGTTTGGACGGCTGGGCAAATCGCGATCTGAATATCGGCGCAATCATCGCACTCGCACCACGCTTGGAACCGATCGCAGGATTACTTGGTGCCGATGTTCCAACGGTTCGAACCGTCTTGCGTTCATGGGGCCCGGGTAAATTCGATGCGTCTTTGTTGTTAGACGGCAAGGCATTCCGGCCCGATGGTCAGCCCGCAGCAACGCTGATCCCACCGGCATTTGGACTTGCAGGGGTCAACTTGCATACCTGGACCGGTTGGGGTGCAGTTTCGCATTGGAACGCGCTGGTCGCGAATCTCGAGATGAATGGTAAGGGGACCTTCTTCGATCCGCGACTGGACGATGCCACCCGCTTCCCGATTGCAGCTCGCGAGCGCTTCGGACATGTCCGCGCCGAGGAAGACCAAATCACGCCGGCATTGCCCTCGCTGCACTTGTATCAGCTCACAGTCCAAGCGCCGCATCCACCGCGAGGTTCGTACAGCGAGGCAGCTGCTAAGAGAGGTCGCGCGCTATTCAACGACAAAGCACAGTGTGCGACCTGCCATGTTCCGCCGTTGTTCACCGAGCCCGGCTACAATATGCATACACCACAAGAAGTCGGCATCGATTCGTTTCAGGCGGATCGCTCGCCCGATGGACGCTACCGAACGTCGCCGCTGCGCGGCTTGTGGACGCATACAAAAGGTGGCTTCTATCACGACGGACGCTTTGCGACGGTCAGGGCGGTGATCGATCACTACGATTCCTTTATGAACCTGAATCTCACGCTACAGGAGAAGCGTGACTTAGAGCATTACCTCGAGTCTCTCTGACGCGCCTGAAACATCACGTGGGTGATACACGTGATGATGTATGGTCAACGCGCGTGATCAGTAGTGCGAGTCGAGTGGTGATGGGGTGACGCTTCAATGCCTGAACGATTGAGCGTCGCCTTATCACTTGGCGGCGCGCCGATGCTTGGCCCCGCCATTGCCTGAACGTAGGTGCAGTAGATTACACTCCGCGATGGCTCATCACCTGCGGAGAACTCATGCGCAAAATCGGGCTCATTACCTGTGCATTGTTGGTCGCACCGATCTGCGTCTGCCTGATACCCGCGCCGGGTTGGGCTGCGCAAACCCCGCCGAAAGTCATTCGGCTGGAACCCAAGAAAATGGCGGGAGTCGATCAAGGCAAAGCCGTCGTAGTCAAAGGCGCGGCAGGCACTACTGCGCATCGCTTCGTCGTCGACAAATTGACCTATCAAATGCCTGTCGCGGTGGTGTTGAGACCTGTCAACAAAGGCGACGAAGTAGGTTTGAAGGTTACGAAATACGCATGGAACCAGCCACTGCGGGCTGGCAGTACTGAAGGCGATCTACTGCGCTATACGTTTCGCACTGAAGGCGAATTTCAAGTTGCCGTCGATGCCAAGAAGGCGCAGACACCCTATCGACTGATGATCTGGGTTGGCGATGAAACGAAACCGGAATTTGCCCCAGTGGTCATCAAAGCGAGCGAGTTCGAGGCAGACCAGGGATGGGGCATCAGCTCGATCGTGCTGTGGGTCATTGCCGCAGCGCTCATCCTGATCGTCGTCTTACTCGGCGCGCTCGTCATGAAGAGGAAGGCATCATGAGAACCTTACTTATCGCAGCACTGGTATTTTTCCTGAGCACGGCGCTCGTTGGCGCCGCCGAGGACGGCAGCCCTTCGGGTGGCTCGTTTCGCGATATGAGCGAGGGGCTCGATACGTCCTTGGACTACATCGAGATCATCTCGGACAGTGATGCTATCGGTGTTGCCCGTGACGCCAATGAATTATTGCGCAATGCCGATTCGTTGGACGCCGAAGAGAAGGCTTGCGGTGATGCCTATACGGATGCATCTGGGCCCACCGTGCCATCCCAGTGTGCCGAGAACGAGGAGTGCCGCGACTGCTACGAAGAAGCGGTGCGCAAAATCGATTTCAATCGTTTCTACATCGAACGCGCGCGTTGCATCACCGCAGCGAACGTCAAGATGGCGAACTCGGCTGTGGCGTTTGGCGATAGTGCATCCGGCATCCATGCGGTCGCGGGCCTTTCCTGGCAACTACAAGGCAAACCGCAGATCGAACAGGCTGTGACCAAGCTTCAGAAGACGTACACCACTAAAGCTGGGCAGTATTTGGGTAACCTTCAGGGGGCGCTGCAAGAACTAGGTCAGTGCGAAGCGAAACATTACGGCGAAAAGGATTGGTACCAGCGTTATGGCTGGATCTATCACAACTTCATGAAGGCAAAGTATGCCTCGGCGCCCGAGTGAGGTTAGACACTTCTACACAGCCGCGCGCCTACACTTGAACGCAGCATCAGACTACACTTTCTCACCTTCTGTTGACGGTCAGATGAAAGCCACTGCAGTGGCATCGTCAACGCTGACAGCAACGCATTCATTTTCTCGAGGAACGCCATGAAGAAGTCGCTCGCCGTTTTCATCTCGATGATGCTCGCCACCGCAGCACACGCCGCCACGCCGAAGCTCGAGAAGAAGTGGGAAACCGAAGCCACGCTCAAAGTACCTGAGTCCGTGTACTTCGATGCGAAGCGCAGTGTGTTGTACGTGTCGAACATCGACGGTGAGCCCTGGGGAGATGATAAGAAAGGTTCGATCGGCAAGGTCGGGCTAGACGGTAAAGTCATCGCGGCAGAGTGGGTCACCGGTCTAAGCGCGCCGAAAGGCATGGCCGTGCACAACAACCTGCTCTATGTCGGGGACATGGCTGATGTCGTCGTCATCGATCTAGAGAAAGGCACTATCACTAAGCGCATCCCCGTACCGGAAGCGAAAGGACTCAACGATGTTGCAGCCTCCCCTGATGGCGTCATCTATGTGTCCGATTCGCCGGGCAAGAAAGTATTCGTCATCAAAGACGGCAAACCCTCAGTACTGCTCAGCGACCTGAAAGGCCCCAATGGTTTGTTAGTCCATCGCGGCGAGCTGTACGTCACGGATGGCACGGGAGTTCACAAAGTAGGCAAGGACGGCAAGCTGCAAGAAATCAGCGGTGGCATGGAAGGCGTACTCGATGGTCTCGAGCCCATCGCCGAAAACGAGTTCTTGCTCTCGACGTGGCAAGGCACGATTTATTACATCAAGGCGGATGGCTCGAACGAGATCATCCTGGATACCCGTGAGCAGAAGATCAATGCGGCGGACATCGGCTACGATCCGAAAAAGCGCATCGTGTATGTGCCAACGTTCTTCAAGAACAGCGTCGCGGCGTACGAGTTGAAGTAAGTCAGTGATCGCGTGATCGAACGCAGCCATCAGTAGATGAGGGCTGCTCCCCACCAAGAATCATCGGTATTGAAGGTTCGCGAACCGACCGCTAGTCGCGAGCCGCTCGCAGTCAATGCGAGCGAATTGCCAAACGTCGAATAGTCAGGATACGTGGGTGAGTTCAGCACCGCTGTCTGCTTCCACGTGCCCGTGGCGCGACTGAACGCGATCACGAACGGGTCGCCATACAAACCGTCATCTCGCGACGCGCTCACCACGAACGTCTTGCCATCGGCGCTCAGAGTCAATCGTGTGCCGAAGGCATCGCGATCCGTGATCGAGGGAGTTACGCTTTCAGCTGCAATCCACGCTCGGTTTTGCTTGCGGAAGAATCGCACTAGGCCGATCCCACCATCAGCGGCATTCGCATAAGGTGACGCGATGGCAAGCGTCCTGCCATCCGCGCTTAAATCGAACGCCTCGATTTGCCCTTCATACGCGTAACCGATGCCACCCAGCATTAGCTCTTGCGGCGATCCTTCGAACTGCGCTTGCGCCGACCATTCATTTGCGCTTTCGCCAAACAGATAGACCGTGTTGTTGCGATTTGGAAAGCCGCCAGCATCCAAATCTTCGGTCGCCTCGTTCTGCTCACCGGCTAAGACGGCCAGCGTGCGTCCGTTCTTACTCAATCGGAGCCCCAAGCCGAAGCGGTCATACTGCTCGGGATCCGGTGCCTGAACTCTGGCGGTGGCGCTCCACTGATTAGCCTGCAATCGATAGACATAGACCGCACCAGCCTCCAGGTGCGTTCGTCCGCTCTCCACGATCGACTCGAAAGGGGCACCGACTGCCAGCACCGTGCCCGACGCATTGAGTTCGACGCTTCTCCCAAAGGATGCACCAGGTTGTGGAATTGATGCCTGTAGTATCGAACGCCGCGTCCACTGTTTGTTCGCGCGCGCGAAGATCGTGACCGTCCCTGCGCCCGTCTCGCTGGACTCCCCATCCGCGGAGTCGTACTGCCCACCCACCGCAAGCGTGTTGCCGTCGTGGCTCAGCGCCATGTCAGCACCGAAAAAATCGTAGCCCTGCGCACTGGCCGGCTGCAGCTTCGCTTGTAGCGTCCAGCCGCTACCCTTGCGGACGTAAATGT
>WUUC01137558.1_pt1 | contig 12308 bp, 14 predicted proteins | sample 6278441 | NCBI WGS metagenome assembly WUUC01 (sample SAMN13675441, study PRJNA597444) | soil metagenome | isolation source: soil | place: USA: Washington | collected 2017-10 | reverse complement strand
TCATGACTGCCAGTCATGCGCTCTCCCAGCTGAGCTACGGCCCCTTTGGAATCATACACTTACAGACTTCATGAGGAGGAAAGAGCGTATGATTTCTTTGTTTGAACAATTCCTGCGTGAGAGACGATTCGTAAAGAACAGTTCACAGAATACCCTGCTTTTCTACGAGCAATCGTTCAAGGCGTTTAATTTACATGAGCCTTTAACTAAAGGTCAACTGACTGAACGTATAACGGTAATGAGAGAGAAGGGAATGAAGCCTTCTACCGTTAATTGCTATATCAGGGGGATTAATTCTTTCCTGAGCTGGTTGCATGAGAATCAACACATCTCAGAGCCGCTAAAGATTAAGCAACTGAAGTGCGAACAGAAGATGATGAGCTACTTTTCTGACGACCAGCTAAAAGCCATCATTACCTATAAACCTAAAGACGAATGGCAAGTAAGGCTGCATACGTTAATCCTCCTATGTCTCGATACAGGTATTAGGATTGACGAAGCTCTAACATTAAAACGTGGCGGTGTGGACTTTGAAAATCTCCTTATCACGGTCACGGGTAAGGGGAATAAGGAGCGAATCGTACCTATCTCTATTGAATGTCGTAAGGTGCTGTTCAAGCTGTTGAAGTCTCATAAATTCGAGCTAGTGTTCTGTACACGCTACGGTGGGCAGCTGCTCTATGACAATATGAGGAGAGAGTTCAAAAAGCTGCTAGAGCGGCTGGATATTAAAGTAGATGGTTCTTTCCATGCTCTGCGAAGGACGTTTGCGCGTAACTTCGTGCGGAGCGGGGGAAACTTGTTCTACCTTCAAAAGTTCTTAGGTCATACCACGTTAATTATGAGCCGGCGATATGTAGAACTAGAGACCGAAGACTTACAGAAAGCTCACTCCTCTATTCTGTCCAAGATTCGGTAAATGAGTTTGGAAGGATAGAACCGTTCTTATCTTCTTAATCCACTCGTTCGCTTCAATTGGATTTTTATGCCACCAGAACGCATGACACGGCCAGCAAAGTCTCTGTTCTTATGGTGAAGTCATAAGTGTCTTTCTATATTTGTTCTGTTCCCTTAATCATAGCAAGGATTAGATTTATGTCAATGAGATGCTGGTAAGTCAACATGACAGGCAACGTTTTTCTTTTGAAGGGCATCCAATTACGGGTATTGGCGTAGCCTATATTCTTGGAGCAGTCCTATGGAAGAAATTAGCATAAAAGGTCTCGGGAGATTTCTTTTGGGGCGCTCCTGTGAAGTAGTGATTTTTGAAACTTTTCATGTGATTTATGCGTTCTTTGTAGTAACAAAGCAAAATTCCCATCCAGACATAGATTTCTTCAATAATGGAGGTATCTATGCCTGAAGATAAAATAGCTAAGCTAGAACAACTACTCTTCAGAATCTTCCTTTTACTACTTCTCTTAATCGGAATTTTTAAGGTTTTAAAGGTGGAGATGTCTTCGCTGTGGTAATTCACTCCTCTACCGAGACAATCACGCCAAGGGACACCAGCCCTGGAGGCAAATAGACCCCTTCCTAGTTATTCTAGCCCGATGCCCAAAGAGCGTAATTGGGATATAGAAGCTTATGAGAAGTGCTGTTCTATCTGGGCTGCTCAACTCATAGAGCCAAACCAATCCAACCCATTCTTTAAAACTCTACAGGCATTAGAGCAAGGGTCTTTTTACACTCTCTTCCAAGCTATCAGACAATCAGGCTATGAGAAGTTTGAGAAGAAAGAAACTGAGATAGCAGGTAAGCCTGTAACAGATAGTGCTAAAGCTGCTTTCGATAGAGGTATGGCTAAGACAACAGAACCTCCCATGCACGCTGAAGATGCGATTGAGCAGGGTGTTATCGAAGCTCAACACGAAGGAATTAACGTCGAAGATGTTCCGTTCTAATATGTGGTAAAAAAGCCCTCCTAACCGGGGGCTTTTAAAATTGATAAGGCTGTATAATCTCTCCATGTCATACGAGACAAATCAGACTGACTTTAATCCTTACGCAAAAAAAGTCTATAAGATTATTGAAGATAAGTGGAAACGTCTCCGGTCCATATCTTCTGATGTAGATTCGGGTAGCCGTGTAAGCGATGGGGTAGAGGCATTTCGATTGGAGCGTGTGTCGATTATCAAAGAATTGACGCAATATATCGGCCAAGAAGAAGCAGATATGTTTGCAAAACTACCCACAAAGCTCTTGCAACTGCATCCGTCTTACCTCGCACAAAATTATATGTTTAGGGAGTTCTGCAAGAATGAAGTAGAGAGCCATGCAAGTTTGTTGTATGAATTAATGAGACGAATGAGAGTAGGAGTTATCGAATATAATGGGACAGAAATTAATACAAAGCGTGAGGTACTACTTCGAGAATTATACAAATTTAGGGAAGATGAAATGCCGTATAAATCGTTAGATTATTTAGTTGATTTAACGGGCTTTGAACTGCATGAGATGTATTGGATTCTGGAGGATTTGAAAACCAAAAATAAGCTCAAGGAAGCAAATTTTGAATTTGCAATCTCTCCGATTGGTGCTAAGGAGGTGGAAAGAATGGACAGCCAACCTATAGAGACCTTTGTACAAAAGCGATACCGAGTATTGAGAACCATATATGAAATGGCTCCTAATAATAAACATGGGGCTGTTGATGATGAAAAGTTAGCGCAAGCTCTGGACATGGATATTAATGAGCTTATGAGCATCTTGCTCTATTGGAGAGAGAAACATATGGTGAATTTTGCGACAGACCAATCTACCAGCCTTACATCAAACGCTATTGATGAAATTGAAGAGAAGATTAATGAACCCAATAAACCAACGCCTAACTTTCCCGCTAATGTCATCTACAATACGTTTAATGCGCCTGTAGGTGGGTTTACAACAACAGACACATAACAGTACCCAATATGTAAATCAGACTGTGACGAATAACCCTGAATTCGATAAGTCTATTTCAGCCATTATTGCATTAATTAAGTCTTCTTCGATGGCAGAAGACGATAAGCAAGAGCTAACCAACGAAGTTGAGGCTATTAATAAACTCGCGCTAAAAGAGCCGAGCACTGCGATTGTTGAGAAAGCAAAACTGAAGCTGGAATACCTCAAAACTGCGCTCACAGCTACAGACATAGCAATTAAGGTCACTCCTTACTTACCGGCTCTATATACTTTTTTTGAAAACTTCGCCCGCTAATTAAACCCAAACCAGATAACAAAAACAGCGAGATTTTCAGCTAGTGTTTCTGTTTGATTGGTAGTTTGGAAGGCAAGTCTAATTCATCGTCAATCAAAACGTCTGTTGAAATTCCCGCTAACCGAGCGTAGCCTAAGATAACAGGTAATGACGGTTCCCCAACTCCCGACTCATAATCTGATATTCGGCTCTGTGTTAGGTCTGCTTTTAAAGCTCTGATTAATTGGTTTTGAGATAGACCTAAAGAACTTCTAATCGCTGCCAGTTTCTTAGCAAGCTTTTTCGGTTTAGGTCTTGCCTTTGCGCCCATCAGGAGTGACCTCCTGACAGGTTGCAACTAATCGGATATACGATTAGACTGCTGCCGTTAACTTGTTTCGCCGTGAGTATGAATCCTACATCTCGAACGGCGTTACTCATCACTCCTTTGAGGTTGAGGTTGAGTTACGCATAAGCCGTCGCTAATTTTCAAAGACTCGAACTCACGCGAGGATACCATATATGCCGGATGCGGCTCTCACCGTTCTATATGCGGAAGACCATAAAATTGTCGCTGATGCAGTGAAGGAAACTTTGGAAGAGGAAGGTTTCAGAGTTGTCCTTTGTTCTGACGGGGCGGTGGCTTTACAACGAATATCCAGCACCGCTCGCTATGACTTGTTCATCGTTGACAATCATCTGCCGAACGTAAATGGCATTGAGTTGATTCGCCACACCCGACAGCTTTCTCATCGTCAGACCATCCCGATAATCATGCTCTCGGCTACTGACTCACAGAGAGAGGCGTATCAAGCCGGAGTTAATGTCTTTTTGAAAAAACCGGAAGGGATTAAAAAGCTGGTCGAGTCTGCAAACCAACTGATTAAGTAGCTGGCACGCCTAAGGTGAGGGGGCTTGTGCCGCTAGGCCGCTATGCTTTGGTGGGGAAGCGTGGCGGCCATTAATTTAAATTTAATCAATATGCCATTGCCATTGGCGGAGAATAGCCCTTTCTTGGCGCGGAATAGGCCGCTAGAAGGATTCGAATATTCTGAATGAGGTCAAGGGAGATTTTAATTGTAGATTATTTTTGAGGCGTTTTTGAAGGGCAAAAATTAGCTAAGCACAAACTACAACTGCATCAAAGTGGGGCTTTTCTCTGTCAGCATTTACCGCCATCACGATACCACATGATATTGACTTGCTAAGTTATACCCGTTTCAGTTTTTAACGTGCGTAAGAGAGAGTTGCTTGAATCAGGTCTTGTCAAATTGCTATAATGTAATCATAAGCGCGACAAAGAACTGCAACCTTCATCACGCTATAACCACATCAGACCACGAAATTAAACAAAGAACCACGAAGGAATTTTTAACAATGTACTCTCATTGTCGGGGATAGGTGCGTTCAATTTCTACTCCAAAAAGGAGGCCGCAACTACTTTTGCTTTATCCCCGTCGGTTGCGGCTGAACTTATTTATGGAGCAGACAAATGGAAACAAGAAAGGAGCAACTATTAACCGCCAAAGAATGCGCGGAAACTTTAAATATCAGCAGAGCAACATTAAGTCGCCTGATTGCAAAAAAGGCTATCGCTTACTACCGCGTTGGACTGAGAACCATGTTCGGCAAGAACCAAATTTCGGAATACCTCCGAAGTGTGGAATGTCCTCAAGGAAACTCACCCTCTAATGACCCCTCTGATAGCAAGGAAGTAAACGATGAACAGGTTTAAGAAAAATTTTCCTTGCCCCATCTGCGGCGGCTTCGATGGGCAGGAACGCGGTAGAGGCAAACGCTGTCACGGGTTTCTTTCTGAGGACAGTCAGTGGGCGCATTGTGCTCGTGAAGCCTATTCCGGTGGCTTACCCATATACCCTAAGAGTAAAACCTTTGCTCATAAACTTTTTGGAAATTGCAACTGCGGCATTCAACATAGCTCTGAATATGACACGACGATGAAAGACGAAAACACTAAACAATATGATTACAAGGACGAGCATGGAGAAGTCCTTTATCAAGTCTGCCGAGCAATGCCTAAGAAGTTCTTTCAGCGCAGACCGGACGACAATGGCGGCTGGATACACAACCTTCAAGGCGTGCGCCGCGTGCTCTACCGTCTGCCCGAACTACTTGCCGCCGATGCGATGGCTACAGTTTTCGTCTGCGAGGGCGAGAAGGATGTTGAGGCTCTCCGCAAACTCGGCTTAGTAGCTACCACGAACTCAGGCGGTGCAGAGAAATGGAATGACAAATACAGTGAGGTGCTACGTGGGCGGGACGTTGTAATTCTACCTGATAACGACGACACAGGAAGAAAACACGCACAACAGGTTTCTCGTTCACTCAGTGGTATTGCGGCAAGGGTTCGGATAATACAGCTTCCGAATCTGCCCGAAAAAGGCGATGTTAGTGATTGGCTAAAGGCGGGCGGCACAGCGGAGCTATTGCAAGAAATGGTGCAACAACATGACTCTCATAATTCCTCTATAAGTAGCCAAGAAAACGAAAGCCAAGAATATGCTGACAGCATAACTGGCAGCTATGCGGATGAAGATTTAGACGTGTGTATGGCTGATGTTGAGCCGGAAGAAGTTGAATGGCTGATTGCGCCTTACATACCACTCGGAAAGCTCATCATCGTTGAGGGCGACCCCGATGAAGGAAAAAGTTTCGCTACGCTTGCAATCGCCGCTGCAATTACGAGAGGTGCAAGTTTGCCTTTCGGAGCGGTTGAAGAAGCTGGAAATGTACTTTTGCTTTCAGCCGAAGATGGACGTGCCGACACTATCAGACCGCGCTTGGATTTATTAGGTGCGGACGTGCGGCGAGTCTTTGCCGTCAAAGTCCCGCTCGTCTTAGATGATAAAGGCTTTGGGATACTTGAGCGTTCGATTGTGAAGCGTGAAGCCAAGATGGTGCTGTTCGACCCGCTATTCGCGTTCGTCGGCGGGAAAGTTGACATCAACCAAGACAACAAGGTTCGCGCAATTACTTCACGTCTTTCTGATATTGCTGAGAGAACAAGATGCTCGATTGTTGCTTTGCGTCACTTGCCGAAGGCTCAGCAGAGGAACGCAAAGATGGCGGGTAGTAATAGCATCGCGTGGACAGCATCAGCGCGAAGTGTGCTGTTGTTCGGACATGACCCTAGTGATGAAAGCGAGCGTGGCTTTGTTCACACGAAGCACAATCTTTCAAAGCAAGGTGCATCACAAGGCTATCGGATAGATGATGTTAATGGTAAGCCCCTCTTCCATTGGACGGGCGCGAGTAACTTAACATCCGACAAGATATTGGGTGCGCCTGATTTCTCTCGCGCAGCGAGGTCTGAAATTGATAGGGCGGAAGAGTTCTTGTCTGAAACCTTACATGCGGGAGCAGTACCACAACAACAGGTTGAGAAGTTGGCTAAACGCGCCCACATTTCAACAGCAACACTACGTCGTGCGAAGGCAAAACTCGGAGTTAATTCCTTTCGCCCAACGGGAGGGGTCGGGGCTTGGTTCTGGCGGTTGCCTCTGGCAGATGCTCAAGATTGCGATGCAGAGGAGCAAGGTTATGTTTGTGCCGATGAGCATGTGGCGGATGAAATCCCAACCACAATAGACGCAATATTTAGCGCAGACGTTCAGGCTATTAATGATGAGCATGTGGTAGCGGGTGAAAGATACTCAAATGAGCATGTGGTTGAGCATCGGCTAACTCCCGTTAATAAAGAAGATATATCCGCTAAAGCAGACGCTCAAAAGGATGTATATAGGTCTGCCGAGCATGTGGATATTTCTTCTGCCAAAGATGTTCTCGACAATATTGAAGACGATTGGCTAGAACGAGCGGCTATTATTGAGTTCGATAGCGGATACTCCCGCAAGGACGCTGAACGGTTAGCACGTCTTGAATACTTCAAGCCTGTTCCACTTCCAGCAGTAGCCGCATGATGGTTTTTCGTTGGCAGTAATTTTGTGAGGGTGTAGGTCTGAGTGATTTTCTGATGAAAAAAGCACAGGCATACGCCCTTTATCCATTAATGTATCTGGTCCGTATGCTACAGAAATTTGAATGGGATTTTCAATTTAGCCCAAGAGTTTTTGAACTTGTATAAATTTGTAGAAGCAAACATGACTACTCAGGCCGCTAAAGACAACTCATATTTAGGCTTACAGCATGAAAACTGATAGCAACCAAGATTGGGTTTAGTTTGCCTATAAGCGTTTGCCAAGTCCATCTGAAGGTTAGTTGTCTAAAGTCGTAAAGTACCCGCTGTGTGTGCGTGCTTAGATACTTCCGTCAAACAAATCTGATTTGTATAAAGGTTGGCTATGGGGTCGTGCGGTTCGCAAGGTCGCGCATGGCTTCAAGATAATTTTCTTTAAGAGCAAACTCTTCCCTCCCTTTTTCATTTATTACAATGCTCGATATAGAAGCAAGCAACCTTGCAAAACTTTCTCCTTCACCATCTCGAAGCAGCCAGACGCGCCACTATAAACACCTCCTACATGATAGGTATATTTTATTCCAGATTTGAGTTATCCCGGCGCAGCCTTTCCCTCGGGCTCAAACTGCTTATATCGATTGCACTCATCCAATGCGCCACGTTTATAACCCTTTGAAACGGAACCGCCGTATCGTGTGTGCCATTTCTAAGACGCAGAACGGAATTTTGACTTAATGAAGTTAATGCGACTTTGTATCTCAGCAATCCTTGCAACAATCAAAGCTTGTTTTTCACCCATATAGACTAGACCCCAACCCGTACCCCCTTCCCAACCGCTAGCAGCAATCTCAGCCTGCTCATTACAATATGCTTCCCATCGTTCTTGAGACCTTTCGAACTCTTCTCTATCTACATCATCATCTAAAAGACGGGATAGTTCCAAAAGCAAAGCTTTGAGTTTAAGCTCTGCCTCTTCTATACGAAGGGATGCATCTTCCTTGAGTTCGGCATTGGACTTATACTCCACGTTATCTGAGGTAGAGGAGTCCTGAGATACATGCTCGCCACTGGCTTTTTTAGAGTGGGCACGTTTGAAATGACGGTTGAGTTCCTCAACTTCACTCATAAACACATGAGGGAAGAGCTTAACCTCGATATTGGCATCGCGTAATGCATCTATGCCATTCCCCTTGATTTTAGGGTTAGGGTCAAGCATGCCTATTACTACGCGAGCGACCTTACGTTCATTCAACCGTTCAGCACATGGAACTTTAGGATGATTGCGAGTAGTGCAAGGCTCTAGAGTGGTATATACCGTTGCTCCGGTAATTATTTCATCCGCTAATTTTGACTCTAGTGCTGTAAACTCCGCATGGTCTCCGGGCGCAAGTTCACCCCGATATGCGGCAGCTAACACCTTCCCGTCTTTAACTACAACCGCACCTACGCGCGGATGCACTCTATCATCCTCCGGCTTGCATTTTCGTGCTTCCTCAATTGCTTGTCTGATGAATTCTATGTCCTGCTCGCTCATGGCTAACTCCTCTGCTTGTCGGCTTAGCCGTCCCAGTTACTTTCCGTCTGGCACGTACTGGTTCTGTTATCGGTAATAACCAGCCTGTTGGTTTTACGTTCCTGTCTAGTTGTAAGTAAAAGATGTTCATTTAAAAACTTCATTGACAGAATCACTCGTAACTGTTTAATTTTCCAGAAAATCTCAAATATTTTTTTTCAGAGCTAAGTCATGTAAGGACTAGGCTTATAATCCTTCCAATTAAAATAAATGGGCTTTTCTGGAACTTGAATTTAGTTAATCCTTTTAACTGAGTGCACAATTATTCGTGCGTCCGTTAGATAAGTAGAAACTTCTATCAGTTATTCAATGCCTAGGAATAAACTCCTAGGCATTTTCCTTTAATGGGTGTTGTGAGAAACCCGTGCGGGGGAGAACTGGTTATGTCGAATGATAATAAAGGTAGCAATAAGCCTCTTTCTCGTGTGCAAGCCTATCTTGTAGAGGCGAAAACGTGCGTCATTCTGCTCCGAGAGATACTGGAGGAGCTAAAGGGGCTATTCGTAATCCTAGTCCTTCTGGCTATCTTTGTTATGGAGGCACTCCACTTAATTTTTAAATGAACATTACTTTAGAAGCCTGTTATCTGAGAGCACCTGGTAGAGTTGTTCTGCGAGGCTGTCTAAAAACTCATGGTTCATTGTGGAATTCATTGCGTGTAACGACTCATGTATTAAGGTTACTCCCAAATCAGGAGCGAGTATTCTCCCGACCAAGTATGAGGAATATAGCGATGAGCGTGGCAATTTCAGCATATGAAGATAGTGCAGACCATGTGTCGGCTTTGAAAATGTTGTTGTTGAGAGCGAATGATACAGTAAGTATCAATGATATCAAGGCCAACTTAAGATTATGCCCTATTGTAGTTTTACGAATGAGGATTAGAGATGGCATCGTTATAAGAAGAATAGAAGCAATATTGCATGCTGCTTTCTCATAAGGCTCAAAAGGCGCTAGCTGTAACCATCGTTTATTAACAGTAGCAATTAACCAGTTGCTGCTCTGGGACAGCACACATCCGGCTACTATAGCTAAGCACATCCATGCCAGCCGGAATCGCTTGTCTTTATCTTCTGCGCGTTTTTCCTGTTCTTGCAGTAGCAGTTTTGTCTTTTCAAGTTCTGATGTTTGTTGCTCCCCTTTGTGGCTGAGTCTGTCGATTTCTTCTTGGCGTTCCGCTGCCATGCGCTCAGCCTCTGTGCGCTTCTGTCTCTCCGACTGGGACTCTTGAGATAATCGTTGTGTTTCCGACTGAAGGTGTCGCTCTCTTGCGTCAGCACTTGAAACGATATTCTTACGAATCTCCAATAGTACTTTAGGGCCATCAGCTTCAGTTAGAGACTTTCCGTGCAAGAGATTTCTCTTAACTGCAGATACCGCTCTTACAATTTGTTCCGAAGGAGTACTGAGAATATCGTCCTTTAAATCTGCCAAAACAAGCAACTCACTCATCTCGAAAACATTGTCGGACGGAAGCATTTGACTCGTGAGAAGGGTCGAAAAGACATCAACCAAACGATGCTCTTCACCCTGTGAGGCAACGAAAGGAGAGATGCTTTGCAGGAATCCTAATGGAGAATAGCAAAAGGGGTATGAATCGGTAGATGCTAGTCTACTAGCCAATGACAGCATAGTTCTGTCAATCGTCATGAACCATGTTTTAGGGTTTTTAGCTCGTTCTTCTTGAATTAAAACATAAAGACAAACATCATGCGCCAAAACGTGTGGAGATTTTGGCCGTCCTAAGATATTTTCAGATTCTTCTTGAATTATGTGTGCAATATGCGAGTAATCACGACCATCGATAATCTCCTCTTCTACACGGTTGTCAATTATTATTGAGTATTCGTTTACTAGCACCTGTTCTAGTCTCTGGAAGGGCTCAAAATAGGTTGATGGGTCAAGGGTTGGATTACTCTCACAAGCTTCAAGAAATCCACACACAATATAATTATCTGTATATTTTATGACTTCAGATGAAAGACCAGAAACAATTCTCTTAAGGTCTTTCAGTCTGTCCGACACAGCTTCTATGGTTTCTCCTATTGTCTCGTGACTTACTCTGAGTTCAAGTCCAAATAGCTTCGCCACGCGAACTAATTCATTAAAGAATGCTGATTGCTCTCTCGACGAGAGAAGACCGCGTATCAAAATATTAGAATCTAAATAGAAAACCGACCCAGTAAAAGCACTTTCAGCAAGCGGATTAAAATGACTATTCTCTAAACCTAGAAGTTGGGCGACGTAATATCCTTGAGTTACATAAAATTTTAATCTTTCATCCTCAGGTTCTCGGCTCTTTAAAAAGCTGATAAATATAGATTCAAATTCATCCTTTACTTCCTTTGATAAGTTTTCTCCTTCGATTGCTGCGGCGAAGGCTGCTTGAACGTCTTGCCTTTGCGTTAACTCTTCCCTTTTAGCTCGCCCTACTACCGTCATCGCAATATTGTGTCCAAACCTTGCTAGGGATTCGCAGATAAATGTACGGCATATTGCACTCCCCCTTTCAAACTCAATTAAATCTTCTGTGCCTCTTAATAGCCGCTTCATAACTGAGTCAAATAATTCTGCATTCTTCTTCACCGCAGAATTTATCTCCTCACTTGCTTTAGGAGTTAGATAGTAGGCATGTCTCTTAGATAGCAACGTCTGCTGAACTTTATCCTCCTTAATTAACCGGTCAAGGATATGTTGAATTACATCAGTTCTAAGATGGGCGGCTTTAGAGCCAAAAGAAAGATTGTTTTGAATTATACCGATACGGTACGGAGTTTCATCGCTGCTTCCAATCATACCTCCAAGAATGACGCGCTCTAATGCACGCTCGCGTAAAGGGATTGTTGCCTTCTCATGCTCTAACAGAGCAGAAAAAAGGATTTGTCTTCGTTCATCGTTTGTGAGGCTGTGTTCATTAGACATGTTGTGCGTACCCCATCACTGTTTATAGTCAGGTGAAGATTTATGAAGTGAAGAAATTAAGGGGGTGTGAAAGTTGAAAAAACCTTTTCCATCCGTGAACATATGATGAAAGGAGTAGTATCAAATAGAATCTTGTTCTTTGTTCATCCCCCTTTTTTCTTTCCTGCCCCCTTCTCGCTAGGCACATAATGCAAAAGTTTATCTGGCTGGCAGCGAAGTGTTTGGCAGAGTTTGTCTAATGTTGACAGTCCTAACATTTCAAACTCACCTTTCCAAAGTTTAGCTGCAGCAGTAGGTGATATGTTAAGTGCCTTCTGTAATCCGTGTGCGTTCTTTATACCGTACTTCTCCGCCATTTCCCGTATATGCTTAGTAATCATGCGCGCACATTAACACTTTATACGTGTTTACTCAATAAGGTAAAAATACGACTTGCGAATGTTTACGCGATAGTGTAAATTCTTCGGAGCGCAACCTAGCCACTAATGTTAAATGCGGAGGTGGCTCATTTCATAATTAGGTTAATAGCGATAGCAAATTTTTGAGCGGATGATTGAAGCTTTGTGAGGTCACCGCACTGCTCGTAAGTTGTTGATAACAAAGAGTAGGTTTTAGGCTTTCTGACGAGTGACTGCCAGTCATGCGCTCTCCCAGCTGAGCTACGGCCCCTTGGTTGGTGTTGTCGTGTGGGCGACGAA
>WUUC01074277.1_pt1 | contig 12308 bp, 4 predicted proteins | sample 6278441 | NCBI WGS metagenome assembly WUUC01 (sample SAMN13675441, study PRJNA597444) | soil metagenome | isolation source: soil | place: USA: Washington | collected 2017-10 | reverse complement strand
CGCCGCCGCGCATCCGTGCCCCCCAACCGATCCCCTACACAAACCCGCCCAGCCGTTACCGGTCCGCGCCATCGGGTGCCGCAGACGCCAGCCTGGCCGGCAGCTCGACGCGGGACTCCACCCGCAGCTTGCGGTAGGCACGGCTCAGGTGCGCCTCCACGGTCTTCTCCGTCACGAACAGCCGCTCGGCGATCTGCCGGTTGGTCAGCCGGCCAGCGGCCAGCTGGGCCACCTGCCGCTCCGACGGGGTCAAGGCGTGCACGCCGGACAGCCGTACCCGGGGCGGCCGCCCGCCACCGGCGGTCAGGCGGGCCCGCAGCCGCTGGGCCAGCGCCTCGGCGTGGCACTCCACTGCCAGCTCCGCCGCCCGCCGGTACATGCGCCGGCTCGCGTCGCGGTCGGCGCCGCCCAGCAGGCCGCCGAGGTGCTCCAGGGTTCGCGCCAGGTCCAGTCGGCCCGGGCCATCCTCCAGAAGGTCCACCGCTTCCCGCACCTGGCGCAAGGCGGCCGCACCGCCAGCCAGCCGCGCCGAGGCGCGTAGCGCCGCCGCGATGTGCCGCGGTACGCCGAACGCGCGCGCAGCCCGCAGCTCCTCCGCGACTAGGGTAGCGGCTCGGCCGCTGCCATCGCCCTGCTCGGTGAGGACGGCCGCGGCGCGCAGCCGCCAGGGCACGTCCGCCATCGCTCGCGCGCCCCACTCCTGATTGACCCGGCCGCTGCTCAACGCGTCGACCAGCGCCGCGGAGCCGTCACCCTGCTCGGTCCTCAGCCGCACCCGGGCGTCATGCAGCCACATCTGCAAGGAGGAGCGGGGCAACGCACCCGCGGCCAGCGCGCTAGACGCCATGACCGCTTCGGCCCGGCCGGCATCGCCCGCTTCCAGATGCAGGTGTACCAGCGTGGCGTGCAGCAGGGGCAACGCGAAGTGGCGCGCCGCGGCGACGTCGAGACCCATGTCCACATGCGAGCGTGCCTGCGCCAAATCGCCGCGCAGCCAGGCCACCCGCGCCAAATAGCCGCGCGCCAGAGCGACCGGCACGAGCATGCCGCGGCGGGCCGCGAAGTCAAGCGCCCGGTCGAGGTGCCGTTCGGCTTCGTCGAGCCGGTCGGCCAGCAGGAGGCTGTGCACCGCGACCCACAACGCGGACTTGTCGGCCGGCAGCCGGTCCCCGGCCAGGCCGGACCGTGCTCGCGCCACCGCCGTCGTCGCCGGCTCCCCGCCGAAGACCGCCTCCAGCGCGGATTGCGCGTCGACGACCTCGGGAAGATGGTGCGGGTCGGCCCGGTACGCGGCGAGCCGCTCACTGAAGAACGCGCGGCGGCGCAGGTCGACCCGGGCGAACCCGACCAGCTCGGCCTCGATCCGCGCCCGTAGCTCGGGCTCCTGCTCGTCCCGCAGCACCTCCGCGGCGCGGCGCAGGGTGTCCACCGCCTCGCCGGGCTCGCCGCACGCGTTGCGGAACCGAGCCAGGCTGAAGGCGGCGAGCGCGTGTTGCGGGGGCGTCGTGGCGGTCGCCAAAGCCTCTCGCAGGTGCACGTCGGCGTCGGCGAAGTCCAGCCGATACGCCTCGCAGTTGCCCAACACCCGGCTGACCTCGGAACGGTGCTCGGGCGGCGGCGGCTCGGCACGCGCTCGGCGCAGGTAGACTGCGGCACCTTCGGGTGCCCCTCGGCGCCGCACGTCGTCGGCCGCCCGCAGCAGCGCCGCCACCCGTCGCGGGTCGCCTGCCGCTGCCGTCCGGAGCACGTGCGACGCGACCCGCTCGGCTCGCTCATCCGCCGCGGCCAGCGTCCGGGCCGCGCGGTCGTGCTCCTCGCTCAGGGCCCCGGGCGGCAGCAACGCCAGGACCGCGTCGCGCACGAGGGCGTGGACAAACGCCGGCGGGCCGCGATGCTCCAGGAAGCCGTGCCGGACCAGCGAGTCCACCGCGTCGCCGGCAGCGGGCACGGACAGCCCGGCCTGCCGCGCCACGAGGCCGAGGTCGGTGCCGTCGCCGAGTACGGCAAGCGCCCGCGCCACCCGCTGCGCCTCCGGTGGCTGGCGCCGCAGCCGGGCCACGACGTGGTGGCGCACCGCACCGGGCCCGGCGGCGCGGACCGCGTCGACCGCCGCGCAGTCCGGCCGTACCCCGTCGTCGGCGAGCACCCGCAGCAGCTCCTGCAGAAACAGCGGGTTACCACCGGTGGTGTCGTGGCAGATCCGGCAGAACTCGGCGTCGGCGTCCGGACCCAGCTGCCGCCGCACCAGGTCGGCGACGCCGTCAAGGCTCAGGGTCTTCGGTGCCAGCAGCACCACCCGGTCCCCCACCATGATGTCGTTGAGCAGGTGGGACTCGGTGTGCTCGCCGGTGCGGGTGGCGATGATGACGGTGACCGGGAGCGCGTCGAGGCGCCGGCCCAGAAACTCCAGGAATTGCAGCGACGGTGTGTCGGCCCACTGCGCGTCGTCAACCACCAGCACCGTCGGCGCGCGCTCGGCGAGGTTTACCAGTATCCAGTAGACGCTGTTTAGCACCGGGTAGAGCGACCTGCCGCCAGCGGCCTCCGGCACCTGCTCCAGGCCGAAGAGCGCCGCCGCGGTCGCCGCCGCGCCGTCGAGCAGCCGCGCGAAATCAGCTCGGCACTGCACGACCGCCGGCTCGAACAGCTGACGCACAACGCCGAAGGCGAAGTCGCGTTCCAGGTCGGCCGCCCGGGCCCACAGCACGCGGGCGCCGGCGTCGGCGGCGAGGTCGCTCGCGGACCGCAGCAGGGCTGTCTTGCCGAGGCCCGGCGGTGCATCCACGACGACTACGCCACCGTGCCCGGCCACGCAGCGGCGCACGGCGTGCCGCATCGCGCGCAGCTCACCGCCACGCTCCACCAGCTCAACTGCCACGGCACACTCCCCCGGTCCGTCGTCGTGCCTGGGATCGACGGTCACATCGAGCGTGCCGGATTGGTGGCGGGCAGCGACAGCGCAGCGGCTGTCCGATCAGGGACATGCGCCGGCCCGTGGTTCCCGACCGGCACGCCGAGACAGACAGCGCAGCGCGGCCACGATCCACCGCGCGAGTTGCTGCGAGCTCCCGACGGTATCCGATTGACGCCAGGCCGGATCCGATTTTGTTCGGGCTAAATGTCGGGGTCTCCCTGATGAGCGGAGGCCAGTTGCTTGCCTAGCGTTGGCGCCCCAGAGCCAACCCGGCGAATGACCACCGACAGATGGAGACTGGCCATGCCGCCCGTAAAGACAACGACCTCCCGCCCATCGGCACTTGCCAAGACCGACCGGCACATCCCGCTGCCCGACGGGCTGCGGGAGAGCTTTGAGCACAGTTTCGCAGCCGACCTGCGCGCGGTCCGGCTGCACACCGGCCCGGCCGCGGACCGGGTGGCCCGCCGGTTCGGCGCGACGGCCGTCGCGTCCGGCGCCAACGTGTACCTGCGCGACGGCGCATACCGCCCGGACACCCGCGCCGGGCAGTGGCTGCTCGCCCACGAGACGGCGCACCTGGTCCAGCAGGCCCGTGGCGAGGTCGGCGGGACCCCGATGGGCCCATGGCGGGTGAGCACGCCCGGCGACGCCTGGGAGCGCGAGGCGGACCGGTACGCCGAGGCGGCGCTCGCCGCCCGCCCGGCCGATCCCGGGGCGGCGCCAGTGCGCGTCGTCCCGCACCGCTCCCGGGTGATCCAGCGGCATGTCTCATTCGAGCACCGGGTGCTCGGTGACGTGGCGACCGCCGACCTGCTCGCCGTGGCCACCAACGGCGCGCAGCGAGCCGACGTGCTGAAAAAGCAGATCGGTTTCCTATACCAGTACCACGACGCCCCGGACAAGGTCGACGACAAGGCGATCCTGGCCGCCGGCATGACGCCCGTGCAGCTCGGCCCGGACCGGGTGTGGGTGACGTACGGAGAGCTCAACGCGCTGCCCGACTACCTCGCCAACCCGCAGGCGATGGACCAGCTGGGCGCGACCCTGCTGCTGCCGATCCTGCAGGTGATCCGGCAGGAGGGGTACAACCAGCTGACCAAGCTGCTGACCGGTTCCGACCCGCGCGTCACGTTCGCCGGCGCGGCATGCTCGCCCTGGCCACTGGACATGATCAACGCGCTGGTGGAGACGCTGAAGCTGGACCAGCTGACGTTGGGCCTCGGTGCCCAGGGTCAGGACCACTACCAGGGCCTGCTCGCCCGCAACGCCTGCCACTTCGCGCCGTACTCCTGGTACCGCTGGCAGGCATCGCACCTCGCGGCGCGCGACCTCGCCGGCCGCGCCTATCGGGAGAAGAACCCGGAGCTGGCGCGACTGGCCCGGGTGTACCACGGCTATGCGGATCACTTCCTGCAGGACTCGTTCGCCGCCGGCCACCTGGTCAACAAGACACTGGTTATGCAGTGGTTCATACAGTGGGCGGCCGCGCAAGGTCTGCTGTGGGTAGCCGACTTGGACCGCATCAAGGACATGACCGTGGTCGCGCAGCCGAACCTCGCCGACCGCCAGCTGTACGACGCGGCATTCGCTGGTCCGGCCAACGACCCGCAGACCGTGCAGGAGGCGGCGACCCTGGTCGAGCGGTTGTTCGCCAGCGGGGTCATCGAGACGGGCTCGACCGACCAGGAGGCCGCCTACCAGAACTACCTGACGTTCCTGACCAGCGCGGCGGCCCAGTTGGCCTCCGCGAACATGCACGACTACTACAACTCCAACTCGCTGTGGGTGGCCTCGCCGCAGCACTCCGACCCGTACCTGGTCTGGGGTGACGACACGCTGCTGTCCGGCAAGAACGGCGGCGCCGGCGTGCAGGAGACCAGTGCGGCGGCACAGCTGTCCCAGCGGGCACTGCGGGAGATCCTCGAGACCGGCGGCACCACGGTCCAGACCGCTGACATCCGCATGCGCATCCCGACGAAGGCCGGGGCGGACCCGGGATCGGTCACCGATCTGTTGAAGTGGAACGACGCGCAGCGGCCGTTCTGCGAGAAGACCTTCGCCGGGTTCATCCCCACCTTGACGAACCTGCTGTCGCGGCTGACCTCACCCCGGCTCGGGATCACCTCCCAGGATCAGCGGTTCGCCGTGGTCTGGTCGGCCAGCCTGCCGTCGGCGCGCTACTTCACCGCGGACACCGTGTTCGCCGCAGGCCGGCTGTTCACCGCCTCTAACGGCATGGCGTACGAGCTAGACCCGATGACCAGCCGCGTGCTGCATTCCCGGTCGGTGGGCATCTCGGGGCTGGTCCAGCGCACGGAGACCAGGCCGGCCACCGACGGGACGCGGCTGTTCATCGGCATCGACGGCGGCGTCGTCGCGCTGCCGGTGGGTGGCGACTGGTCGGCGGGCACCCTCTGGTCCACGCTGCTGCTGAACACCCCGGACCGGTACGGCAGCCCGGTCAGCGTGCTGGTCGACCACGGCCGGCTCTACGTGGGTACCGGCGGCGGCGTGTTCGAGCTGGACCCGGCCACGGGGAAGGTGCTGCACCAACTGCAGCTGACCAGCCTCTCGCCGAGCCCCGCGCTGGAGACCCGGCTGTCCACCGACGGCAGCACGCTGTTCGCCGGCGTGCATGGCTATGCGTACGCGGTGCCCCTGAGCACCTTCGCGAAGCCCACCTGGTACACCCGGGTGGGTGGGGGCGGGCTGACGTTCCCGGCGGTCACCGTGCTCGCCGCCCGCGGCACCCTGTACGTCGGCTGCGACGGGTACGCCCACGAGCTCGACCCGGCGAACGGAGCGGTCCGGCACACCCTGTACCTGCCCGGATCCGGGCGTCCTGGAATACCACCGGTACGCCGTTCGCACCGGGCGGAGGTGCCCAGTGTCCCGAGCGTCGGCAGCCCGTTGGACTACACGGTGCAGCTCGCGCTCGGCGGCGACCGGCTCTTCGCCGGGGTGCACGGATACGTTTACGGGGTCCGGCTCGACCAGTGGAGCCCGAAAACCACCTGGTACAGCGCGGTGAGCGGGCACGGCTGGGAGCCGGTCTCGGTGCTCGTCCTGGGCGACAGACTGTTCGCCGGGTCGAACGGGTATGCCCACCAGCTGAACACGGCGACCGGACTGGTCGAGCATACGCTCGAGCTGACGTTCCTGGTCGGGTTGCCGACCGACGACTACGAGACCAGGCTCGCCAGCGACGGGCAGTACCTGTACGCGGGCGTCCACGGCTACCTGAACAAGATCCTGGTCAACGACACTCGGGTGAACAGCACTATCCACCACCAGCAGCTGACCGCCACCACCAAGTGGCAGCCGCAGTGGACGCCGAGGTTCGACGGCGCGCCGGACGGCATCCGGCAGGTGGTGGGCGACGTGGTGCCACAGGCAACCCTGGTGACGCTGGCGATCGACGAGGGCGGCCGGCTGTACGTCGATTACCAGCTGAACGACGGCAAGTGGGCCGGCTCGTGGACCCCGCTCACCGACGCGCCGCTGGCCCGGTCCATCCGCGCGCTGCGGAGCCCAGCCGGGTACCTGGAGGTCTTCCTGATCGGCGCGGACGGCGTGCTGTACAACAGCGGCATCAACCGCGACGCGTGGCGAGCCAGTTGGGTTTCCTCGTTCGACAATGCGCCACTGGGGATCGACGAGGTGGGCGGGGCGATGGGGCCCACCGGCAACCTCGAGTTGTTCGCCGTCGGCAGCGACGGCACGCTGTACCACAACATCATCGACCCGAAGGGCAAGTCGCAAGGGCAGTGGACACCGAACTTCCGCGGCGCCCCGCCGGTCCGGTCGGTCACCTCGGCGATGGGTCCGACCGGCCACCTCGAGGTGTTCGCGGTCGGCGCCGACGAAGTGCTCTACCACAACACGCTGGATCCGAAGGCGGGCTGGCAGCCGACCTGGCACGTCAAGTTCGACAACGCGCCACCGGTCCAAGCCGTCGCCGCCGCCATGGCGCCCACCGGGGAACTCGAGGTGCTGGCCGTCGGCACCGACGACAAGCTGTACCGCAACCGGCTCAACCAGAAGACCGGTTGGCAGGGTGGCTGGACTCCCAACATGGACGGCGCGCCAACCGTCCAGTCGATCGGCGCCATGCTCGGCCCGACCGGCTACCTGGAGATCTTCGCGGTGGGTACCGACAACCGGCTGTATCACGACTCGGTGTACTCGACCGGCTGGCAGGGCAAGTGGGTGCCGGACTTCCTCGGCGCGCCGCCCACCCGGGCCGTCAGCATGGCCCGCGGCCACACCGGCAGCCTGGAGGTGTTCGCCGTCACCGCGACATGACGCGCCTACCATCCCGGGCGGCCCTGGTCGTACATCTCGTACGGGCAGGGCCGCCCGATGGTCCATAGGTCGGGTCTCATGTCGAGATCCGTTTCCTGAGCCGGCTGGCGTCGTGGTCGGCCATGGACGGGATGGTCGCCTGACCTCGGCCCGTGAGCAGCCGTCTGCCAGCGGCTGCTGGACTGTTGTGGAGCGTTCCCGGGTCCGGCTGACCAGCCGAATCTCGGTTTCCGCCGGCCGCCTGGCCGGCACCGCCGGCGCGGTGGGTGGCGGGTCGGGTGTGATCGGGTCAGGCTCGGTCAAGTGCCGGTGGTTCCCGATGACGGTGTTCAGCACGGCCTCGCCGAGACTCATCCAGAGGTAGAACCGGTCGGCGACCCGGATCGCGTCCGATGCCCCGATCCGGACACCGTCGAGGACGCCGCGGCAGAGCGGCGGCGGTGCTGGCGGCTACTGCGCCTCGCCGGCTTCGAGTCTGGCCAGCAAAGCAACGTCGATTCCGACGGCGTCGGCCAACTGCTGTCGGCACACCATGATCGCGGTGCGGTATGCCAACAACATCAGCGCCAGCGACCGAACGACCGCATCGTCGTCCAGGGCGGCCCTCGGCTCGACACCAGCCCCATCTCGCAGGCCGCGCGAGGGCTCGGTGATCCTGGAACTGCGCCTGGACGGGCCTGCGAGCCCGGTGGGTCTCCCGCGCTCGCCGATGTGACGGTGACCACCTGGTGGGCTGCGCCCGGCTCAACTGAGCGCTGCTGAGGAGGGCGACCGCGCCGCCGGTGAGCACCGAACGCCGGCCGTCTGGCCCACCGCACGTATGCCGTGCCACCTCACCGCTGTGGCGCGGCCCGCAACAGCCAGCTCGAACCGGTCAGCTCGGCGAGCCGACGCGTCTGGGACCGAGGTGGTGCAGCTTGGTGCGGACGTCGTCGGCCGCCGGATGGCCTAGTTCGGTGTAGATCGCCAGGGCTTGCCGCCAGGCGTCCTTGGCTGAGTCGTGGTTGCCGGCGGCGTGTCTGGTCTCGCCCAGCCGGGTGAGCGTCTCGGCTTCGACGTACCGGTCGCCGATGTCTCGATACCGGCTGAGGGCCTGGTGGTAGCAGGTGGTGGCCTTTTGGTGGTGGCCCAGATGGTGGTGGGTGAAGCCGAGGCCGTCCCAGGCGAACGCCTGGCCGTATCGGTCGCCGACCTGCTGGAGCAGCACGAGGGCCTGCTGGAAGGTGGTGTGGGCCTGCTCGTGGTCGCCGAGTTGGGCGTGTTTCCAGCCGACCATGTAGAGGGCTCTGGCTTCTCCCGGCCGGTGCCCGGCGGCCCGGCACAGGTCGAGGGCTTGGCGGGCGTGGCTGAGTGCCTCGGCGTGCAGGCCCTGCAGTCCGAACAGTTTGGCCAGACTTCGGTGGGTGTACGCCTGGCCGGCGTTGTCGCCGCGCCCGGCGTCCAGTTCGAGGGCTCGGAGCAGGTGGTCGTGTGCGTTGTCGAGGTGGCCGAGGCGCATGTGTGCGCCACTCAGATGCCGATGGGCGTGTGCCCGCCCGGCCGGGTCGTCGAGCCGCTGCGCGGCGGCCAACGCGGCGTGTTGGGTGGTGGCCCAGTCCTCCCAGTACCCGCGCCACTCGAGGATGTCGGCCAGTGCCCAGGCCAGCTGCCAGGTGTACCGATCGCAGCCGGCACGCGCGGCCCGGTCCAGGGCGGCCAGCAGCACCAGTTGTTCGGCGGCGAACCAGGTCAGCGCCGCCGGTCGGTCGGCGATCATCTCCGGTGCCACCCCCGGTCGTACTGGGTCGGGGGTGATCGGATGCCGGTACGGATCGAGTACCAAGGCGGCCGCGTGGGCGGTGTGCAGGTAGTGGTCGAGCACCCGGTACAACGCGGCCCGCCGGTCGGAGTCGCTGTCCAGCGTATGGACGAGCTCGGTGGCGTACGCGCGCAATAGGTCGTGGAAGCTGAAGCGGTTCGGGGTGTCCTCGGCGACCAGGTGGGCGCGGGACAGCTCGGCCAGTGATGCGCGTACCCGCCTCAGTGGTGCGCCGGCCAGGCTCGCCGCGGCCGGCGCGGCGATGTCCGGGCCGGGGTGCAGGCCCAGCAGCCGGAACAGGCGCGCTGCGTCGGTGCTCAGCGCCTCGTAGGACCAGGAGAACACGGTGCGCAGATCAGTGGCCGGGTCGCCGCCGTCGAAGGTGTCCAGCCCGCCTTGCGCCTCGCGCAGGTCGGCGGCAAGGGCGGCGAGCGGAAACGTGGTGTGGCTGGCAGCGCGGGCGGCCACGACCGCCAGAGCCAGCGGCAGCCGCGCACATCTGGTGACGATCTCGTCGACCGCCTCCGGTTCGGCCCGCACGCGGGCCGCGCCGAGCCGGCTGGTCAACAGGTCGACCGCCTCGCCAGCCGAGAGCAGCTCCAGCGTGAGCGGGTGGGCACCTTCGGCGGTGACCAGACCGGCGAGCCGGTTGCGGCTGGTCACCACCACGACACATCCAGGGGAACCGGGCAGCAGGGGCCGGACGTGGCTGGTGTCGCGGGCATTGTCCAACACGACCAGCACCCGCTTTCCGGACAGCAGGCTGCGGTACAGGGCGGCCTGCGCGTCCACGCCGACCGGGATGCGCTGCGGTGCCACCTCGAAGGCGTCCAGGAAACCCCGTATCGCGTCGGCCGGGTCCATGGGTGCGGCACCCGGGTCGAAGCCCCGCAGGTTGACATACAGCTGCCCGTCGGGGAACCGGTCCGCGACCCGCCGGGCCCAGTGCACCGCCAGGGCGGTCTTGCCGATCCCGCTGGTGCCGCCGATCGCGGAAATCACCACGGTGCCGTCCGGCGTCGCGGGCACGTCGAGGCGACCGGTCAGCTGTTTCAGCTCGGCGGTCCGGCCGACGAACCGCCCGATCGGTGCGGGCAGTTGCCGGGGCACCACCGGTCCGCCTACCACGTCTGCGCGAGGCTGGCCGAGCAACTGCCCGCCGCGAAGGATCGCCTGGTGCAGGTCCTGCAGCTCGGCTCCGGGATCGGCGCCGAGCTGGTCAGCGAGGCGGGTCCGGGTGGCGGCGTAGCAGTCGAGGGCCTCGGCGCCGCGGCCGGTAGCAGCCAGCGCCTCGATAAGCACGACCGCCAGCGGCTCGGCGAGCGGATGATCGGCCAGCAGCACCCGCACGCGACTGATCACCTGCTCCTGGTGGCCCAGTCGTAGTTCGGTACGGGCCCAGTCGACGGCCGCGTCCAAGCGTTGCAGACCCCAGCTTTCCCGCATCCGCCCCGGCCACTCACCACCCAGATCGGCCAGCGCCGGACCATGCCACAAGGTGAGGGCGTCGTGCAGCAGCGTGGCCCGCTCGACATCCGAGCACTGCCCTTCTCGCGCGGTGGCGACCAGGCCCCGGAACCGCAGCAGATCCACCCCTTGTGGGCCGATCTGCAGCACGTACCCACCGCCCCGGCGCACCAACGCCACGGGTGGCTGTTCGCCGGCGGCGTTCACCGACCCCAACATCCGGCGGAGGAGGGTGATGTTGGCGTGCACTGCCGCGCGGGCAGCGGCCGGTGTTTTGTCTCCCCACACTCGATCGATCAGCATCTCTGTCGATACTGGCCGACCGGCCTCGACCGCCAGCGCGGCCAGCACCGCACGCCGCTGCGGTGGCCCTGCCTCGATTCGGTGGCCGGCGGCCCACACCTCCAACGGCCCCAGCATCCGGATCTCCATCGCAGCCCCACCCAACGATCACGAAGCCTTGGCGTCGGCACACGTCTATGGCACCACAGTGGGCACCAAGAACGCACCAAGCCAGCGACATAGGCCGCCGCTACACCATCGACATGTCGACCATCCATTTGGTTCTGACCAGGAAAGAGGAGGAAGAAAGATGGTGAGAGCGGCATGATCAAAGAACGCTTGGTCAAGGCTGGAAGCCGTCTTCTGATGGCTCTGGTCGTCGTCGGAGGCACGCTCGTAGGCACGGGCGGGCCCGCATTGGCGACGGCGCAGTGCAACCACAGGACGCACACCCACGCGCACAACGGCCACGTCGACACATGGCATTGGCACGGCCACACCCCCAGCAGCAGTACGACCTGGGTCGAGCTCTTCCACAACCACTACCACAACACGTACGACACCGCGAACTGCAGCGTTCACACGTAGACCCGCCATTACCATCATCGTCACCTTCCCCGTCCGGCTCGGCGTCCTGACGGAGGCGGCCGGTGGGGAAGGCGACGAGGCGATCACCGACATGGCGATGCCGCCATGGGCGCCTCAGACAGTCGAAACGCCACCTCTGCAGCGCGTGGGCAGTCCACATCCAGCCGCCAACCGAGCTGCCGTCACCGCGCCACCGGTCCGCGAACACATCGACCGTCATGATGCCAAACTCCACCGAGACATCGATGACGTCAACGCGATCTACTAAGGGCGTGTCCTAGATGGATAGTGGGCTGGGGTGCGGCATGATCTTCGTTCTGCGGTGGAGGAGATGATCCGTACCTGGGCCCCGGACGACTTCTGGCAGGTTGCGCAGCCGTTGATCCCGGCCCAGCCGGTGCGTAGGCAGGGTGGCGGCAAGCGGTGGGCCGATGACCGGGCGGTGCTGGCGGCGATCGTGTACCTGGTTCAGGCGGGCTGTTCGTGGTGGAAGCTGCCCGCCCAGATGTTCGGCATCTCGCGGTCCACCGCGCACCGCCGATTCACGCAGTGGACCGCTGCCGGGCTGTGGGAGCAACTACATCAGCAGTTCCTGCACCGGCTCGGTGTGGTCAGCGAGATCGACTGGTCCCGGGCGATCGTGGGCTCGATCGCGGTCCGGGCGGAGAAAGGGGGGATCTCACGGGCCCAAACCTGGTCGACCGGCAAAGCAGGCAGCAAGATCCATGTTCTGTGTGACCGCCGTGGTGTACCGCTGACCTGCCTGATCTCCGCCGCGAACACTCACGACTCCCAACTGCTGGTTCCGCTGCTGGACTCGGTCGCGCCCATCCGGGCGGCGAAGGGCCGACCGCGCCGGCGGCCCGCCAAGCTCCACGCGGACAAGGCATACGACCAGCCCGCGCTACGCGCCGAGGTCCGGGCAGTTGCAGCCGCGTTGCCAGCTCCTGT
>WUUC01098687.1_pt1 | contig 12310 bp, 12 predicted proteins | sample 6278441 | NCBI WGS metagenome assembly WUUC01 (sample SAMN13675441, study PRJNA597444) | soil metagenome | isolation source: soil | place: USA: Washington | collected 2017-10 | reverse complement strand
GAGTCGATGCCCAGCACGCGCAGGCCTCGGTCGGCGAACGTCAGCGCGAGCGGCAGGCCGACGCGGCCTAGACCGACGACCGACACGTCATGCGTCATGCAGACCCCACCGGCTGTCCGACGGGGGCCGGCACAGGCGCCTCAGGCGGCGCGCCGGAGGTGATCTGCGTACTGCCGCGCGAACCCGGCGAGGAACCGCGGGTTGTAGCGCGCGTAGCGCCGCCACAGGCGCCGGGGCTCGTGCGCCAGGCGGAACGTCCACTCCAGGCCGAGGTCCTGCATCCACTGCGGCGCCTGGGGGATCAGCCCGGCGTGGAAGTCGAAAGCCGCGCCGACGCCGATCAGGACCGGGGCCTCGAGGCGGTCGCGCATGCTCGCCATCCACTTCTCCTGCTTCGGCTGGCCGGTTCCGACCCAGACGACGTCGGGCTGCGCGCGGTTGATGTCGTTGACGACCCAGATCTCCTCTTCGGGAGTCAAGTTCCGGTAGGGCGGTGAGTAGCCGCCGACGATCTTGACCCCGGGGAAGCGGCGGCGGAGGTTGAGCGCCAGCTGGACGAGGGCACCCTGGTGGCGCCCGCCGTAGAGATAGAGGCGCCGGCCGGTGTGCACGGACCGCGCGCAGTAGCGGGCCATCAGCTCCGGGCCGTACACGCGGGAGGCGTGGGGGTGGCCCAGCGCACGCAGAGCCCAGACGAGCGGTTGGCCGTCGGGCACCGCGAGCGTGGCGCCCAGCACGGCGGCGCGGGTCTCGGGCTCCTCCTGGGCGACCATCACGAGATGGACCGCGGCCGCGGTCACGTAGGACGGCTGGCGCGCGTCGACCATCGCGTCGATCCAGTCCATCGTGCGCTCGTAGTCGGTGAGCGCGAGCGGAACGGAGAGGATCTCGGCGCTGGGCAAGGGTGAGGGAGCCGAGGCAGCCTGACGCTTCTCGACAACCAGGGGGCGGGCGAAGCGGGTGGTCATGGAATTGAAGCGACCGGCTGGCGGGGGATGCCAGGCGGCCGGTCGTTGAGGTAGAACGAGGCGAGCTGCGAAAAGATTCGCTACGCGTAACTACCCGTCCTGCATAAGTGTGACGCATGGAGCGGGTGGGTGCCCGTTCGCAACGGCATTTGCGGACGAATGTCGGGTGTTCGCTGCGATCCTTCGCGCGATGAAGGTGGCGCTGAACCTCGTCTTCCTCGTTCCCGGCGAGACCGGAGGCATGGAGAACTATGCGCGCGGGCTGATCGCCGCGCTCGCTGCTCGCCAGGACGTGGAGCTCGTCGCCCTGGTCAACCGCGAGGCGATGGGCACTGACTTCGGGGTCGAGACCAGGATCGTGCCCGTGTACGCCCGCAAGCGCACCGAATGGGTCCGCGGTGAGCAACAGCACGTCCCTCGCATGGCACGTGCGGTCGGCGCCGACATCGTCCACTCGCTGGCGTCGACCGCGCCGCTCTGGGGGCGCCAGCGGCGGGTGACCACGGTGCACGATCTCCTGTTCAAGCTCTACCCGGAGGCGCACTTCGGCCTCAACAGCGTCGGGATGCGCGTTCTCGTTCCGGCGTCGGCTCGGCGGTCGCACCGGTTGATCACAGGGTCAGAGAGCTCGGCGCGTGACCTCGTGGAGCACCTCGGTGTCGACCGGAGCAAGATCGACGTCATTCCCCACGGCGCGCGATCCGTCGAGGAGGTGCCGGCGACGCCGGAGATGGAGCTTCGGACCCGGCTCTCTCTCGACGATCGCGCCATCGTCCTCTGCGTCGGCGCGAAACGGCCGCACAAGAACCTCCCGCGTCTCCTCGAGGCAATGGCCGGCATCCCCGGTGAGCGCCGTCCCGTGCTCGTGATCCCCGGCTACTCCACGCCTCACGAGGCGGGGTTGCGTGATCAGGCCGACCGCTTGGGCATCGCCGGAGACGTCGTGATCCCCCAGTGGGTGACCGACGCGGACCTCGAGGGCCTGTACCGCCTCGCCCGGCTGGTCGCGTTCCCTTCGCTGTATGAGGGGTTCGGGCTACCGCCGCTCGAGGCCATGGCGCGCGGCACCCCCGTCGTGACCTCGACCCGCGGCGCGATCGGGGAGGTCGTTGGCGATGCTGCGGTCACCTTCGACCCGGAGGACCCCGTCGCGATCCGAACCGCGATCGAACGAGTGCTCGGCGACCAAGCCCTCGCGGACCGCCTGCGGACGGCCGGGCTCCGCCGTGCCGCAGAGTTCACCTGGGAGCGCGCCGCCGACCAGACCGTCGCCACGTACTCGCGCTCGCTTTCGAGCGCCGCATGATGCCGCTGCGCGACGCGCTCGCGGCGGTCGTCCCGGCCTCGCTGAAGCGCCGCCACGAGAGATGGTCCACGCGTCGCTACGCCCGGGCCGTCCGCGGCCCGTCGCGCGAGTACGTGCGGCGTCACGGGACCGTCGTCCAGCGCGGTCCGTTCGCCGGCACGAAGTACCTCGAGGAGCTCGACGACGCGACCTCGTACCTGGTCGCCAAGCTGACGGGGGCGTACGAGGCAGAGTTGCACGGCGTGATCAGCGAGTGGCTCGAGGCCCGACCCACGCACCTCGTCGACGTCGGCTGCGCGGAGGGCTACTACGCGGTTGGCTTTGCTCGGGCGAGCCCTGGCACAACAGTCCACGCATTCGACTCGGACCCGCGCGCCCGTGAGCGATGTGCGGAGCTTGCTCGGTGCAACGGAGTGGCCGACCGCGTCCGGCTGGGCGCCGAGTGCACGGCGGAGACACTCGGTGCGCTTCCGGCGACCGGCGTCGCCCTCCTGGCCGACTGCGAGGGGTGCGAGCGCGCGCTACTCGATCCCGATGCGCAGCCGCGCCTGCGTACATGGTCGATGCTCGTCGAGCTTCACGAGTTCCTCGACCCCGACGTGACCAGGGTGCTCACGGCGCGTTTCGAGGCGACGCACGACATCGAGATCATCGAGGGGGTCGCACGCGACCCCGCCGCGGTCCCCGAGCTCAACTTCCTCGACCCGGGCGCTCGTTCGGCCGTTCTGTCCGAACGCCGGCCCGCGCAGATGCGGTGGGCGGCACTGCGACCCAGGAAGGCTGTCGTATGACGGCGGAGGTCGACCTCGTCGTCAATTGCTGGGAGCGGTCCTACTGCGACGTGCTCCAACCGGGGGTTCTCGCCGAGATCGCGGAAAGCAACCGCTATCCGTTCGCGCGCCGTGTCGTCCTCGTGAACAACGTGGAGGACCGCCCGCGCGTCGATGCCTTGGCGCGGTCGCTCGTCGAGCGGGGGGAGATCGATGCGTACCATCACGTCGCGGACCGCCTGGACCACGCGCTCGCGATCACCGGGGTCACCCGCGAGGAGCTCGGGCGGATCATTCACTACAGCGACTGCGCACTCGTCGCGGTGACGCTGCCCGGGGCGCCGTGGGTGCTCTACTGGGACGCCGACGTGCGGCTCCGGGAGTCGGCCGACTGGGTCACGCCCGCCCTCGACCTCTTCGGACGCGACCGTCGCGTGATGGTCGCCAATCCGGCGTTCATCGACGCGACCCTCGAGGGGGAGACGAGAGAGAACCAGGGCGACTGGGCGCTTGGCGACGGGTTCTCGGACCAGCTCTTCCTGGCGCGGCGCGCCGAGTTCGCCGCCCCGATCTACCACCAGCGATGCTTGGCCGAGTTGCGCTACCCCCTCGCCCACGTAGGACGCGTGTTCGAGAGCCGCGTCGACGCGTGGATGCGCCATCACGGGCGCCTGCGCGCAACCTATCGCCCCCTGACGTACGTCCACCCGCCGGCGCGCGCCGGGGCCTCGTACCCGCCGCAGACCTCATCCGAGCGGGTGAGAGGCTTCGGCGTCAGGATCGCGCTCGCGGCCCTGCGCGGTACTCCGCGGGCGATCAGGCCGCGGTGCTGCCGCACGGTCGTGTAGGTCTACGAGAAATCGACCAGCCCGGTACCGGACCAGTGCCCGAACGACGTGAGGTCGAGCTTGGGCCGCGTTATCTCGCGCCAGACTGCGAGCATCTTCCACTGGCGAATGTCGTCGAAGACGACGATAGGCGGGTCGCGGTAGGTCAACCCGCCGAGCAGGTCGAGGAACCGTCGCTCCTGATCGCCGTCCTTCGCGGCGTCGATGAAGATCAGCGAGCTGCCCTCCAGGAGCGCGCTGTGACGCGCCAGCCCTTCGGGGGTCGACAGATCATCGAGATGCGCCACCAACCGTCCGTCGGCGAAGTCGGCGGTGCGCAGCGCGGTACCGGGCTGCTCCGCCCACGGAACGATGTCGAACGTGACCACGCGGGCATCCGCCGGGGCGCCGGCCGCGAACGCCAGAGCGGAGAGGCCTGTCGCCGTACCGACGTCGACGATCGTCGAAGGAGCCAGCGTCTCTGCGAGTCCGGCCAGCAACCGATAGTGCTCGCCGGGCCAGATCGAGGGCCAGAAGGGTGGGCCCGGCAGGCGGGCGTCCAGGTGTGACAAGTCGGCCAGCCGCGCTGCCTGTACGGCGTCGATGGCGATGTCCAGCAGACGATCGGATGGGGACCCGGCGGGGTCGTCGTCCGCCGAGAAGATCATCGACTTCTCGCCGTGGCGCGCGGACACGCCGTGCGCGCCCAGCCACCCGCGTGCGTATCTGAGCGTCGTGATGCGCGCCCTGAGGGACATCTCGGCCACCCTAACGGCGGGACGCGGCGCGCTCGATGGCGGCCAGTGTCCCGGAGGCGAAGTCGTCCCACGAGAACCGAGCCGCCCGCAGACGGCCACGCTGTGCCAGCTTCGCGGCAGCATCCGGGTCTGCGAGCCCGCGTTCGAGCCCGGCGCGAATCGAGCGCACGTCGAACGGGTCGCAGTAGATCGCCGCATCCCCGGCCACCTCCGGTAGCGCGGAGCGCGCACTCGTGAGCACGGGGACCCCAGCGGCCATGGCCTCGAGCACGGGAAGCCCAAAGCCCTCGTAGAGCGAGGGGTAGGCGAACAGCGCCGCGCCGGAATAGAGCGCCGGGAGGTCGACATCCGGCACGTGGCCGAGAACGCGCACCAAGTCGCGGTGCGCGGCTGCTGCGCCGAGCGTCTCACCGGTCTGCCAGCCGGCGGCGCCCACGAGGACCAAGTCATGCGCGCTACGCAGCGCGGCCGGAAGCGCGTTGAAGGCCTCGATGAGCCGCGGGAGGTTCTTCCGTGGCTCGATCGTTCCTACCGCGAGCACGTACGGGCGCTCCAGGCCGTACCGGTCGCGGACCTCCGCGACAGCGGATCCGCCCCCCTCCCCGAAGCGCGAGTCGGCCGCCAGGCGTGTCACGGTCGTCTTCCCAGCGGCGACCGGGAAGCGCCGGACGAGGTCGTCGACGGTCGCCTGTGACACCGCGGTGATCTCCGTAGCGCGCCGTGCGGCGACTGGAAGCGTCGCGCGCTCGATGAGGGCGACGCGCCGTTGCGGGCGAAGAGTGGCGTCGAAGGCGACGAGGTCGTGCACGACGACCACCGTCGGGAGGCGGGTGAACCATGCCGCGAGGTACGTGTTGGTGCACAGCAAGACGTCGCAGCTCCGCCGTGCTCCGACTCCGACGCGCACGTTCCACCAGGGGTTCGGCAGCCGGCTCAGCTGCCACGAGAACCGTTTGCCAGGCAGTTGCTCGGCCCACCGCTCGCGCGCGAAGAGGACGTAGTGATGGTCCCGCTCGTCGCGAGCGAGAGCCCGCAGGAGCTCGCGCACCACCGTCCCACGCCCACCTCGTTCCTCCACCGCCGCCCGAGCATCGATGCCGACGCGCATCAACGCCGGTGCAACACGAGGTCGCGCAACATGAACGCGGCACGCACCTTGACCGAGTACCCAGGGTAGTGCCGGATCCGAGGACAGTCGGCCGGCGCGTCGGGAATGGAGTTCCAGCGCGGGTCCAGAAGCGTCGTTCGCTCACGCCAGTGGGTGCGTCGAGCGGGTCCCGGCGGATCCAGTCGGTAGCCGAGCAAGCGGCAGATTGCCGCGTTCTCCCACCACTTGTGCTCGATCAGGTCGTCCTGCGCCCAGACGGCATCGAGGAACTCCCGCGTCTCGTCGGTGGAACGCAGGACCCACACGCCCGAGTTGGGCATCAGGCCTTCTTTGGTCTCATGCTCCACGAGCGCCATCATCCCGTCGAAATTCGGGAGATCCTCGCGGGTATCGACCACGACCAGGTCGCTGTCTAGCCAGACCACCGTCGGATAACGCTCGAGGAGCTCGCGCAGGATGAGGATCTTCGACCAGGGCGCCGGACGGGTGCCGTCGACGGCACGCGTGTGGAGGTGGAGGTCGTAGCCGTGGCGGTCGGCGAAGCGGCGGAAGGAGCGCGCCGCCAGGCGGAGAAGCCACTCGTGCGAGCCGGTGCCCAGCGAGGCGATGGCTTTCTGCCCGGTCAGCGTGCGGACCATTTACGGACGAAGTGGCGTCTGTTGCGCCGGTGGATCCACCACAGGAGCTCGCGGCGGCCGCCCCATCGGATCGTCCGCCAGGGAGGTTGCCGAGCCGAGATCTCCCACTCGTGGGAAGCGTCGACCCCGGCAACCGCATACGAGCGAAGCCCGAGGCGCTGGACCGACAAGTTGAAGTCGATCTCCTCCCAGGAGGCTGGCGCGTACGCCTCGTCGAACCCGCCGACCGCCTCCCATGTGGCACGGCGCGTCGCGAACAGGAAGCCGCTCACGCTGTCACATTCCGCGGCCCCCGTCGCGGGGCAGACCATCGACTCGTGGGTCCAGCTCGTCCTATCCCACATGGCCCCGACCGGCCCGACGACGCCTGCGCCGGGCAGCTCTTCGAGCGCCGTGACCAACCGCGCCAACGCTTCCGGCCCGGGCACTACGTCGTCGTTGGCGAAGACCAGGATGTCCCCGCGCGCGGCGCGCGCCGCGGTGTTCCAACCCGGGGCGACGCCGCGATTGTCCGGAAGCGCAACGGTGGCATGACCGGGTGGGACGCCCGCCTCCGCCCCGCCGATCCCGTTCAAGGCCACGACCAGCTCTCCCGAGCGATCGCCTAGCGCCGCCGGGAGCGCGGTGGCCAGCGACGCGACGTTCGGCGGGGGGTGGGCGCGATAGACCGGCACGCAGACCGAGACTTCCATAGCGAGCAGAGGCTACGAGGGCCGCCTGCGCCTGAGCGCGTCGAGCAGCTCGGGCGGTATCGCGCGCGTAACCCAGAGGACGCCGGCGTACGTCGCGGTCCCGGCGATGGTCGCTGGGATCGAATGGAGGGCGAGCAAGGGGACGCCTACTGCGAACGCCGCTCCGAGCGCGAGGATCAGGCGAGCTGCGAGCGCGGCCCCGGCGCGCACCCCCGGGAGCTCGCGCGCGACCAGCACGCCGTACATCACGGCGAGCGAAACCTCCAGCGCGGCCGTGGCCGCCCCGCCGCCCTGTGCGCCGAACGCCGGAATCAGCGTCACAGCCAGCAGGATGGCCAGGGCGAACGCGGCGGCATTCACGACGAGGAGCTCGCGGTAGCGCTGGCGCGACAGGAGGACGAAGCCCCAAGCCGCCACGAGGAACGTCGCGGTGACCCCTATCGACATGAAGCGGAGCACCGGAATCGAGTCATGGGCCTCTGCGCCCGCCACCAGGTCGATTCCGAACCGCGCGCCGAGGACCATGATCACTGCGAACGCGCCGCCCACGATCATCCCCGCCTCCGTCACGCGGCCGACCGCGTAGCGCAGCCGCTCGGGATCCCTCGCGGCCGCGTGGGCGAATATCGGGAACGCCGATCCAGCGAGCAACCACGGCACTCCGTTGGCCAGCTCGACGATCCGGAAGGCGATTCCGTACAGCCCTGTCTCCCGATCATCGGTGAGCAGTGACATCGCGACCATGCCCACCTGGAAGTAGAGGGCACCCAGCGCAGAGGCGCCCGCGTACACGGCGGTCTCGCGCAACAGCGCGCGCCAGCGCGCGAGGTCGATCGCTGGCCGAAGCGGTACTTCGCGGCGAACTACCCAGGCGCTGACCGCCAGGGTGATCGCGGCCGCCACCGGCGCCACCACATAGAACGGGAGCAGGGTCGAACCTCCGACGACGAGCGCGACGAGGAGCAGAGTCGTCGAAGCCGACCGGACGATCTCGGTCGCGGCGACCGCGACGAGCCTGAGCTGCGCGACCAGGGCCACCTGAAGAGCGCCCCACAGGTTGTTGAGCACCAGCGCAAGACAGCCGAGTCCGACGCCTGCCAGGATCACCTCCTCGTAGCCCGCCAGCACCGCGAAAGCCATCACGACGGCGGTCCCGGCGATGCTGAGCACGATGCGCAGCCCGCCCAGGGCGGCGATCAGCGCCCGGCGCTCGGTGTGGTCCGCAACCGTGTATCGGCGCACCGCCACCGCTTGGAGGCCGCCCTCCGTTAGCGCCGTGGCGATGAACGTGATCGACAGGACGACGGCGAACCGCCCGTAGTCCTCGATCCCCAGATGGCGAATGACCAGCGGCGCGCTCACGAGGCCGGCCAGAACGCCTCCCACGTAAGCCGCGACCCGGGCACCGCCTCCCCGAATGACCCTCGGCCCGGCGTCGCCGGCGACGAGCGGGTCCTCGATCACGCCGGCAGTCCGCAGGCGGCGAGGAACTCGCGAGCGCGCGCGACGGTCGTGTTCGCACGTGCCCACTCGAGCGCTCCCGCCTGAAGACGCGCGTAGGACGCATCGTCGAGGCGCGCGACCTTCGAGAAGAGGTCATCCGCGTCGTGGTAGGCGATGCAGTTGTCCTCGCCGAGACCGAACGGCGCGCACGTCGCAGGCTTCATATCGAGGTCTCGGAAGCATGGGACCGCGCCCGCAGCTGCGATCTCGTAGTGCCGCAGCGCGTCCCAACCGGCTTTCTTGGTCGTCACCCCGAATCGCGCCCGCCGAAGGTCGGCGTGGTACTCGGCGCCGTCCTCGAACGCGTAGGAGGCGCTTGCCCCGATGCGTGCGCCGACCTCGGTGTCGACCACGTGGGCGGGCCAGTCACGGTCCTTGTGCGAAGGCGAGTCCACTATGAGGCTCGCGGGGATCGAGAACGCGATCGGGCGCATGCGGCGCAAGACGATGTGCCCCGCAACAGGCGGTGGGATCAGGAGAAACGTCCGGAACCAGGCGGTGAGCGGCGTGATCTCCCGCTTGAAAAAGTAGGTGCGGCGGTGCGCGCGCGGCAGGAGCCACCAGTGGCGGACGCGCCACCACACGCCCGAGTAGGGATAGGGCTCGACCCGGTCCGCGCTATCGACGACGGCCATCGGGACTCCGGCCGCGCGCAACGGTGGCATCCATTGAACGTACGCGCCGAAGTTGCGCCAGATATCGGCGAAGATCACCAGGTCGAAGTCTCCGTCGACGGCGCGATGCGGTCCGCGATCGCGGTCAACGTCGGAGTCGTCACCGAGGAGTTGCGCCAACGTGAACCCGAGGCCGTGGAGCCTTCGAACGCGCTCGCGCGGATGCCCGTCGTACAGGTGGTCGATGCGCGGGACGTCGACGGCGTCCGCCCCGAGCAGCGTGCGGAGCCCATGGAAGAGCCCGTCGCACAGGAAGTCGTCATGGCCCGGACCGATGAAGAGCACGCGCGACACGGCCGCAAGCGTGCCAGAAGGCCTGACGGCGCTCATCGTCGCCAGACGTAGAGGACGTCGACCGGCGACAGCTCCCGGGTAGCAACGAACCACGGCGCCAGCAGGTGGTCGAAGAACGGTCGCTGCGCGGACGGATCCAGCAGCTCGATGACGAGCCACTGACACCGCACGCGGTCGAAATCCATGCCCCGGAGCGCGTCGAGCTCATGGCCCTCGAGATCCAGCACCATGAGGTCGAGCGCCGCTACTCCCGCCTCTCGGAGGACCTCGTCCAGCGTCCGCCCTGGAACCTCCACGGCATATCCCCGGCGTCCCGCGGTGGCGAGGCCACCTGCCGCGTGTCTTGGGTCGTCCCCGACCGAGGACATCAGGTCCCCGAACTGGACGCGCACGGGCTTGCCCGCCGCCTCGGGCGCGACGAGCGCGCACTGCACGACCTTCGAGCGCGTCCGCCGCGCGGCCGCCTTCGCGTAGAGCTCCGGCACCGGCTCGACCAAGACACCGGTCCAGCCGCGGAACCGCTCGAGGAAGTAGGTGTTGGACTGAGTGAAGCCGTCGTGCGCGCCGGCCTCGAAGAAAGTCCCGTTGTCGCGGTCCAGGAGCGCGTCGAGCTGCCGGTCCAGGCCACACAGGCCGGGGCGGGACCACCTACGCACTCCAAGCGCCTCCGCCGCTCGAGCTCGGCGGTACGGGCCGGCGGCGTTGTAGAACGCCCGGCGGGCGCGGGTAAGCAGCGAGGTCACCCGTCAGCGCTCGTACGAGCTCACGACGGTTGCCAGCGAGCTGTCCAGGGCGAGGTCTCGCGCGTTTCGCGCGAACCAGCGACGCGTGGACTCCCGCAGCGCATCCCCCTCCGCCTGGACGCGAATGATCGCGGCCGCCAGATGCTCCGGCGAGGCGGTCGCAGCGACGTAGCCGTTCTCGCCCTCCTCGATCAGCTCCGTCGCTGCGTTGTCCTCCCCGGCCACGACGACCGTCGGCGTGCCGCGCGCCGCCGCTTCGACCACGACCAGGCCATACCCCTCCCGTTGCGAGGGGAGCACCAGGCACAGGGCGCGCCGCAGCGCGGCATCCACCTTGGTGGCCGGGACGAACCCCGGCGCCGAGACGGCCCCGGCCAGGCCGGCGTCGCCGATTGCGCGGAGCACGGCCGGCCGCTCGGGGCCGTCGCCGTAGATCTCCCCACGCAGGTTCGGCAGGGTCTCCCGCGCACGAGCGATGGCCGGTACGAGCGCGGGGGCGCGCTTCTCGGGGATGTGCCGTCCCGCGAAGACGACGACCGGCTCGGCCGCCTCGGGTTCGAGCGGCTCGAGTGATCCGTCGTAGGCGCCTCGGAGAACCTCGACCGGGCCGCGGACCCGGCCCGCGACCAGACGCGCAGCGTGCAGGCGCGACAGGCAGAAGGCTCGCTGCGGGATCCGCATGCACGCGCGTTGGACCAGCCACCCGATGCGGCCGCCGACGGGCCCGAGGTACTCCCGCCAGTACGAGCGGCTCCAGACCTCGTGCCAGTCGACGACCAGCCGGAAGTGCGCGAAGCGGCGTACCACGCCCGCCGCCAGAAGCGAGAAGTACGGGAACGACGCCGTGTGGACGACGTCGTAGCGGCGCCGGTGGCGCGCGAGGTGCGCGAGGACGCCGAGGCCGAAGACCAGAGGCGGGAGGATGCGACGGCGGTCCCCGGCGTAGAGCTGCATTCGAGGTCCGACGGCCACGACGTGAACGCCGGGCACCGTGGCTTCGTCATCGCGATCCCATTGGCGCAGGGTCAGGTACGTGACGGTGTGCCCGGCTGCCGCCAGGCGCTCCCCGAGGTTGCGGTACCAGCGCTCGGCGCCCCCCACCGTGTAGGGGAAGAGGCAGTCGTAGACGAGGCAGATCTGCACGAGGCGCGCCAGCTTGGCAGACCGGCGAACGCGGGACCGTGCGTTACCATCGACTCCCGGAGTGCGCCACTTTCGGGCTCCCGGCCCGTTTGTCTGGGAGCCGCGTCTCCACCGCGGTCCATCGCCGTGACCACCGTCCAGACGACACCTGCCGCTCCGGCCGCGCCCGCGGTCGACCACGCCCCTCTGGTCTCGGTCGTCATCCCCTGTCTCAACGAGGCTGAGAACATCGAGCGCTGCGTGAAGCGTGCGCTCGAGGTCATGGCCGACCACGACATCGATGGCGAGGTCGTCGTCGCCGACAACGACTCCGACGACGCGTCCGCCGCCCTGGCGGCGGCCGCGGGGGCGCGCGTGGTCCACGAGCCCCGGCGCGGCTACGGAAGCGCCTATCTCGCAGGCTTTGCGGCGGCGCGGGGGGAGTACCTCGTCATGGCCGACGCCGATCTCACCTACGACTTCGGCGAGATCCCACGCTTCGTCTCCCACCTCCGCGACGGTGCCCAGCTCGTGATGGGCGACCGCATGGACAACATCCATCCCGGAGCGATGCCCTGGCTGCACCGCTACGTGGGCAATCCGATCCTCACAGGCATCCTCAACATGTTCTTCCGGACTGGCGTGAGCGATGCGCACTGCGGGATGCGCGCCCTGCGCCGCGACGTCCTGCCGGTCCTCGACCTGCGAGCGACGGGCATGGAGTTCGCCTCGGAGATGGTGATTCGGGCGTCGAAGGAGCGCCTGGACATCCGCGAGTTCCCGATCGAGTACCACCCCCGCGGCGGGGAGTCGAAGCTGTCGAGCTTCCGCGACGGCTGGAGGCACCTGCGGTTCCTGCTCGTGCACAGCCCCACGCACCTCTTCGTGATCCCCGGCGCGGCGCTCG
>WUUC01094236.1_pt1 | contig 12310 bp, 21 predicted proteins | sample 6278441 | NCBI WGS metagenome assembly WUUC01 (sample SAMN13675441, study PRJNA597444) | soil metagenome | isolation source: soil | place: USA: Washington | collected 2017-10 | reverse complement strand
ACAGGACGTCGCCGAGGACGGCGACCACCACCGGCACGAGGCCGGCGAGCACAAAGGCGGGCAGGAAACAGAGCCCGAGCGGCAGGACGATGAGGACACCGGCTCGCTGGGCCGCGGCCTCCACGGCCACCGACCGGTCCGCCCGCAGGTCGTCGGCGAGCCGGGTCAACGCGCCGGCCAGCGCGCCTCCGCTGGCGCTGGACCGGACGGCCGCCGCGATCAGCCGATCGGCGCCGGGCACCTCGGCGAGGTGGCCCCACGCCTCCGCCGGTTCGGCGCCCAGCCGCAGCGACCGCCCCACCCGGTCGAGCCGTTCTCCTAGCGGTCCGCCGAGCGCGGCCGCGACGGCCGACACCGACCGGTCGACAGGCGCGCCCGCGCGCAGGACGGCAGCGAGCAGATCGGCGCCCAGGGGCAGCTCCTCGACCGCCCGCAGCCGGGCCGCCCGCACCTCGGCCGGCTCGCGACGGCGCAGGAACCGGTCGACGCCGATGCCGGCGGCGACCCCGAACGGCACAGCCCACCAGCGTCCGACGACCGCGACCACCGCCAGGCCGGCGGCCACGTCGATGAAGACCCGCGGGTTGCGCCCGCGTTTCGACTCCCGCAGCCGGGACAGCCGCCGGCTCACCGCGCGCCGGCGCACCACCGACAAGCCGAGCAGAAGCGCCAGGACGACCAGGCCGAGCAGGATCACGGGACCGCCTCCCTGTGCAGCAGGAGCGCGTCATCGGGAGCAGCGCCCGGCGGCTCCGGGCCCTGAGGACAGTGCGGCGAAGTCAGTGCCGGCGCTTGCGCGGCGAGCAGAACAGCGGCGGCACAGCAGGGCCGGAACGGCACCTGGACCGGCCCCGGGGAACGCAGGAACGAAGCGGCAGCACACCGGAGCTCATTCATCGGACCGGACCGTTCGCGAGGCGGTCCGCCCACACCAGACCGGTGCATTGCAGCAGGACCGCGGCAACCGCACACACCCCACCCAGCGGCGTGGTCAGCAGCACCCGCAAGGGGTCGACGCCGATGCCGTAGCCGAGCGCGATGCCTCCGACCGGCAGCGCTGCCAGCAGCAGGGCCGTGGCCTGGGCGCCGGCCGCCTGCGCAGCCGCCGTGGCCCGGGACCGGTCGCCGGCCCGGGCGTCGGCCTCGATCCGCTCGACCAGGTCGGCGGCGGGCGCCCCGGTCTGCTCGGCCAGCCGCCACACGGCTGAGGTGAGCGACGCGAGCCGCTGATCCGGCAGTTCGTCGCCGACCCGCAGACCCCCGGTGGCACCAAGCGAACCGCCGGCACCGGTGAGGCCGGCCGTGGCACCGAGCGGACCCACCGCGAGACCCGCCCGGAGGTCGGCGGCCAGCGCGTTCAGGTCGTCGAGACTGCGGGACCGGGCGGCGGCGACCCGCCGGCGGTCGGCACGACGGACGGCAGCCCGGGCCCCGAGCGCGCCGTAGAGCGCCAGCACCAGCCCCGCGACCGGCCCACCCAGCAGCAGGCCGAACGTCCCGCCGGCCAGCGCGGCGACACCCCAGGCCCGCCGCGGCGACCCCTCGGCGAACACCCGGAACCGCGACCACACCCGACGGAGGTCGACGGCGCGCCACCGAATCCGCCGCCTCCCGTCGAGCCGACGCAGGACCGCGCGCGCCGGCCACGCCGCCACCGCCGCCGCCACCGTCAGCAACAAGGCAGCAAGCCCCCAGGCCAGCCCGCTCACCGCCGCCCTCCCCCAGCAACGCCCGGCAAGAGCGGCACTCCCCCGACGACGGCCGACCGAATCGGCGGCGACGGCAGCGCCCCGGGGGCGCCCTCGGCGGTGCTGTGCGGGCGCAGGATCGGCGGCACGGCGACACCCCGCTCGACCAGATGCCGGGCCAGCGTTTCAGCTCCCGGTCCGGCACCCCGGCCGGCCTGCCACGCGGGCACCACAGTTACCAGCCGCTCCGGCCCGGCCGCCCGCAGCACGCCCACCGATTCCAGGACCCGGCCACTGTCGGTGCGCCGCACCTGCAACACCACCTGCACCGCCGCCAGCACCTGCGCATGCAACGCCGCCCGCGGCAGCCCGCCGAGCATCCCCAGCGCCTCCAACCGGGCCGGTACGTCCACCGGCGCGTTCGCGTGCAGCGTGCCCGCCCCGCCCTCGTGCCCGGTGTTCAGCGCCCCCAGCAGGTCGACGATCTCCGCGCCCCGGCACTCGCCCACCACGAGCCGGTCCGGTCGCATCCGCAGGGCCTGCCGGACCAGATCGGTGAGGCCGACCGCGCCCGCCCCCTCGACGTTCGCGGTGCGCGCCTGCAACGCCACCACGTGCGGGTGCACCGGCCGCAACTCGGCCGCGTCCTCGACCAGGACGATCCGCTCGGTGGGCGGCACGAGCCCCAGCAGCGTGCCGAGCAGCGTCGTCTTTACCACGCTGCGCGATGTACTACTGTGCGTCGATCGCGGATCCTTCGCAGGTTATGACAAGATTCCGTCCATGGAAGCCCGAAGGAACCCGGCGTACCTCCGCGCTGTCCGACAAGCGGTAGAAGACTTCCAAGCCGCCTTCTCCAGCTTTCTCGAGCTCCATGTAGTCAACGGGGGTCCAGGAGAAGTCTTCGGCGGCCTTGCTCGCGGCATCGCGCCGGCAGTGTTTGTCAAGAACGGTGTTGACCCTGTTGAAGTCGAACGCCGCCGCCAGATCACCTCAGAAGCAGCAGGACGAGCGGCCGCGGCCTCCACCCTGACCAACGTCTTTTTCAGCGTGCAAGGTACTCCCGGGAAGATCGATCCCTTCGTGAACTGGGAGACAGTTGCTCAGCCGAAGCCCCTTCTTGAGCCGTCGAACATCCTCAACTCGTGCGGTTTTGCCATCGGGCGTCTGGAGGGGCTAATCCTTGAGGCCGAAGCGGCGCAGCCTCCCCGCATTGGCGCTGAAGCGCTGCATCCGTCCGTCTGGGGTGCGGCGTCACGACTGTGGCGCGACGGCCACTACAGGCAAGCGGTAACAGCCGCAGCTGAGGCGGTCGTCCTGATGCTGAAGACCAGGCTGGAGCGCGCCGACATTGCAGAGACTGCACTGTGGCAGGAGGCGTACTCGGACCAACCGCCAAAGCCGGGTAAGCCTCGGCTGCGTTGGCCCGGCAACCCCTCGGACCAGGACGTTAAGACCATGACCGCGGGACTTCGCTTTTTCGCCCCGGGCGTGCAAATGACCATCCGCAATTCGGCCGCCCATGGGGTCGGCGAGATGGACCAGCAGGAGGCCATTGAGCGGCTATCAACGCTCAGCCTTCTTGCTCGGTGGCTCGACGCATGCGAGGTGGAGACGTTCACTGAGCCGTCGCCAGTCGACCCACTGCCGTAAAAGGCGGGGGACCTCAGTGGTGGATTGCCCCCACGGAGGTCTCCGGCCAGCGTCTCGACTTCATCGCTGAGTTACGCCGGTTCCACTCCTGCCGCCCGACATATCTGCCGGATCCTTTCGGGGGTGTATCCGGTCAGACGGCTCACCTCTGCCTGCCCGCGGCGCCCGCTCTTGACCTCTTCGACGATGGCCGCCGCGAGCTGCGGGCGAAGGAACTTTACGCGCTGCTGAACGATGGGTAGGCGGCCCTTCAGCTTGGCTACTTCGGCAGTGGCCGTGACGTACTGGCGGGCGAGGTCGTCAAGGTCTTCGGGCATGAGTCGATGCTGCCACTACGTACCCCAAAAATCTACCCACTCTTGGGGTATTGAGGCTTCCCTCACCCCCAAATCCACGATAAGATTTGGGGGTGAGCGAGAAGGCCCCGGCGGGTGCGACCGCCGAGGCCAGATCGACAACCTGAGTCACCAGGGAGCCGACCATGCACCAAGTTATCAACGCCACCGAACAGCAGATCAGCGGCACCTACGGCAGCCTCACGATCACCTATCGGCGCCTCACCTACACCTGGACCGTCACCGTCTACGCTGGCCCGACCCGCATCGACGAACTCTGCGGCGCCTGGGACAACGCGCAGGCCGCCTACCGCGAAGCCCAACGGATCGCCCTCGCCGCCCACAACGGCACCAAGGTCGAGCAGATCGCCGCCGAGAAGCCATCCGAGCTCGCCCTCGCCGCGGTCCGTGAGCTCCTCGACACCGTCCCCGCCGGCGAGCACCGCCAGGTCCGCCCCACGATGGCTCACGCGCACCTTGCGCCGCTCGAGCCCGCCCAGCGCCGCGCGATCCGGACCGCCGCGGGGAACCCCCGGAAGACGGTGTGCGCCGGTGAGGTCACCCGACCGACGCTCAGGGCCCTCGCCCGCAAGGGCTACGGCACCCTTAACTACCTGCCGGGCCTGGGCTGCCGCCGGGTCATCGAGAGCCTGACCCTTAACCAGCGAGGCCTCGACTACGCCCGGGAGAAGGTCGCCGCCTGAGCCATCGCGATGAGAGGCCAACATCCACCACGGGGTGCTGGCCTCTTTACGTGCCTGCACTCCTCGAGGGACGAACTGCCGTTACAACGGTGCGTCGAGCGAGGGGACGGACTGGCCTCTCTACTGTCCCAACAGGGACAGTTGAACCTGCGTGGTCGTAAGCACCACGCAGGTTCGCTGACCAGGCTTTTTCCCGGCGCCGGGAACTAACAACCCGAGCAGCTAAGCCCCAGCTAGGTCTGTCGGCGCCGCCCTCTCGGTTCGGCCGGCAGCCCCAGTCGAACCCGCAGCTCGGCGCGCGCCTGTGGGTCGAACCGGGCTGCGGCGTCGTCAAGCTTCGCCCGGGCACGCGCCTTGCCGGCCTCGGTGATGACCATCCCCAGCGACGGGTCGTACGCCCCGAAGTCGTCGTCCTCGGGGCGGGTGACTTCCTGGGCGGCGATCCGTGCGACGTCCGCGACGCTCAGGAGAATCTCCGGTTGGTCCGGCCCGCCGACGGCCAGCCCGCGCTCAGCCGACGGGGCGCTCATCTCGGCGGCCTCGAGGTGGTCGAGAGTCTGGTGGAGCCTAGCGGCGATGCGTTCCTGGAGGCTGGCCATGACGTGACGATAAGCCCCTAGGCGGACCTTGTGCCCGAGGTCGCAGTCAGCCTGTGGATAACTAGCCCGTTGCCCTACCCTGCGTCTGTGATCCTCTCCGCGCCCGAAGTGGACGTCATCAAGGACTGGCTCGACTACACCAACCTCGCCTTCGGCACTCTTGGAGTAGGCGCCACGATTGCTGCCTTGATCTTTGCCGGTCGGGCGCAAGGAGACGCCAAGAAGGCACGCTTGTCGGTATCGCTGGAACGCCGTCGCCAGTTTGAGCTCGAAATCCTTCGCAGCTTCATGGAGGACCTCGATGAAGACGGCCTCCACCAGGTGGTAGTCGACAAGCCTGGCATTCTCCGGCGTTACGAGAGCCGGCTCAGGCTGCTGCCCGAGAAGGACCTTCCGTTCTGGCGCCAATTGGTGGGCCTGTCCTGGCGTGACGAGGTCAGCGCGCTCGTGGGCTTCAAGGACGTCATCCAGAAGGCCAGTCAGGACTACAACACCTACGTGGCCACAGCTACAGCCGGAGGCCGATCACTATCGGAGCTTTCGGTCGCTGAAAGCCTGCAGATGCAGATTCTGGCCGAGGAGATGACCGTGGTTAACCGCAGGTTCGAAGGGGCGGTCCGCGACCGCCTGGTGGTAGAGCTTCTGGATGCGATCAAGGTTCGTGTCGAGGCAGTCGACGACTGAAGTTGTGCTGCGGAGTGCTGCCAGGCGGTTGAACTGGGAAAATGGGCCCAGGTCCGCCACCGATAGAGGGCTTGATCCAAAACCGTCAATCTTGGGTAAGTGATCTCCACGGCAACACTGAGAAGGAGGTCAACACCATGACGACGACCCTCAGCGCCACCCGCCCGATCGCCACGAGCGACCTGAGCTACCTCATCCGACTCATCGGACCTGAGGAAACCGCGAAGCTGATGGGCCCGCCGACCCCTGAGGACTTGGCCGCCACCGCCGCCTTCGCGAAGCGGCTTGCGGCCATGACCGACGACGAGGTCCGCACGCAGTGGGGGATCTATGACGCATCCCTCATCAGCGACATCCGGAAGCTGTTCGCGAGGTAGCCGATTTCGGGGCGGGCAGGCCACCGCCTGCCCGCCCCGAACGGACCTAGACGAGACAACGACGCGTAGACCAACCTGAAGCGATGATGACCGTGAATGTCGGGTCCAGTCCGCCCATCGTCTTCATCGCTCAGCTCGGCACCGGAGGCGACTCCTGGAAGCCAGTCATCGACCTACTGAAGTTAGGCGCGACGACAGTCACCTACGACCGACCCGGGACTGGAGACGCACCCGGCCGGCCTGCACCGAACCCGGCACTCCCCTACAGCGCCTTCGCGGACGAACTCGTCGCCCTGCTCGACCAGGCCGACATCAGCGAGCCCGTGGTGCTGGTGGGTCATTCGTTCGGAGGCCTGATCGCGCGGATGTTCGCTGACCGGAACCCGCACCGGCTGGCAGGCATGGTGCACGTAGATGGCTCTATCCCGCGAGGCGTGCTGTGGCCGCCAGTGGACTGGCCGCCGAGCCCGGACGGCGATGGTCCAGCCGCTACTGACATTGACCGCCTCCGCGGCGAGGTGGAGATCCTCGAGGCGCATGTGCCGCCGAGGCCGACCGCCGTGGTGACGCGGTCGCCGGGCTGGCTATATCCGGGGTATCCGCCAGAGGTCAACATCGTATGGACGGGGTATCAGCGCTTGCTGGCACGGCAGTCGTCGGCTCCGTTGATCGTCGCCGACGATGCCGGCCACCAGATCCCCCGGGAAGCGCCAGCCCTGGTCGCCCATGTCGTCGACCGAGTCACTGAAGCGGCCCGCTCAGGCCTTTCCTACGACGCGGACGTGCCCAGCATTGCGGCGGTCGGCGGCCATCTCGATCGCAGCAGAGCCAACTAGGCCGCCCAGTCCTCCTTGGTTCCTTCGCATACGAGGCCGTGCTGCCACGCCTCGTACTTGTCCACGCCCAGCGTCAGGTGCGGCTGGCCCCGGTCGTCGATGACGAGTTCGTCGCGGACCTGGACGGGGACGGTAACCCCGCAGTCGGGGCAGGCCACCTCCACCGTGCGGGTCACTTGCCCGTCGCCACCCATCACCCGGCGCTCGGGGGTGAGTGCTCAATGCGGTGCACTGGGGCAGTCGACCTCAGCGTGCCCGGGCCAAGATGCAGGTCCGCGGCGGTGATGAGCTGGTTCCTGCCGATGTACCGGCGCGCAACCAACAGGCCTGCCTCCTGGGCGCCGGCAGCGTGAGCGGCGGACAAGTCCGTCAGGATCCACGGGCTGAGCCCTCGCTCGAATGCGTCGACCGCGCCCTTCAGGACGCATGACTCTGTCGTCAGGCCGCAGAACACGAGGTCCGTCCAGCCACCCTTGTCGACAACCTCGGCGCCCTCAGCTGTGAATAACGTGTACGCCGGCTTGTCGATGACCGCTGTCGCCTTGGCCACGTATGGCTCGAGTTCATCGACCAAGTCGGTCTCTGGGGCAGTCGTGACCGAGGTCCATTGGAGCAGTTGCTCGAACAGCGACCCAGGCTCGTTGATGAACCGGGTGAAGATCGTCGCCCCGCCCGCCTCCTGCCATCGCCGCACGAAGTCGGCTACGGCAGGTACCACCCACGCCGTTTCCGGGCGCACGAAACCGCGTTGCATGTCGATGACGACGAGGGCGGTGCTGGCGAATTTCACTGGTCGTTCTCCGATTCCCGTAGGGCGTCCATCGCCGTCTTCAACTTCTTCTCCAGGCCGCTGCTGCCGATGATCGCGCTGCGCATCGCGTTGTGCTGTCCGGTCTCGACCGCGCGAGGCGATGTAAGCCGCGACCGAATGCCGCGCAGGAACCGCCATCCGTACTCAGCCGGCACCACTGGGTCTTCGCCGGCCTCAACCTGGCTGGCGATGGCGTCGGTGTAGCACCAGATCGACTGGGCCATCAGCTCGCAAGCCACGACCTCGTCCACCGCAAGAGCGCGCCGCGGTGACGCCGGGTGATATGCGACGCCGGACCATGAGGCGTAGCCGACAGACACACCCCTGGCGCCGAAGGCCACCAGGTCGGACCGGTCGACGTTGCCATCCCGCAGCAGTTCCCGTTCGACCATCCGCGCGGCGCTCAGTAGTTCCTCGTCCCCGCAGGTGGCGTCTTCCCGATCGAGCAGGTGAGTCGGCATGGACAGCAGCCGGACAGCCATGTCGAGGGCGGCCCCTGCCCATTTCGAGCGGCTAAGCCAATAGGCCGACAGGACATAGGCGGTGCTCGCCGGTACGCCGCTGAGTTCTTGTAGCTCGCTGTCGGCCCAGGCACGAGACTCCGGGTAGGAGTTGCGGCGCCACAGCGCCAGCTCGGCTATGGACGTCGGCTCGAGGTCTTCCTCGAGGTGCACGACCCCGATGCCGAACGGCCACAGGTACAGGGTCGCCTTGCCGGTGGGATGCTGCATGGGCATGTGGCGGCACGAAACCCACTGGGTCTCGTCGGGAACTGCCTCCCGCCACAGCCGGGCGATGACGCCGCATCCGAGGTGGGCCGGGATGAACTTGTGTGACGTGACCGCGTAGGTGTTGCCTGAGTCTGGATCAGGTGCGGGGGCGTCGAGGTGGCCGAATAGGTCGGAGGCGTCCCGGTCGAAGAGGGCGCACCAGAGCTTCAGGTACATCTCGTCGGGCACGGCGATCTGGCCGCTCTCGACGCGGCTGATCTCCTTGACGATGGCGGTCCGGTTCAAAGGCAGGCCCGTGATGCCCAGCTGCTGGGCGACGCGTTGCATCTCCGTGGCCTGCCGGACCTGACTCCACCCGCGAGCGCGGCGCATGCGGGAGACAACCTCGTTGCTGCCTTGGCGCTGGGTGCGCCGTCTCGGTTCGGGAATGGACATCATCGATGTCCTCTCCTGTCCGTCTCTGTCGGCTAGAGGTCTGTGGTCTTGCGCGGCGATGCTGTTGGCATGACGGAGCTAGGGGTACTGGGTCGGCGTTCCTGTTCGGACTCGGTAAGCAGTTTGAGCAGGTCGGCGGGGTTGGCGACCCGGTACGTCGACCCAGGCTCGAGCCGGTATCCGATGGTGCCTTTGGTCATCAAGGTGTGTGCCTTGGTTCGGCCGATGCCGAGGACCTTGGCGACGTCGCCGACGCGCAGCCATTCGCCGGCGTTGACCCTGCCTCGCAGGGTTTCGCGCTCAGCTTTGGTGACGTCAGCCTTGTTTGCCATGGTGTTCGCAGCGTACAGGCCGTTCGCACCATGCGCGATGTCCAGGACTGTCATGGTCTGCCTCCCTCACTCGTCTGTGCCATTCGAAGTGTTCGCACTATGCGATCCGTTCGCTAGTGTGGCATAGTGAAGGAGCGAACGGAACGAACAGTTCGAACGCCTCGCAGGGGATTGCAGCCCCGAACGTAAGGCGGCCCCGGACAACGGCGATTGCAGCGCCAGCCCGGGGCCTACGGAACGTCCCACCAGCCCGCAAAGACAGGAAGGCCATCCCATGGCACAGGCTACTGGTTCGATGCTGGGTCTCATCAAGCTCCTCGGCCCCGAAGCGGCCGCAGAGCTTGCCCGTCCGCTGACCCCCGACGAGGACCGCCTGGTTCTTGAGGCGCTTCAGAAGCACGGCAGCGCGTCCGCCGCCCTCGGCCTGACCGACCCCGAACTGTCCGCGGAAGTCGACCGCCTCGTTCACCGCTGACCGGTCCGCCTCCCCGTGCGGACCTTGCGTAACCAGGGTCCGTATCGGTGGCCGACCGGCCAGTCAGGGCACGTCTTTCCGGATCACGGAGTCAGACATGATCGCTGCCACCAGCACCAACCACGGCCGAATCTCCTCGCGGATGCGCCAGGGTTTCGCCGACCTCCCGACCATTCACCAGCAGGCCCTCTACCTGACCGTCGTCGACGGGCTGCCGGCTCAGGTCGTTGCTTCGCGCCTCGACCTGCCGGGCGAGGTCGTCGAGCAAGTCGCGGCGTCGGCCCGTTCGAAGCTCTATCAGGCGGTGGCCGGATGACCGCCTTCACGAAGCTCCGCGACGTCCGCGAGGCCGACATCGACACCGTCCTGACCGGGCTCACCGAGCCGGAGTGGGACGACCTCGAGACCGGCTACCTCGACGTCATGTCGATCGAGGTCTGCGACCTCCTGGACTCACTGGGAATCGCCGCCGACCGGACCGACTCGGTCAGCGTCTTCTGGCGCATCTACCAGCACATGCTCAACCGGACCCCGGAGGTCTGATCATGGCCCAGCCCATGACGCTCGTTGCCACACCCGACCCGGAGCCCACCGACGAGGGCTGCCCCGAACTGGTCCCCTTCTGCAGCGGTGTGTGCCGCGAGTACAACGACGGCTACCACTCCAGCGACTTCACCTACCTGAAGGCCAAGCGGTGGAACCGCGGCCGGTACCGCAAGACCCAACTGTCGGTGTCGGTGTACCGCGAGGCCACCAAGAACCGGAAGCTCGGCAAGCCGAAGGTCACGGTCATCACTGACGACAGTGGCAATCAGATCAGCATGAGCCCGGCGCGCGCCAGGATGCTCGCAGCGCACTTGCTGAACGCAGCCGACCAAGCCGACCCGATCCCGCTCGGCGTGAGCGTGACCCCCGCATCTGGCGTGCGCATGGGCGACCAACTGCTGACCGGTGACGGCTGGCAGACCGTGGTCGGTCAGATGGTCTTCGACGACCAGACCAACGTGTGGACCGATGTCTACAACCGGGACCCGGAGACGGACGGCTGGAAGTTCGACCCGGCCGACCCGGTCAAGGTGCGCCGGCCGCTCAACACTGGCGACCCGGTCCTGAACCGTGGTGGATTCTCCGCTGTCGCGTACTGCACGGGATGCAGTAGCGACCGGCTCATCACCGGTGCACGCCACGTCAGCAAGTTCGGTGTCCTGCGAGTCCGCGGTTGCTGTCAGTCCTGCGGAAAGCGGCAGCACTCGATCGTCGCTTGGTCGCTGACTGGAGATGCCCGATGACGGCACCAACGCTGACCCGGCCCGCCTGTCCGCCGTGGTGCAGCGGGATCTGCAAGACCTGCACCTGCGGAGATCCCACCTGCCGGATGTGGCACGCCCAGGAAGACACGCGGGTGGAGGGGGTGGACATCGACACCAACACCGGAGATCTCAACGCCATCAGGGTCGGACTCATGCGCAGGGACGACGCCGACGGTCCCGGCGACACGTACCTGACCCTCGACATCGAGGAGCACGGCCTCGACCTCTCCCTGGTTGCGGCCCGCGAACTCGCAGCCGTCCTGATCCGCCTCGCCGATGAAGGAGAAGGCAGATGAGCACGCTCACCCTTACCGCTGACCCGGTCGAGACCCTCGCCCCGGACGTCGTTGCCGTGCACCTCGCCGCTCAGGCCCGGTTCGACGCGATCCGTCCCGCCTGCCCGTCGTATTGCGTCGGGGAGTGCCCCGACACTCACGACGGCTACTCGGTCACCCATGGAGGCGACCGCGTCGTGCTGCCGTGCAAGCCCGAGGTGCTTAATGGCCTGCCGGCCACCGTCTCTGTCCACCCCTCTCGCTACGACGCCCTCGACGAGCCGTCCGAGGAAGAGGTCGAGCTGTACATCGGCGACGGGCAGTCCGTCCTCGGCGACCATGTCCCGTTCACCGCCCAGCAGGCGTACGACCTGGGCGCCGCATTGATGGCCGCCGCCCGGAAGCTGTCCGGTGAGCTGACCGTCCCCGCTGCTGACGTGAAGATCGGTGACTGGCTCAAGGTCGACGGCGAGTGGATGCAGGTGTTCCTCGTGATCGCCGACGAGGCTTCCGACACCGTCCAGATCTGTGTCACCGCAGATCCCGACGAGTGGTCCGACTTCGACTACCGCGATGAGAACCCTGAGCAGTTCAAGCTCGCCGACACGGTCCGGATCCGTGGTGCTGCCCCTGTTGGAGGCCCCCGATGACCTCCGCGACGGCCACCCTGTTCGACATCCCGCGTTACGCCCGGAACGTCTCGGTGGAGAGCTGCACCACCGAAGGCGTGCGGATTGAGCTGTGGCAGCAGGAGATCGACCCGGCCTGCTACGGCAGGGCGCGCGTAGCGATCGGCCTTGCCGTGCACGTGGGCGGGAGCAGCTTCGCCGACTTCACGCCGGCGCAGCTGCACGAGTTCATCGCAGACCTGACCGAGGCTGCTCGCCACCTCGACTCCCTGGGCCCGACTGACGATGAGGGGATCCTCCGATGACAACGGCGACGATGACTCGGCCGTTGTACGAGACCGACAAACCGCTCCATGAGCGGCTAGTTGAGATCATGTGCGACTCGAAGCTGCAGCACGGCTTCCGTTGGTCGGCGCACCAGGTGCTGTGGGAAGAC
>WUUC01235392.1_pt1 | contig 12311 bp, 11 predicted proteins | sample 6278441 | NCBI WGS metagenome assembly WUUC01 (sample SAMN13675441, study PRJNA597444) | soil metagenome | isolation source: soil | place: USA: Washington | collected 2017-10 | reverse complement strand
CAGAACCACGGCAAGAATCGGCTCAAGTACTTGGCGCGTCGTTCGCGCGAGACCTCGCGCGCACCGCTGGCACGCGATGAAGGCACGCCCGGGCACAGCGCGCATGCGCCGATCGACGTGCGTCCCGATCGCACGGCGCTCGCGCACGAAGCGGAGCGTCACTTGGAGCAAGCGCTCTCGATGCTCGACGACGATCAGCGCGAGCTGCTCGAGCTGCGCGACCTCGAGCAGCTGAGCTACGACGAGATCGTACAGCTCACGGGTCTGCCGCTCGGTACCGTGAAGAGCCGATTGCACCGCGCGCGACTTGCGCTGGCGCTGAAGTTCTCGGCGCTGCAGGAGGGACAGTGATGAGCCCCGACGAAGCGCGGGATCTCTTTAGCGAGGCCTACGAAAAGGCGCTCGCAGCCGACGCACAACGCGCGTTCGACGACGCGCTCGCCGCGAATGCCGAGTTGGCTGGGGAGTACGCAGCGTTCTGCCGCATGCTCGAGCTGATGAAGGCTCGACCGCGCCCGACGCCGAACCTCTTGCCAGGCGTGAAGCGGCGCTTGCGCATGCGCGGTCGAAGCGCGCTGCGCAACAAGCTCTACGGCGTGCAGCCGATCGCGATCGGCGCGCTGATGCTCGTGCTGTTGGGCGTGGCGTGGCTGGCGCTGCGCCTGCTGTACACGACGATGTCGCGCTGACTTGACGACTGCAGGGGCGCGCGGCCAGGTTGGGCGCATGGGTGCGTTGAGCAGGCTTGGATTTGTGGCTGCGGTCGCGGCGGTAGGAGCGCTCGGCGCGCTCGCCGGCTGTGCGAGCGGCGACGACGAGCCCCCGTTCCGGCGCGACGACGGCGGACCTGGCGTCGACGTCGACGGCAGCCAACCGGGCAGCAAAGACAGCGATCAAGATGGCCTGTGCGATGCAACCGAGGCCGGCCTTGGAAGCGATCCCGATACGGGGGACAGCGACGACGACGGGCTGCCGGATTTCGTCGAGGTCATCTACGGGTTTTTGCCCACCAACCCGACCTCGCCAGAGCAGGACCAGATCGCGCGCTTGACAGCGGTGCCGGGCACGCAGACCTCGTGGCCCATCCGGCTTTCAGCGACCGGCGAGCCCAACGATTTCATCGGCGTTTTCGAAAACGTTCCAGCGCCTTACGACGATGGCAGCTCAGCGGGCACGTTCTTCGTGAGCTCGTCCGCGGTGGCTTGTGAGCCGCCGGATGCGGTGCGAGGCATCGAGGCGGAGCGGCAGCGCTTCGTGCTCGCGCTAGGGCCGGTGCGGCTCGAGCTCGGGGTCGAGCTCAAGTACGATGGCCTGGTTGATACGACGGCGTGCACGCGTGCGTATCCATTTCAATACTTCATCAAGGACGACGACGGCGCGGTGGTCGCAGACCGCTTCTACCTGTTGGTCGTCGCGGAGCCCGGCGAAGAAGGCGCGGAGCATTTCTGCAAGCCAGCGTCGTGCTTCTAAGCGAGCGCAGCTGCGCGGGCCGCCGAGCGGCTTAAATGCAAACCGCTCGCGGCGGGCGATGAGGCCTCGGCTGCGAGCGGCTTGAAGATCAGGAGCTCACTCCGGACCGATTTGGCGCGCCCTCTTGCGGCGGCGACGAGCGGCTTCCGCTTCCTTCTTACGGCGCTTGACCGAAGGCTTCATGTAGTGCCGGCGGCGCTTCAGCTCGCGGAGGATGCCCTCGTTGGCCATCTTGCGCTTGAGGTGCTTGATCGCGCGGTCGAGGCCACGGTCGCCGACGACCACCTCGACGGGCTTGCATTGGATCGCTTCTGAGACGGCAGTCGACATGCGTTTTCCTCAGTCCGGGCGCGGAACCCTACACGAAAGCTTTCACGACGCAAGTTGGATGGAGGCGCCTGGGCGCGGGGCGAAGCAAGGCTCGGTCAGGGTGGTGTGGACGCCCGGGCACGCTTTCCCGGCACGCCCTGTGGTGCGCAAGGCACGGCCTTTCCCAGCGCCGGTGCTGAAACTGGCCACTAGGCCTGAAACAGCGCGCGGCGATCGCTGGCACGACGGCTGCTCTAGGCGGCTGCATGCGATGCGCGACGCAGCTGCCGGTGAACGATCGCGTGCTGCGGAGCTCGAGCGCGCTCGGCAGCTCCGTTCGGTTCACGCCGCACGGCGTATACAACTTGATCGCGCATCGCCGGTGGAGCGAGCGCGGGGCGCTTCCTAACCGAGAGTTAGGCGCGTTGCGCGCTGCCGTGTGGCGCGCTGCATGGAGCGGGTCGTGAGCTCGGCCTTCGTGCGGGCGCTGCTCTGCGCCGCGGCGCTCAGCTGCGCCGCTGCGCCGAACAGCGCGCAGGCGAGCGGCGTGCCTTTCCCCAGGATCGAGGAGGCAGCGCTGCCGTCGTTCGCGCTGCTTTACGCGGCGGTACCGATGTTCGCGCTCGACGTGCTGCTGCTGGCGATCGATCGGCCGCTGCCGCAGGCGATCGCCGTGCTGCAGATCGCCGTTGTGGGCTTGCTCTTACCGATCGCCACGCTCGCGACCGTCGATGACGCGGGCTTCGAGCAGGCGGATATCGACATGCTGAAGGTGATCGCGGTTGTGAGCCTGATCTGGTTTTCGGGGCACGGCATCTACAGCATCGCCGAGGACGCGGCGCGAGAGAAAGCCAAGCGACACGAACGCGCCAACGCGCTGTGGCGGCGCGATGCGGGGCTCAGGAGCCTAACTGACAGTTAGGAGGACAGGAATGGTGCGTACATCATCGTTTGAACGTGTGTTGATTCTCTGTGTCGTGGTGCTCGCGTTCGGCGCGCTGCGGCCGGAGGCGGCGCACGCGAGCGGCGCGCCGACGCTCAGCCTCGAAGGCGACGCGCACGCAGGCATGATGCTGCTGGGCGTGAGCGCGATCGGCTTCGGTCTACTGGACCTCGCGTTCATCGCGAAGGACCGTCCGCTGCCGGTCGGGCTCTCGATCTTGCAGATCAGCGTGGCTGGCGTGCTCGTGCCGCTGTTCGCGCTCACTGCGCGCGACTCCGGGGTCGCGATCGGCGCATTCGTCAGCATGGCGTGGTTCTCGGGCCACGGGATCCACGAGCTGGTGGTCTATCCGGAGTACGCGCGCAGGCGCGGGGCGGAGGTCGCGGCGGAGCGCGAGCACCGCTGCGCCGTGGAGAACTGCACCGACTAGGCACGAAGGCTGCATTGCACGCGGCGATGGCTCGCAGCAGGTCGCGCGCAGGGCTTGCAGCCGCACACACGGGGGGTTGCAAATGCTTCGAGGGCTCTTGGTGCTGATGCTCGGGCTCGGCAGCGCGTGCTTCGGGTCGCGCGATCTCGACGACGCAGCGACGGTGACGTTCGAGGTGGAAACCGAACGGACCGGACGCTCGTGTTCGTGACGGGGCAGTGGCTAGGGCTCGAGCGGGAGGGCTATCGGCTGACGCCCTACAACGAGGTCACGCAGCTCTGCGATCGCGACAGCCCCGTCGACGACTTCAATCGGCTCGAGCTGCCGCCCGAGGGCGGTCGCGTCGAGCGCGGTGAGCGGCTTACGTCGGCGTGGCGGACCAACGCGTTTACCGGTTGGCGTTGCGACCCCGGCTGGTCGGATTGCAGCGAGTGCCAGATCGCGGAGCCCGTGCCGCTCGGCATCGAGCGCATGACGATCTGTGCGGTGAGCGCCGATCGCCGCTGCGAAGGCGAGGACGAGCACTACCTCATAGAGCCTGGCTGCAAGTCGATCGAGGTCGCGATCCACGAACACGACTCGCATATCGAGGTCGTGTTCGAGCAAGCGGACTTGGTCGGCGAGCGCTGCAGCGGCGACGGCGTTCTCGTCGAAGACGACCGCTCCCGATGACTCGTTCTAGTGCACCGCGTGATCGCTCGGGCCTTCGCCGGCGCGGCGCTCGAGCGTGAGCGCGCCTTCGCGGGTCACGCCGACGACCACCGTGTCGCCGGCGGCGAACTTGCCCGCGAGGATCGACTCGGCGAGCGGGTTCTCGAGCTGGCGCTGGATGACGCGCTTGAGCGGGCGCGCGCCGTAGGTCGGGTCGTAGCCGAGGTTGCCGAGCAGGTCTTTTGCTTCCGGCGTGACCTCCAGCTGGATCTCGCGCTCTGCGAGGCGCTTCTTGAAGCGCGCGAGCTGGATGTCGACGATCGAGCGCAGCTGCTCGCGGCCGAGCTGGCGGAACACCACCATCTCGTCGAGCCGGTTGAGCAGCTCGGGCCGCATCGAGGCCTTCAGATCCGCCATCACCGACTCTTTGATCTCTTCATCCGTGCGCGCGGCGGACATGTGCGCGCTGCCGATGTTGCTGGTGAGGATGATGATCGTGTTGGTGAAGTCGACCTTGCGGCCTTGCGAGTCCGTCAGGCGCCCGTCGTCGAGCACCTGCAAGAGCACGTTCCAGACGTCGGGGTGAGCCTTCTCGACTTCGTCGAACAACACGATGCTGTAAGGCCTGCGCCGAACCGGCTCGGTAAGCTGGCCGCCTTCGTCGTGCCCGATGTAGCCGGGCGGCGCGCCGATCAGCCGCGCCACGGAGTGCTTCTCCATGTACTCGCTCATGTCGATGCGGATCATCGCGGCCTCGTCGTCGAAGAGCAGCTCGGCGAGCGCGCGCGCGAGCTCGGTCTTGCCGACGCCGGTCGGGCCGAGGAACAGGAACGAGCCCGTGGGTCGGTTCTTGTCCGAGAGCCCGGCGCGGCTGCGGCGCACTGCGTTCGCGACCGCGAGCAGCGCTTCGTCCTGGCCGACGACGCGCGTGCGCAGGCGCGCTTCGAGGTCGAGCAGCTTTTGCTTCTCGCTCTCGAGCATCTTGCTCACGGGGATGCCGGTCCAACGCGAGACGACGTGCGCGATGTCTTCTTCGGTGACCTCTTCCTTCAAGAAGCTCACCGTCTTCTGAGCGTCGGCGAGGTCGTCTTGAGCGGCCTTCACCTTCTGCTCGGCCGCAGGGATCTCGCCGTAGCGCAGGCGCGCGGCGGACTCGAGGTCGGCGACGCGCTGCGCGCGATCGAGATCGGTGCGCAGCTTTTCGACGTGCTCCTTGGCCGCGCGGATCGCCGCGATCAGCTCCTTTTCGTGGAGCCACTGCGCGCGCATCGAGGCTTTCTTCTCGTTCAGCTCCGCGAGCTCACGGCCGAGCTCGGCGAGCCGCTTCTTGCTGGCCGCGTCGCTCTCCTTCTTCAGTGCTTGCTGCTCGATCGACAGCTGCATGACGCGCCGCTCCACCGCGTCGATCTCGTGCGGCATGGAGTCGATCTCCATCTTGATCTCGGCGGCGGCCTCATCGACCAAGTCGATCGCCTTGTCGGGCAAGAACCTGTCGCTGATGTAGCGGTCGGAGAGCACGGCGGCTGCGACGAGCGCCGAGTCTTGGATACGAATGCCGTGGTGCACCTCGTAGCGCTCGCGCAGGCCGCGCAGGATGTTCACGGTGTCTTCGACCGAAGGCTCGCCGGTGAAGACGGGCTGGAAGCGCCGCGCGAACGCCGCGTCCTTCTCGATGTGCTTGCGGTACTCGCTCAACGTGGTCGCACCGATGCAGCGCAGCTCGCCGCGCGCGAGCGCAGGCTTCAACATGTTGCTCGCGTCGAGCGAGCCCTCCGCGCCGCCCGCACCCATGATGGTGTGCAGCTCGTCGATGAACAGGATGATCTCGCCACCCGCGGCTTCGATCTCCTTGAGCACGGCCTTCAAGCGGTCCTCGAACTCGCCGCGGTACTTGGTGCCTGCGATCAGCGCGCCCAAGTCGAGCGACAAGAGGCGCTTGTCCTTGATGCTGTCGGGCACGTCGCCTTGCGCGATGCGCTGGCCGATGCCCTCGACGATGGCGGTCTTACCGACGCCGGGCTCGCCGATCAGCACGGGGTTGTTCTTGGTGCGCCGCGCGAGCACCTGCATCACGCGCCGGATCTCTTCGTCGCGGCCGATCACTGGATCGATCTTGCCGTTGCGCGCGGCAGCGGTGATGTCGCGCGTGTACTTCTCGAGTGCTTCGTACTTGCTCTCCGGGTCGGCGTCGGTGACGCGCTGGCTGCCGCGCACCTGCTGCAGCGCCTCGAGCAGCTTCTTCTTATCGAGCCCGCGCTGCGCGAGCTGCTTGCTGAGCTCGTCGCCCATCGCGACCGCCGCGAGCAAGACGTGCTCGCCCGACGAGTACTCGTCCTTGAGGTCTTGCGTCTCCTTCCAGGTGCGTGTGAGCAAGTCGCGCAAGCGCCGCGCGATCGCGGGCTCGGCGCCGCCGCTCACGCGCGGCAGTGCATCGAGCTTGCGCTTGCAGTCGCCAACGATGTTGCCCACATCGACGCCAGCCTTCTCGAAGATCGGCCGTACGACGCCGCCGTCCGAGTCGAGCAGCGCGAGTAGGAAATGCTCGGGCAGCAGCTCCGGATTGCCGCGCGAAATCGCGGCGGTTTGAGCGGACTGCAAGGCCTCACGGGTCTTGGTGGTCAATCGATCCAGGCGCATGCCGCGAACCTAACCACTCGAGAAAAGCGCGCCACGGGCGTGCGCTCACGCCGGCCTCGGCGCGCCGGTGGAGACCCAAGAATTTGCAAGTGTAAACGGCTCGATGCGCGATTCGCCGCGCGCGAGCGCGGCTTTTCAGGCACTGGCCATGGGGGTACAGTGCCCGCCCCTTTTGCAATGGGTGAGCCGCGGATGTCGCAGACAGGTCAAGCAGGTAGGCCGATACTCGTCACAGGCTCGCCGCGTTCCGGAACGACTTGGGTGGGCGAGATGCTCGCGGCCGATCCGAACGTCGTCTACATCTACGAACCCTTCAACATCGGCCTCGACAAGACGCTGTGCTACCCGCGCTTCGATCATTGGTTCGTGCGCATTACGGCGCAGAACGAAGCCGTGTACGGCGAGCGCATTCGGCGCCTCGCGGAGCTGCGCTATCCGTGGTGGCAGGACGCGATCGCGGAGCCCAACCCGCGCCACGTCGCGCGCGCGATCGTGCGCGGCGTGCAGTACGCAGGTGACCGCGTGCGCGGCAAGCGGGCGCTGATCAAGGACCCGATCGCATTGCTGTCGGCCGACTGGCTCGCCGAGCGGCTGCAGTGCCAGAACGTCGTGCTGCTCCGGCACCCGTGCGCGTACGTGCGAAGCACGGTGCGAATGAAGTGGCGCTTCGACAACGCGCAGTTTCACAAGCACCCGGAAGCGAGCGTGCTTGGCGAGCTGCTCGGGCCGTTCCACGAAGAGATCGCGCGGCTCGCGAGCACCGAGCACGACATCCTCGAGAACGCGGCGATGCACTGGAAGCACCTGCACTGGGTGATCCTCCAGTTCCGCGAGAAGCACCCGGACTGGACGTTCGCGGTCTATGAAGACATCGCCGACGACCCGGTCGCGCAATTCGAGGCGCTCTACAAGAAGCTAGGGCTCACCTGGGACCAGGCCACCGAGCAAGCCGTGCTTGAGCACTCGACCGCGGAGGGCGAGCTGCAAGATCAAGGCGAGCAGCACCGCCTCGTGCGCGACAGCCGCAGCAACGCGTGGTCGTGGCGCGCGAAGATGCCGCAGGAAGAGATCGACCGAGTGCGCGAGATCACGGGCGACGTCGCGCGCCACTTCTACGCGGACTCGACCTGGGAAAAGCCCGCGCCTTAGCTACGGCATCGCGGCCGGGATGCCGAGCAACGGCAGCGCACGCGCCAGCGCTTCGCGCTCTTGCGCGTTGCGCGTAAAGAGCGCAGCGCGGTCCAAGTACTCGGAGAGCAGCGAGCCGCGCGCGAGGTCCGAGAGCAGCGCGGCGGTGAGCATGCACTGCTCGCGCACGAAGGCGCGGCCTGCGTTGTCGAGCTCGCCGAGCGCGAGCTGCGAGAACAGCTCGGCGCTGCGCGCTGCGTGCGCGTCGAGCGCGATGCGCAGGTCGCTGCCGGTCACGTTGCTTGTCGCGACGTCTGCGCCGAGGCTCGCCGGGATCAGCACAGCGCGCAGGCCGTTGAAGGCTTGCAGCTCGAGCGCGACGCGCACCGGGCGATGCGCCGCGAGCTGCTGCAGCTCGACCGGGTCGATCTCGCCGCGCAAGAGCGACGCGCGCACGAGGCCGCGCAGCTCGGGCCGGCTGCGCGCGAGCCGCTCGGCCGCGCTCGCGTCGAGCACGTCGCGCGCGCGCAAGAGCGCCATGTCCGGGCGCAGCGTCGCGAGGTGCGGCTCGGCCTGTCGCGCAAACGCGTCCGGCGCGATGAGAAGCGCGCGCGGTGCGGCACGCGCGATCAACGCGTCGCGCAAGGTCTCGAAGCCTTCGCTGCGGATCGCCGCGACGTCCTGCGCCCCCCGCCGCACGAGCAACGCGCCGATCAGCATGAAGCTGAGCGCTGCCGCGAGCAGCAAGCTCGTCGGTTCGCGAGCGCTGCTCGGCGTCTTCAAGTGGCGTGCGATGCGCGCGTTGCGGCGCGCGAGGCGCAGGGCGAGGCAGGCAATTGCGATTGCAGCGAGCAACGCAGGCGGCGCCGCGCGCATCAACACCGGCTCGAGCATGAGCAGCTGCGACAAAAACGCCCACGAAAGACCGAGCGAGAACGGCGCGCGCGCGAGCGGCATCAGAAAGCGCGCGAGCAAGCCGTCGAGCAGCGCGTGCAGCGATGCGGCGAGCGCGCACACCGCCATCGCTGCGATCAGCGCTTGGCGCAGCTCGAACGAGCCCACCGGCAGCGCGCGCGCGAGCGCCTCGAGCACCGGCGAAAAGAGCACGCCCGCCGCGCCGAGCGGCGTGGCCTCCCAAGGCGCCTGCACGATCGGCGTGTGCGCGGGCAGCGCCGGCAAGAGCCACACGAGCGGCATCAGCCAAGCGATCAGCGGGCCGAGCCAGCCGCTGTCTGGCGCTGCCTTGGACATCGCCGGCAGGTTGCGGCAGGACGCTCGGCGAGGCCACTTTCACTCACGCCGCTTTTTCAGCAGGGTGCGTGCGCATGACATCGCAGCTCAACCTTGCGCCGCTGGTCGGCGTCTTGATCGGTGGTCGCGGCACGCGCATGGGCGGCCGTGACAAGTCCCGCTTGCCCGCGCCCGACACCGGTGAAGCGCTTGCAGCGCGCATCGTGCGCCTCGCGAGCGAGCTGGGCCTGTCGAGCGTGTTGATCGGCGGGGAGCCACTGCCGCCCTCCGCGCATGTGCTCGACGACCCGGAGGGGATCGGTCCGATCGGCGGGCTGTGCGCGTTGTTCGAAGCGGCGCGCGCGCGGCCAGCGCTCGCGGTCGCGTGCGACATGCCGCACGTCACCGCCGCCTTGCTCGAGCGGCTTTGGCGCGAGCAGCCGAGCGCGTGCGTGCTCGCACCGCGCGACCCCGAGACCGGCAAGTGGCAACCTCTCTTCGCGCGCTACGAGCCGGGGCGGGTCTTGCCGGTCTTTCGCGCCGCGATCGCCCGCGGCGTGCGCTCGATGCAGACCGCGCTGCGCGAGCTCCCGGTCGTGGAGCTTTCGCTGAGCGAGGCGGAGCGGTCGGCGCTGCGCGATTGGGACCTGCCGAGTGACGTGCAGGCGTAAGCCGCCCGAGGGACCGCGCGCGATCCGCTGGCATGCAGCGTGCGCCGCCTTGATCCTGGGCTCGGGGGAGCGGTTCTGCCGAGCGCAGACCGGCAGCACGTGTGCCGAGCTGCCGCGAGCGCGCGAATGGGAGCATCGGATGCGCACTGCATGGGCTCGAATCTGGACGCTTGTCGGGCTTTCGCTCGCGGTCGGGTGCGTCGAACCGACGGGGACGTAGGGCGACGTCGGGACCGGGGGAACGAACAGCGGCCAAGGCGCGCAGGGCGGTGCTGGCGCGACCGGCGGCCACGCCGACGGCAGCGGCGGAACGGGCGGCGTAGGTCAGAGCGGCTTCGGCGGTAGCGCCGGCACGCAGTGGATCGCGGGCGCGGGCGGCCCGCACACGATCGTCGCGTTCGTCGGCGAGCCACGCACCGATTGCCTGGGCAAATCGCCTAGCGAGCTCGCCGTGGTGCTGAGCGATGGCTGTCAATACCGGAGCTGCAACACGCTGCGCCGCAGCGAGCGATGCACCAGCCGCCCAGCGATCTCGATGCGTACTAAGGCTCGAGGCAGATGGCCGGCGCGCCAGGCTGGAACATCGATACGTCGAAGCACGACCAGCCTTGCGGGCACACGCTCGGGTCGTCGAGGCAGTCGCGCGCGGTGCAATAGCCTTCGCTCTGACCGGGCATGAGCGCGCAGTAACTCGCTTCGCAGCCGCACTCGCTGTGCGTCACCGCATCGCTGCACGGCGCACCAAAATCGATCTCCGTATCGCATGCGCCAGCGTCACCACCGCTTTGGCTCGCGTCGCTCACGCTCGCGTCGGGCGCGTCGTTCACGAGCGCTTCGCCATACACGAACACGCAGCTCGCGATCGGGACGCCGACATCGCGCAGCGCGACCAAGTGGTAGCTCGTGCCCTCTTCGAGCGCTGCGGCAGGCGTGCGCTCGGGGAACGCTTGGAACGCACCACGCGGCGTCTCGCCATACGCAAAGCCATCCTCGATCGCCTCGGCGCTCGCCAGCACGTCGAGCCGCCAGAGCATTCCGTCCGGACGATCGAGGTTCGGCGGCACGCCCGGGTTCTTGCTGCCGAGCTCGAGCACGTACACGTAGCGCGCGCGATCCGCGCCGAAGCGCAGCCGGCCTTCGGGGTCGACGCCCTGGCCGCGATCACACGCGGTCGGCACCGCAACGCTGTTTGCATAGATCGGCCCGCCGAACGGCGGCACCGCCGACGCTTCTTCTTCGGTGATGCCGCGCCGCTCGAGCTCCCCAAGCAGCAGCTCTTTCATGCGCTCGGTGTCGATCGTCGGAATGCCTGTCTTCATCCGGTCGAAGCCGTGGTTGTCGTCTTTCGGATACGCGCCGAGCACCGAGGAATCGGCGAGCCCCGTAAACAGCGCAAGGCCGGTGTCGGAGAGCGTATCGAGCCAGATCGGTCCGCGGCTGATGTCCCACTGCGAAGCTGCAACACCGATGCTGCTGTCGTGGCAGCACACGCAGCCCGAGCTCTCGATTTGATCCTTCGCCCACGCGAGCTCGGCCATGAAGTCTTCGTCTTCGAGCCGCGGGTCGTCGTCGCTCGACTCGGCTGCGGGCGGCGCAGGCCAATACGGGCGCTGTGTTCGCACGACGTCGCAGTCGCCGTAGTCGGCGAAGTCGTAGCCTTCCTCGGTGCAGCCGGAGATCGCGACGTTGGTGCAGATCTCGTCGCCCTCATCGTTCACGGCGCAGCGCTCGAACGGCGGGATGAACACCCCAGGCTTGGCGTCTTCGACGTCTTTCACAGGCATCACGTCGACAGCGAGCGTGATCCCGTTTTCGCGTTGCTCGGTCGCGGCTTCATCCGCGCACGCGAACGAAGTGAGACTGAGCGAGAGACTTAGGACGCTGGCTGAAGCCCGCACGTGACGCTCCCGGTCTGGGTGAGCCACGTACATGGGTGTCGAGCGCTCGGTCGCAAGGGCGCGCTGCTCTTTCGGGGGAAGGACTCCCGACGCCGCATCGGAGTGCTTATGATCGCGGCACTCGCGCCGACCGCGCGCGAACCCCGTTTAAGCCAATGCCCAAGCGCAAGCTCTACGACGTGATGGGTGTGAGCCGAGACGCCAGCGATCAGGAGATCCGCAAGGCGTACCGGGACCTCGCCCGCAAGTACCACCCGGACCGCAACCAGGGGGACAAGGAGGCCGAGGAGCGCTTCAAGGAGCTCACGCGCGCAAGCGAAGTCCTGCTCAATAAGAAGAAAAAGGGATTATACGACGAATTTGGAGAAATGGGATTACGCGAAGGGTTTGATCCACACGCGTATCGGGAGTGGTCCAAGCGTCGTGGCGAGCGGGCTCCGGGAGGCGGGGGCGCGGGCTTTGGCGGGCTTGAAGACCTGTTCGAGCAGGTTCGGCGAGGTCGCGCTGGGGCACAGGGCGGCGGGGGCGCGGGCTTCTCGGACTTCTTCAGCGGCGACATGTTTGACGGCACGGTTACCGGCAAGCGCCGGCGAAAGCCTGCGGGCGCGAGCGCCGAGATCACGATCGAGTGGATGGAGGCCGTCCTCGGCGTCGAGAAGGAGCTGCTCCTTCAGATGGCGAACGAGGAGGGTACGCAGCGCGAGCTGCGCGTGCGCATCCCGGCCGGCGTGCGCGACGGCGGGCAAGTTCGGCTGCGCGAGCAGGCCGCAGACGGCGGCGACATCGTCCTGCGCGTGCACGTGAAAGAGCACCCGGTCTTTCGCCGCGAGGGCGACGACCTCGAGCTGACACTTCCGGTGACTGTCGGCGAAGCGTTCCATGGCGCGAAGATCCAAGTGCCGACGCCTTACGGTGCTGTGACCCTGCGGGTGCCGGCCGGCGTT
>WUUC01194075.1_pt1 | contig 12312 bp, 9 predicted proteins | sample 6278441 | NCBI WGS metagenome assembly WUUC01 (sample SAMN13675441, study PRJNA597444) | soil metagenome | isolation source: soil | place: USA: Washington | collected 2017-10 | reverse complement strand
TGTTCCCGATGAATGACTGGCACCTTTATTATAGCTTTTCCAACGGAAGCCCGGATGGCAACGGTCAGATCAGATACGTCAGGCTTTTCACGATCATCGCTTGTATCATCTTGTTGGTTGCATGCATTAATTTTATGAATCTCGCCACTGCGCGTTCAGAGCAACGGGTAAAGGAAGTAGGCGTTCGCAAAACGTTGGGCGCAGGCAGGCGTATACTTATTTCTCAATTCCTTTCGGAATCATTGATGCTTGCATTCGTTTCCGTACTGGTGTCGATCTTGATAGTCTACTTTGTAATTCCGGCATTCAATTCACTTGTCGGGAAAGAGCTGACGATGCGGTTGACTGATTGGCGGCACATTGGTGCGCTTGTGGCAGTGACATTGACCTGCGGCTTACTTGCCGGAAGCTACCCGGCCTTTTACTTGTCGTCATTCAATCCCATCCAGGTGTTTAAAGGGGTGAAAATGAAGGTGGGCTCCGGCTCCGGATTTATCCGGAAGGGACTTGTGGTGGTTCAGTTTATGGTATCGATCACCTTAATGATAGCCACGGTGATCATCTATCAACAGATCAATTTCGCAAAGGGACGCGACATCGGGTACACCACAAAACAGACTGTTTATATGAGGATTCGCGGGACGGTGCTCGAGAATTTTAATGCCATCAAGAGCGAGCTACTCCGGAAAGGTGTAGCCGAAAATGCCTCCATGAGTACAAACCCGGTGTTTCGATTCGGTTGGTATGACGCCAACGACATGTCATGGCAGGGAAAGGATCCCAACTATAAAGTTTCGATCCTTACGGAGGCTGTTACTCCCGAATACATTTCTACCGTCGGCATGACGATAGTAGACGGACGTGACTTTAACGCCGACGCTAAAACGGACGTCAATAATATTATAATCAATGAAGCATTCGCCAAGCTGATGAGCGATCGTTCAGCGGTTGGCGAAGAGATCGTTGCCGGAACTTCTCGTATGAAAGTTGTCGGTGTTGTCAGGAATTTTGTCTACAGAAACGTCTATAGCAAATCGTCGAATCCAGTTATTCTTACTTCAAATCCGGATGTAAATCAATTCCTGAAAATACTAACGATCCGTCTCAGCGGCTCTCCCGACATACAAGGCGATCTTAAGGAGATCGAAAAGGTAATGAAAGCCTTCAACCCTGAGTATCCCTTCGAATACAGTTTCACGGACGCGGAGTTCGACAAGCTATTTAAGACCGAAGCACTGGCACAAAATCTTGCCGGCATTTTCGGAGGTCTCGCGGTGTTCATCTCCTGTCTTGGATTATTCGGACTTGCATCGTACACTACACAGCGACGCTCAAAGGAAATAGGGATCAGGAAGATATTGGGTGCAACTGTAAACAATATTACATCAATGATCTCATCCGAGTTTCTCAGGCTCGTCGGACTTTCTTTTATTGTGGCCTTTCCGGTCGCCTGGCTGATCATGAACAACTGGCTTCAGTCTTACGAATATCGCACACCGATTTACTGGTGGGTGTTCGGCGGTGTCGGTTCACTTACCCTGGTATGCACGATGTTGACTGTAGGATTTCAGACTTTGAAGGCTGCGCTGAGAAATCCAACCGAGGTGTTAAGGACCGAATGACGAATCAGGTAGCCCTGGTCGAAATCTTTCGGGTAATGCTATAAGCCGTCTTGTGTCACAGGTAAAATCACGGTGAACGTGGCGCCTTCACCAAGGCTCGACTTCGCATAAATATGGCCGCCGTGATTTTCGGCAATCTTCTTACACATCGCCAAACCCATTCCTGTCCCCTCGTACTCCTGGCGGGTATGGAGGCGTTGGAAGATGTTGAATATCTGATCGGCATTCGACTGCTTGAAACCAATGCCATTGTCACTGAACGAAACCACAGAGTATTTCGATGAAGGTTTCAGGTTCGGAAACTCACTTTGTAGCGAACTGTCCGCAACTCCGCACTTGATATTTAAACACAATTTCGTTCCGTCGCGTGTAAACTTTATGGCGTTGGAAACGAGATTGCTGAAGAGCTGATTCATTTGCACCGGAATGGCTTCGATGATCGGCAGTTTCTGGTTTTCAACAACACACCCCTTCTGCTCGATCAGCAATTCAAAATCTTTCAAGGTCTCAGAGAGTGTTTTATTCAGATCGACTTGCTCATATACGACTGATGTCTTCGACAATTGTGAAATGGCGAGAATGTCCCTGATCAGCATCAGCATTCTTTCGGAAGCTGAATTGATCTTTGAAAGGTACAGTTTCGATTTTTCATTGATGTCCTTTCCCAACGTATTTTCGAGCATGTCAATAAACGTACTGATCTTGCGCGCTGGTTCCTGTAAATCGTGTGAAGTGATGTATGCAAACTGCGTGAGTTCGGCATTCGATTGACGTAAGCTCTCTGTCCGTTCTTTTACGATTTCTTCGATCTTCAGACGGGCAACAACCTGCGCCGTCACGTCGATGGTAATGGCCAGAACTCCGAGGATCTTTCCCTCGGGATCCCGGTATGGCTCGTAGACAAAATTCTGATATACCGTTTCAGGTTTGCCTTTGCGAACCAGCTGTACAGCCATTTCGTTGGCGGTGAATGGAACCCCTGTATGGTAAACGTCATGCAGCAGTTTTTCCAGGCCTTGTCCCCGTGCATCCGGGAGGCCTTCGAAGATCGGTTTGTTCAATACCTGGTCGGCAGGTTTGCCCCACAGTTCAATGATCAGGTCGTTGGCGACATCGACTACGTGTTCTGGTCCCAGCAGGATGCACATAGCTACCGGGGCCTGCTTCACCATGTTCCGGAAATTACGTTCGCTCAACTCTACTTGTTGCTTCGCCACAACAAGATCGGTGACTTCTGCCGCTGTGTTCATTACTCCATACACTTTGCCTGATTTATCGAACAAAGGGGTGAAGCTGTAATTGAAATAAAATGGTTGAAGTTTTCCCTCGAAGAAAAGATCTACGCGTTCATTGCGTGCATGGAATGGAATTCCTGTATGGTAGACCTGTTGAAGTTGTGGAATGATCTGTTGGCCTTCCAACTCGGGTAAAATGTCTGCATATCGTTTTCCGATCAGGTCCGGACCCTTACCCCACACATCGATGATCGATTGGTTGAGGATCTCAATCACCATGTCCTCCCCGGCGTAGACACCAATAGGGAACGGTGCACTTTCTACGACTGCCTTTACGCGGTCCTGACTTTCTTCCATTTTTTTGCGTGCAACAACTTCTGCGGTTACGTCAACCGCTACCGCCATCACACCGCTTACGACTCCATTTGAATCGCGAAAAGCTTCATAGACAAAATGGATATAAACGGTTTCAGGGACATCACCACGATATAATGTTACCGGTGCTCCATACGCTGTATAAGTTTGTCCGCTTGTCAATACATTGGTGAGAAGATCTTCAAAGCCTTCTTTTTTTGCGTCCAGCAGCACGTCGAAGATCGGCTTGTTGAGGAACTCATGTTCAGGTTTGCCCCACAATCTGAACATCCTCTCATTGGCGATCTCGACAACATGGTTTGGCCCTTTCAAAATGGCCATTGCCACGGGAGCCTGCAAAATGACGTTTCTGAAATTTGCTTCGTTGGCTGCCAGGATCTCCTGCGCTTTTTTTATCTCAACCAGGTTGTTGACTTTCCCGGTTGTGTCCGTTGCCACGATGAAGATGCCATCGACATGTCCCCGTTCCCCGATGATCGCACTGTAACTGTATGTCCAGTAGACATCTTCGATTTTTCCATTCCGATAGATAGGGATGAGTTGATCTTCGGCAAAAATAGATTTTCGGGTTTTCTTGATGCTCTCTATAAGCGGACCCTGGGTACCCCATACCTCCTTCCACGATTCGATAGCTTTTTGGCCTAGCGCTTTCGGATGCTTTCCATCTTGTCCAAGGCTCGGTCGAAATGCATCATTGTAGAACTGGATCATGTCTTCTCCCCACCAAAGAAGCATGGGGAACCCTGAATGAAGGAGAACACTGACGCTCGTCCGAAGCGCCACCGGCCACGTTTCGATCGGGCCGAGTGGGCTCGACGCCCAATCGAATTCTCTCGTCAGACGACCCATCTCTCCACCGTCCTCCAAAAAAGGAAATTTCTGCGCCACACCCTGTTCGTCTGAAACCATAAGAATTAAATACTGCTCTTTAAAAAATCAGAAATTGTCTTTTCCCATGCGCTCAGTTTATCCGGTTTTGTGATAAACGCTTTTGCACCGAGGCTCATCGCCTCGTCGATTGCACCCTGGTCGGAACTGGTTGACAGAATTACAATCGGTATGCCTGTGAACTTGGTGCGGGATCTTATCTCCCGAAGAAATTGCTGACCGTTCATCAGGGGCATGTTCAGGTCAAGAAAGATCACATCAGGTCTGACCTTCTGGGCCTCAAGTGCTTCAAGACCATCCTGGCCGTTCACTGCTGTCGTGCACTTGATGTCCGGGTGAGCGCTCCCCAGGGCTTCCAGGAAAAAGTACCGGTCGTCCTCATCGTCATCTATAAGAAGCACGCATGAAACCATATAGCTAATTGCAAAAAAAACAGTGAAAAGCAATGATTACAGAAACAACTGGAACTCAACAAATATGACACGGCAAGTTTCTGTTTACCTTGGTAAACAATATAAGGCGGCGTCAACGATTGGACTTGCCGTTTTCGATGCCCAACGTCGTTTTTGAGGAAAGAAACTACTTTCCAAGTATTTTCTTTCGATGCAACATTCCCCAGTTTCTTAGCTCCACAATAACCTTATCGAGTGTTTTGGAGTGCGGAGTGAGTTTATACTCAATCGTTACCGGCAGCGTATCATAAACGGTGCGTTTGATCAACTGATTTTCTTCAAGACTACGAAGCTCCTTTGAAAGCATACGGGGTGTGATCCTGGGTATCTGCCGTTCAATGTCTTTGAACTTAAATTTGCCCGCTGAAATGGCAATGATGATCTGAAGTTTCCACTTCCCGTTGAGCACATCGAGAGCATCTCTTATTGCTGTCAGGGCCTTAAGACATTCTGAATGGTCTACCGGTTTTTCCAGTACAACTTCTTTGGAAACCATATATAGGCGTTTATAATGAAAGGAGACTACTATACTTCAGTATAGTGGTTACTATTGTATAGCAAATATAACGGTAAGTTTGCTGAGAATTTAAACGAAAAGAAATGGCAACGACGAATGGGAGTTTGGATCAAAGGCCATCGCGCGCATTGAACATTTCCCTTTGGGTTGTTCAGGTGATACTGGCCGGTATGTTTGTCATGGCGGGCTTGATGAAATCCACTAAACCTATCCATGAATTATCAGTAACTGTTAATTGGGCCAACGATATTCCGGAATTGCTGGTTCGCTTTATTGGAGTCTCCGAGTTACTGGGCGGTCTTGGATTACTCTTACCCGGCATTTTCCGGATCAAGCCTGTCCTGACACCTATCGCAGCCTCGGGGTTGGTAACCGTAATGGTGTTCGCGATGATCTTCCATATTTCGAGGGGAGAGTATCCGGCGATTGGTTTTAACCTGATACTCGCATTGCTTGCCGCATTCGTTGCATGGGGAAGGTTTAAAAAGGCAGTTATACCACCGAAGTAATCAATTTCAGTTTTTCGCCAGCGTTACGCAAAATGATCATGGAACTTGGTCTGTATACATTTGGTGATCTCGTGCGCAACGTTAAAACGGGTCAAACACCTTCGCCGGTGGAGCGAATGCATCAAATGCTGGAGATGGCGAAGCTTGCGGAAGACAGCGGTCTGGATATTATCGGCGTGGGTGAGCATCATGGCCTTCGTTATGTGAACTCTGCTACCGCCGCGACGTTATCGGCGATGGCCGCCATAACCAAGCGGATCAAACTTACCAGTTCAACGACGCTTCTTAGTACCGCAGACCCTGTGAGGACATTTCAGGAGTTTGCGACCGCGGACCTTGTTTGTAATGGAAGAATTGAGTTGATTTTCGGACGCGGTGCATTTACGGATAATTTCCCGTTGTTTGGATTTGCGCTCAAAGACTATGATGCACTCTTTATAGAGAAGCTTCAATTGTTTGAGAGACTCAATTCGAATGAGCGGGTGACCTGGAAGGGAAAATTCAGACCTGCACTTTCCGATTCGGAAATTGCTCCGCGGCCAGTTCAGAAAAAACTACCGGTTTGGATTGGTGCTGGATCTCTTGGGAGTATATCACGGGCAGCTAAATTGGGATACCCGGTTGCAATTCCTGTTCTTGGCGGGGCACTCAGCAACTACGCGCAACTTGGAGCACTCTATCGCCATGTATGGATAGAAAGTGGCCACCAGGAATCTGATCTGAAGCTTGCTATCTTCTCTCACTTGCATGTCGCCAATGACTCACTGAAATCACTGTCAGATTTTTACCCGTACTATTCTGCATACCTGGAGCCCTTATTCAACGGGCCAATGCCACGTGAACAATATCAAACGATGCTTTCCAGTGATGGTTCGCTATTGGCTGGAAGTCCACAGCAGGTTATTGACAAGATCATGTTCCTGAAAGAGAAAATGGGAGTCACAAGATACGTTGGTCAAATCGATATTGGAGGGCAGGAGTTCTCTGACGTTGCTAAGAGCATCGAGCTATTTGCATCAAAGGTAGCTCCGGTTGTAAGAAGCTAGTTTGTATCGGGATTAGGGTATTCCATGACCTACTTCCAGGTTTGGGCAGCCGCACGAATAAAGTTTTTTCCCAGGATCATTTCAATTGTCTCATCACTATAGCCTCTCCTGATAAATCCCTCCACGATGTCGAAGATGCGTTTCGGATGATTGATCCCTTCCACGCCCACCAGGAACTTTTCATTTGAATGCATCCGGTATTTTTTGAAACGTTCGTTTGTTGTATCAGCAAACATCTGCTTCCTTTCTTCGAAAGGAATCCGCCCGTCTTCGGTATCGAGATCGAAGTCGGTGCCGATGCCCACGTGTTCCACTCCGACGAGTTTGATGAGGTGATCATAGTGATCGAGAAAGTGTTCCACTGTTACCGGTTCCGATCCACGCACCATGAAACGTATCTCGGCCACACCGAAGACTCCTCCTTTGGCTGCCATGTTTTTTATCATCTCGTCGGTCTTCGTACGAGGGTTACCGGGATTCAACGCTCTGCAATTGGCATGTGTGATGATCGGCGGTTTTGACGTGAGTTCGATAGCTTCGAGTGTCGTGCGGTCACTGCAATGGGACAGGTCGATCGACATACCTACTTTGTTCATCTCCGCCACCACCTTACGACCGTAGTCTGTCAATCCCTTGTCTTCTGTGTCGAACGCGCCCGAGCCGATCTGGTTTTTATAATTGTATGTGAGCTGGGACAGGCGTTGTCCAAAGTTGTAGAACGTTGCTACGTCGTTGAGTGATTCCAGGTGTCGTGATTCCTGGAACGTGAGTAAGATACCAGTAAGTCCATTGCGATTCACATATTCGAAATCCGACGGTTTATCGATCCGTTTTACGAAGTTTGGAATGGTAGAGAGGAAACGGTTCCATCGTGTAAAATATTTCAGCGCATCACCGCGGTCTTTGGAGCCATGTCCGATAGCAAACGCATCGATACCGGAGTCGCGATATTTTTGAACACTAGCTTCGAAGGTCGACGGGTTGTCGAGCCAGCCGTCGAGTTCCTCACCGGGCATGGAAAACTGATTGAGCATGTCGATCACTACCGAGCGGTGAACGAGATCTACGGCCCGGCGCGAATATTCGGTGTAAGAGTAAGGACTGTACCGGTAGCGGTTGAGGTTGATGTTGGGGAATGCTGTTATTGGCAACACCGCAGCCACCTGTAATAGGAATGTACGCCGTTTCATGAGGGTAGGTTTGAGAGTAATATAATAATTATGTGATTCAGATCTGGAAACTTCAATTTTTGTATATTTAGTTTGAGAGGTTGGAGGAGTGGGGAAAGAGTAACAGTACAACTGTAAATCAAAAACGGCAATATGAAAAACGTTCTCGCCATTCTCCTTATCACGGCGTGCTCGCAGTATGCGGTCGGGCAACAGGCAGACCCGCTTGCAGGCAAATCCATTAACACTGCGCCCCATATTAATACTTCTATTATCGCGGAGGAGCTAAACTTCCTTGTGAACACTCAGTATAGGGAGCTCGGCCCGATGCTTACCAAGGACGGAAAGCGTCTCTACTTTAGCCGCCAGGGATTTCCCGAAAATACAGGTGGTGCGGACGACGAGGACATTTGGTATTGCGAGTTCGACGACGCCACGCAGTCCTGGACGAATGCAGTCAATATGGGGGCGCCACTCAATAATGGCAGCCCTAACTTCATCACAGGCATTGGCCGCAATGGCGATACGTTATTGCTCGGCAATATCTACGGCAAAAAAGGAAAAATGAAAGCAGGGGCATCCATTTCGATCCGTGCTGGCAACGTTTGGTCATTTCCGGTGCCGGTTAACATTGCCGGTGATTACAACTTATCGGAAAAGGTTGGCTATGATCTATCGAGCGACCGCACGGCACTTATCATCGCACAGGAAAAAGCAGATTCGAAAGGCGGCCTCGACTTGTACGTGGCATTTCGCGACCCTGGCGCTAAACATCCTTACTCTGCTACAGAGAGCGTGAGTCTTGGAGACATGATCAACTCGTTTGGTGACGAAACCTCGCCATGGCTTGCTTATGATAACCAGACACTCTATTTCTCTTCCAACGGTCATAACGGACACGGTAAGCTCGACGTCTTCGTGTCCAAGCGCCTCGATAAAACCTGGACGAACTGGTCGCCGCCGGTAAACCTGGGACCGGGTATTAACTCGCGCTACGACGACATGTCATTCAACTACAATCCAACTGACCGGTACGCGTACTTCTCGCGAGGAATAACACCGAGCAACGTTGATATATATCGTATCGATATGACACAATTATTCAAAGAGGTGGAAGGCGCGGATTCGGAGGTTGTCACTGCCGAAATTGGCCAGACCAAGGTGGTTAACAATGTATTCGCCGACAACTCCAGCGATATCAGCCAGGGAGCCATGAACGACTTGAACGACATCGTTAACTACCTGAAGAAAAACAAAACCATGGTCATCCAGATAACGGCGCATTCGAACCAACATGATGATCGTGAAATGAGCCTCCAGCTGTCGAAGCGGAGAGCCAGCCACATCCTGGATTTCCTTGTCAAGAACGGTATCGATAAGAGCCGGCTAAGTTTTGTTGGCGTGGGCCATGATATTATTAAGAATGCCAAGGGTGAGGCCGTTTCGCATGCGCCAATCGATTCAAGGGTCGAATTTAAATTACTCGGTTATTAACTTGTCTTTGGAAAAGACTGTTGAGCCGTGCGTAACGACATTCTATTCTTCGCGATCTAAATGACACAATTTTCACCCAGTACGTCAAATGCGGAGGGTACCGGTGGGTCCGGCATTGAATCTAATGCGTGGCAGCTGATACGCAATCACGTGTTGTTTGATCGCATCGGGGATGATGAACTTGCAAAGATAATTCCTCACTTCAGGCTTGTTCTGCTCAAAGGGAACGAGGTCTTCATCGAAGAAGGGCAAAACACAGACGATCTTTACCTCGTGCTGAGCGGCTCGCTCGAGGTTATCAAGAAAGCAGAGGACAACAGTGATAGCGTGATCACTTCTGAACTGGATAACCGTTTCACCATTGCGACACTCGGTGCCGGTGACACTATCGGTGAACTGAGTTTCATTAAGGAGGCACCGCGGTCGGCAAGTGTCAAGAGTGTAACAAACACAACACTGTTAGGACTCAATCCCCGCGAACTCTCCAAGCTTGAGGAGGAACACCCGCATGAAGCGAGCAGGTTTATGAAGAATGTGTTAGGGTATGTCGGCAACAGGCTTATCCAAACCAGTACGAACCAGGTGCAGGCTTTAAGGATCGAGCTTCGGAATTCAATTCTGAACTCGAAGGCCAATCTTTTTTTCTCCTACGTGATCGGCCTTCTTTGTGTATATAATCTTGCTATACATCTTATCACCAACTTGTCGAGCGACGCCGATCGCGCGTCGATCATCAGTGCGTTGATCATTGTGATCTTCAGTGTGGTGCTTATCCTGATGATCAAGCAAACCAAATTACCGATCCGGATCTTTGGCCTTACCACGCGCAACTGGAAACCAGCCGTGAAAGAGTCCCTCATTTGGACGGTCGGCATAATTGCTGTATTCGTTGCAGTGAAATGGATATTAATCACTGAAGTTGACCGTTATAAGCATCTGCCTCTCTTCGACTTTAGTGTGTCAGCTCAACAAGGCCACCTGGTACTTAACCTTTTGTTGTACGGACTGCATTCCCCCGTTCAGGAATTTATTGCACGCGGCGTGCTACAAGGTAGTCTTCAGCATTTCTACAAGGGCAAGAACATCACTCTCAGGGCAGTTATCGTGTCTAATGCATTGTTCTCGGCAACGCACGTGCACTTGCTCGGAGGATTGCTGGGAATAATCGTATTTATTCCCGGATTGTTCTGGGGGTGGCTGTATTCCCGACATGAAAACCTTATCGGTGTGAGCATCTCGCACCTGCTTATCGGGTGGACTGCCTTATTCTTTCTTAACCTCGAGAGCCTGTTCTAGAACTTGGGCGCTGCGAAGTACATCTCCATTGTTCCCATATTTTTTACATCGATGTTGCCGCGGTGCGTGCAACTGAATTCATCTCGTACAAGCTGGTACGTGGTACCCGAGATGTTCACCTTGCCGGCTTCGCTGGCCGACTCCATCCGGCTCGCCGTATTTACTGCGGTGCCCCAGATATCGTAGCTGAACCTGCTTTTGCCAATTACCCCCGCAACAACTTCGCCCGTGTGAATGCCCACACGTACCTTCCACGCTGGCTTGCCGGCCTTCTCGTTTTCCTTGCTTAACCTTCGGATGAATTCGATCATTTGCAGACCTGCGTTCACCGCATCGATCGGGTTTGTTTCATTGGGTAACGGTACTCCCCCGACGGCCATGTAACCGTCGCCTATGGTTTTTATTCGTTCTATATTATTGCGTTCGGAAATAAAATCGAAACCGACAAAGATCCAGTTCAGCTCGCTTACGATCTGCTCGGCGGAGAGATCCTTCGTGAGCAGGGTAAAGTCAATAAGGTCCGCAAAAAGCACCGTTGCCATTTCAAACTGTTGAGCTCTGACATGCCCGTTTTCCTTGAGTCCCCTGGCAATCGATTCTGGCAGAATGGCTGTAAGAACTTTGTCTGACTTCTTTTTCTCTACTTCAATCAGGCTTTTCTCACGGACTACTTCCTCGTAGCTGGTTTTTAGAACGGCCGTGTTCTGTTCCATTTGCATCAGCATTCCCTCCAGCCGGTCTTTATTAAGACGCAGAATTTCCCGCGCCTGCTTTTGTTCGGAGATGTCGAATCCGATGATAAAGATGAGCTTTTGATCATCGATGCGTGTACGGAACGATCTCATAATGTAAGGCACGACACTCCCGTCTTTTGATACAACATTGACTTCGGAGTTAGCTTCACCGATAAGGAATGTGCGTTCGATCTGCTGTACGAAGATGTTGCGATCTTGCGGCGCTACGGTATCACGCGGATCGATCAACGATGGATCTTGTTCGCCGCAGATCCTGCTTTTGAAATTTCCATTCCACTTAATGATCTTCAGGTTCCAGTCCAGCAGGTAAAAGATCCCTGGAAGGATGTTGACGATCGAGTCTGAAAAGTACTTCGCATCAGCAAGCTCCTGCGTGCGTTTTTTGATACGGTCCTCCAACTCGGCATTAAGCCTGATGATCTCTTCATCGCGTTTCTTTTTTTCACGAACTGCCTGATAATGGTTCAGGGCGCTTTGCACCGCAGACGGAAGGCGGGCCATGTTCGTTTTCAGAATGTAATCGTATACACCGAGCCTGATACAATTCACCGCGAATTCCTCAGACACTGTACCGGTTAACAGGATGAAAGGTATGTCCAGACCCGAATCCATACAGATCTTAAGCGCCTCAATTGAATTGAATTGCGGCATCGCATGATCTGAAATAACCACGTCTGGCTTAAAAGTCTGAAGGGCGTCGGTAAACTCGTTCCTGGTATCTACCCGCTTACTGATAAAATCGATTCCCTCTTTCCTCATCAATCGCTCGGCGAATAAGGCATCGTACTCTACGTCTTCGAGTATCAGTATTCTGGTCAGGTTTGACATAGCGGTTAAAGATTAATCTATGAAGAATTAGCCGCAATCCCAAATTACGAAAGTCGATTCTCAAATAGGATATAGGCCCGGAATTAGTTTAATTTAATTTGCGAATGCTTTCCTCCATCGCCATAC
>WUUC01077433.1_pt1 | contig 12312 bp, 9 predicted proteins | sample 6278441 | NCBI WGS metagenome assembly WUUC01 (sample SAMN13675441, study PRJNA597444) | soil metagenome | isolation source: soil | place: USA: Washington | collected 2017-10 | reverse complement strand
TCGTTATGAGCGTGGCGCGACTATCACCCGCACTAGGCCGGAGATTATCGATAACTTGGTCGCTGGTTTTGAGATGTGATGCGGGCGCCCTCATCGAGCCGTCCCGCATCCCTGGCGTGATTGTCGCGGTGCTATCGCTTGATCTTGTCGCCGATATCTTCGATCGCTTCGCCGATCTTGCGACGGCCTTTGCCGAAGCCTTCTTGCACGTCACCAGCCGCCTCGTCCGCAACGCCTTCGTCGCGTAGACGGTCGTTGTCGGTCAAGTCACCCATGCCTTGCTTGACCTTGCCTTTAATCTGCTGTCCCTTGCCGTCGAGCTCGTCTTTGTTCATGTCGCCTCCGACCAGAACAAAGCATGGAACGTGCCGAGCGGGGGAGACTCAGGCGTAGACTACGGCAGCGCCAGCGTCGTGTAACCACCATTTCGCGGTAGAACGACGTACTGCTTCCCTTGATGCAAATACGTCATCAGGCCATATTGTCCAAGGCGTTCGGTAGGCACCTGGCCCACGCGCTTGCCCGTGCGTTTGTCAATCGCGAACAGATGCGGCTTGTCATCGGCTGTTGTTCCAGTCGATAGCAGCAGCGTGGACGTCGCAGCAAGCGCCGAATGACTGCGCCGGCCCCAATTGGTATCGATGTTGAGCCCCTTCAACAATGGATTGTTGCGGAACGCCTCTTGTTGCTTCGCGTTCATCTCCCCGGTCGGAATCATCCAGAGGTGCTCGCCAGTATTGAGGTCGATGGCAGTGATGCGACCGAGCGGCCCCTTGAACAGATCCGGGATACCAGCCAGTGGATCATTCGGAATCGGCTTCGGCGCAGGCGGCGCCGCACCCGGACCACGAGCGACGGCCCACGGTGACACTGTCTTGCCGGTCATGCGATCGTTGTCACGTTCGCTTGCCGGCGCCAGGATGGTCGGCGAGCAACCGCTGATCGACGTGATGAAAATCACACCGGTGGTCGGATCCGCCGCCGGTGGCCCCACAATGTTGGCGCCGCCGTTGCCGCCGGGGCAAATATTGGCGGGACCCTTTCCTTCCGCATTGCCGCGATGCGTCGGTGCGGCAAAGAGCGGCGCGAGCAGGTCACGTGCACGCGCGCGTTCGAGCGCAAGCTGACGAATTTCAGGCGTAAAGTCAATCAGGTCCTTTTCCTGCCGGCCCTGAAGATCGAACGGCGCAGGCTTGGTGGGATGCGGCTGCGTGGCAGCGAGTTTTTCGCCGGGTACTTTCGATTGCGGCGCCGGTCGATCGACAATCGGCCAAATCGGCTCACCGGTGTGGCGGTTGTATGAATAGACCCACGATTGCTTCGTGACCTGAAACAGCCCCGGAATCCGCCGTCCACTGACATTGACGTCGAGCAGCACTGGTGCTGTCGGGTTGTCGTAATTCCAGATATCGTGTTTGACGATCTGCTGATGCCACACGCGTTTGCCAGTCTTGACGTCGAGGGCAATCACGCTCGTGCTAAACAGGTTGTCGCCTGGACGGAAGCCGCCGTAATAATCCATCGTGGCGCCGTTGGTCGGGATGTAGACGAGTCCGCGCGCCGGGTCGGCTGACATCGGCGCCCACGACGAGACATCGCCGGTCCACTTCCATGCGTCGTTCTCCCACGTCTCGTGGCCGAACTCACCGGGCCGCGGAATGACGTTGAATTTCCACATGAACTTGCCGGTCTTCGCGTCATACCCGAGGATGTCGCCGGGCACGTTCTCGATGCGTGACTGGTTGTAGCCCTGCTCCGCCGAATTGCCGACGACGATCACATCGTTCACCACGATGGGTGGGGATGAAGTCGTGATGTAGCCAAGCGTGAGCGGCAACCCCTTGGCCGCGTCGTATTGCTGCTTCGCCTCGACCCAGGGACCCCAATCCGAAATGAGATCCTTCAGCATATCGACCGAGCCACTCTTCGGAAACCCTGCGACTGGCACCGCGCCGCCCCAGCCCTCGATCGGCTTGCCGGTGCGGGCGTCGAGCGCATGCATGAAGAAACCAGGCGTAGTGACAAACACGATGCCGCGGCCGTTAACGCGCGCGTAGGCGACGCCTTTGCCGTGATTCGACCGCATCGAATACTCGTGACGCGGCGTCAACGGCTCCTGGAAACTCCATAACGTCTTGCCCGTCGCCGGGTCGAGCGAGAGGACCGTGCGACGTTCGCCCGATGTTGTGAGGAGCATGCCGTCCACGTAAATAGGCAGCGAGCGCGCGTTGATATCGCCGACTTTGATGTCGGGACCAACATCGCCATTCCACTCCCACGCGACCTTCAGCGTATTGAAATTCGACGCGTTGATTTGATCGAGCGCTGAATACCGTGTCGACGCGTTTCCGCCGGTAATCGCAGGCCAGTCGCCCTTTTGTTGTGCGTCGCCCGGTCGCCCTGCGACGACAAGCGCGATCACCACGACCAGCAGGCCGAATAAGGCGTGTGGCGTCCAATTTCGTGAATGGTCACTGCTCATGGATACCTCTGGGCCGACACCGCATGCTGGTGGAGCCCCTGAAATGGCGGGATAAGAATGTGGCGACTGGCGGCTCGTTGTCAATCGCCGCTTCCTTGCGCGAGCCCGGTCCGTGGTGTACAAGCCTTGCATTCGAGTTCTTCACGGCTTCGGCCTCCCTATCGCGTTTACTACCGGGCTGCTGGCGCTGACGCTGCTGCCACGGCTACGGCTGAACGAAGCATTGACCTGGTCGTTCTGGGGCGCGGCGGCCCTGCTGGTGGCTTGGCAGGCGCTACTCGCGGCTCGTCCGCAAGGCGCCGCCATCGTCCGGGTGGGCAAGCCACGTCCACAGCACTACGTTCAAAGTCTGTGTCAGTTCGCGGTATACGCCTATTGGGGCTGGTACTGGCCGCCGGTCTACGATTTTCTGCCGCTGCTGCTCGGGCAACTGCTCTTTGCCTACGCCTTCGACATCTTGTTGGCATGGTCGAGACGCGAAGAGTATGTCCTCGGCTTTGGCCCGTTCCCCATTGTCTTCAGCACCAACCTCTTTCTGTGGTTCAAGGACGATTGGTTTAGCCTGCAATTCGCGCTCATTGCCCTTGGATTCATCGGCAAGGCCTTTGTTCGCTGGGAGCGCGACGGGCGTCGCGTGCACATCTTCAATCCGTCGGCGTTCACGCTTGCGATTTTCTCGCTCGCGTTGATCGCCACCGACTCGACGCACATCACGTGGGGCGAGGAGATTGCGACCACGTTCAGCCTTGGTCCGTACATCTATACGGTGCTGTTTGTCATCGGCCTCGTCGTCATGTATTTCTTCGCGATTACGCCGGTCACCGCGGCGGCGGCCGCGACGCTTTTCGCGGCCAGCGCGCTGTATGTGACGACGACTGGCGTGCCCTACTTCGTCGACTCCGATATCCCGTCGGCGGTGTTTCTCGGGCTGCATCTGCTCGTGACTGACCCCTCCACGTCCCCACGCACCCCGTTCGGCCGCGCGATTTTCGGCGTCATGTATGGCCTCGGCGTCTTCGCCCTTTACGGCATACTCGGCGCGTTCGGCGTGCCGACTTTTTACGACAAGCTGCTCTGCGTACCACTGCTGAATCTCGCCGTGCCAGCGATCGATCGCGCGGTGCGCGCGATCGGTCAGCAGCCGGCGGTGCAGCGCCTCGGACTGGATGCGCCGGTTGGGCGCGGCAATCTCGCGCATATTGCTGTATGGGTACTGCTCTTTGGGCTGATGTCCGCATCAGGTGCCGCCGACGGCATGCATCGCGGCGACTCGTTGCCGTTCTGGGAGCAGGCTTGCGCCGACAAACGGCCACACGCGTGCCAGCGGTTGGTACTGCTCGAGACGTCGTATTGCACTGACAACGCCGGGTGGGCGTGCAACGAGGTCGGCCGGCATTATGTGGAGGGTCAATTAGTCCCCGCTGATCCCGAGCGCGCGTTCACATATTTCGCACGTGCATGCGAGGCACGGTTTCAGGCAGGCTGCGTGAACTTGCTCGATGCCAGCCAGCCGGCACGCGCCGACCCGCGTCCGTTCGATCTTCGATTGCTCGTGCGCGAAGGTGGTCCCAACCTGCTCGACGTGCCGGAATCGGAGTTGTACACCCGCGCTTGCCGACATGGTTGGCGCTTTGCTTGCGAGCGGCGTTCTGCTTCGCGATGACGTTGCACAGCAAGCTGTCTCTCGTCGCCCTCACGTGTTTGGTCGGCAGCTCTCTCACCCTCGGCGCTTTAGTGCAAGCCGATGAAATCGGCGGCTTTGTCGAAGTCGCGTCAGGTCCCTTTACGATGGGCACCGACATCTCCCGCGATCCGGACGCGTTTGAAAATGAAAGATGGTCGACCACGGCAGCCGAAGGTAGCGTGGATGTTCCGACGTTTTATATCGGCCGCCACGAGGTGACGGTTGGCGAGTTCGCGTCCTTCGCGCAAGCACGCACGTGGAGCATCGACCAACGGGCGGTGGCGGGTCCGGCGAAGCATCCGGTCACGTTCGTGTCGTGGCCCGACGCGATTGCGTATTGCCGCTGGCTCGAAACCACACTCAAGATGGCTCCGTCCGCTCCGCGTCGGGTGCAGGAGTTACTGCGCGACGGCTGGCGCGTGACGCTACCGAATGAAGCGGAATGGGAGAAGGCGGCGCGCGGTACTGACCGGCGCAGATATCCGTGGGGGAACGAGCCGCAGCGCACGCGTGCGAACTTTGGGGGCAGCGGCACGACGCCGGTCGGTCTCTTCGCGTGTCCTGACTGCTCGTACGGACTCTCGGACATGAGTGGCAACGTGTGGGAATGGACGAGCAGTCCGTATCAGCCGTACCCCTACGATCCGACCGACGACCGCGCCAATCTCGAGGCCGACGCCCTGTGGGTGATCCGCGGCGGCCACTTCGCCGATCCCGCACGGATGGTTCGCACGACCACGCGCACGGGCGCCGACCCTGGTGCGCGCCGACCATTTATTGGCTTTCGGGTGGTGATCTCGCGTGCGTCTCGCGCGCGATGAGGGGTGGCAGCGCGGATAGCGTGCGTCTTTGCGCGCGCCGCACGCCTCGATGCGACCGTTCGCGGAGCGTCGCGTGTGGCGCATGCCGTCATGATCACGAAAACTGACGCGCAGGGGAGACAGGGTTGCCGTAGGGGCCCCAGCGCAGCAACAGGGGAGGCTGGGGCGGCAACCGTGTTCCACCGCGCTTGCCCGGAGCGTCGGTTTTCCGGCGTGCGCCACCCGCGGCGCGAAGCGAATCGTCGCGTCGAGAAAGCTGCGGCCGCATGCCTCGATGCGGACATTCGCGGACTCGCGACTTTGACGATCGCGCGCGTATGATTCAGCCGAAGTGACCGTCGCCGACCTGAGGCGCGCTGCCGTCGCGCACACCCTTTTCACGCCAACCACTCTCCAGCACGCGCTGAACACCTTTGGCTTCGTTCAAGCCGATCCAATCCGCGCACCGGCGCGCGCACAGGATTTGACACTCAGGCATCGCGTGATCGGTTACCGCGCCGGCGATCTGGAACGCTGCTATGCCGACCTCGATGTCCGCGAGGACTTCTTCGTCAACTACGGGTTTGTGAGCAGTGCACTGCACGCGCTGATGCACCCGCGCGGAGGCCCGGCACCGTGGACCGGCGCACGCGGAAAACACGTTCTGGCGCTGCTCGATTTCGTAAAGGGTCGCGGCGCCGTCCATCCGCGCGACGTCGACCGGCACTTCGCGCACGGGACAGTTACCAATTATTGGGGCGGCTCCTCGAGCGCGACGACCCACCTGCTGAACGGCATGCACTATCGCGGATTACTCCGAGTAGTACGACGTGAGGGGGGCATTCGCATCTACGGCGCGCAAGAGCAACAGCCAGGGCGCTGTGACGCCGTTACGCGTCGCTCGCGACTCGATGCGCTGATCGATGGGGTGGTGCGGATTTATGCGCCACTGCCGGCCGCAAGCCTCTCCCCCCTGGTGCGCCGGCTCCGCTACGCGGTACCGCAATGGGCCGGCGAAATCACCGCCGCATTGCAGCGTGCCAAGCGTCGGCTCGTGAATACGCGCGTGGACGGCGTCGACTGGTACTGGCCGGCGCAGCATGTCTTCGCGATCGCTGCATCCGACGACACGGTGCGCTTGCTGGCGCCTTTCGATCCGATCGTGTGGGACCGGCGCCGGTTCGAGATTCTCTGGGGCTGGGAATATCGTTTTGAAGCGTATACCCCAGTTGCGAAACGCAAACTCGGATACTACGCCTTGCCACTCCTCTGGCGCGATCGTGTGATCGGCTGGGCAAACGTATCGGTCAAGAACGCACAACTATCGGCGGAGCTTGGCTACATCGCTTCGCGCCCACCGCAGACCCGCGGGTTCCGCCAAGCTCTCGACGAGGAACTCGATCGCATGCGCGCCTTCCTCGGCGCCACCTGACGCGGCTGCATTCCGCGTTAACGCGGCTAACAAGGCAGAAACGTGAACGCCAAAACCCCCATCACGAACCATACCCCCGCAAAGATCATCCGGTAACCGAAATACTGGCGGAAGTCGATACCCGCAATGCTCGCCCCGACAAGCGCCCAGAACGGTGTCAGAAGGTTGCCCATGTGATCACCGACGCTGAGCGCGAGCAGCCCGCGTTGAGGTGATACACCAACCAGTGCGGCGGTTTCGACGGTGACGAATCCTTGAATCAGCCACTGACCGCCACTGGTGGGAATGAACAGCGCAATCACAGTACTGATGAGAGCGGTCAGCAGCGGATATGACGACGGCGACAGGATTGGCGTGAATAGGCTGATCAAAAGGTCGCCGACGGGCGTGAACTGAATCAAGCCGGCGACTCCGGCGTACAGGTGATACAGCAGGATGATCGGCCAGGCGCGGCCAACTGCGTCCTGCAGCGCTTGCGTGAATCGGAAAACGGTGCCGTGTAACACCACCCCTAGGAAGAGCACGATTGTGTTCACGGAGTTGATGTCGAGACTCAGATTACGCACGAAGAAGTGGTGGTAAATCCACCCCCCGAGCATCAACGCGAGCGGCAGCATCACGAGCGGCGTATGTTCCAGCCACTGCGCGAGGCCTGAGCCGGGCACATAGCCCTTTGCCCGCTCATCGACATCGGGCGCCGCGGTCGCCGGCACAAATTCTGAGATTGGGCGCGGACGGTTCGGCATGAAGACACAGCCAACCACCATCACCACCGCGGTGAACGTGATCACGAGCGTAATCGCCGCCGGCGACCAGATCGTCGTCGTCAGCGGCATCACACCTGTCGTTTTTTCAAGAAAGTGTCCAGGCGTTGCCACCAAGAGCGGCGCGCTGCCGGATAAACCAAATTGCCAGATCGAACCGACACCGGCCAGGGTCGCCAGCAGGAACAAAAAATCGATCGCAACTCCCTTGCGCTCCGCTTCATCGGCAAAATGCGTCGCGATGACCGGCGACAGCGCAATCGACAGACCCCAATTGAAGTACGCCACAAACGCGCCGCACAAAACGGCGAGGGCGACGACCTGGTTTCGTGAGCGCGGCACGCGAGACAACGACACGATCAACTTGCGGAAGGCCGGCGACGCACCGAGGATGAGGCTGAGAACGAGGATGAGCGTCATCTGCATCGTGAACGTGAGCAGATTCCACAGTCCACGGTAGTAGGCGTCCATCGCCGCCGTCGGTCCGGTGCCCAGCATCAGCGCCAGACCAAAGACGATGATCATCAGGATGTTACAGGTCGTGATCGCGTCCGGCACCAGCCGCTCCATGGCGCGCGCCAGTCGGTCAACCCACGTCAAATGAGGCGTCGGCAAGTTCATCAGGGTGAGCGATATCCTACGAGACGTTTCTCGGTTTGAACTGATAACTTTGGGTGCGGCCGCGTTCAGTTGGGCACCAGGCCCTGGGAAGGTTAAGACGGATGCGAGTAACGGTAATCCTGCTGGCACTGTGGGCGAGCACATGGGCGGCCATGACGGCCTCGCGTGCGGAATGGCCACAGTGGCGCGGTCCTTTCAATACCGGGATGGCCGAGGGCGACGCGCCGCTTCACTGGGACGACGCACGCAATGTTAGGTGGAGACTCGCAATTCCCGGGCGTGGTCACTCGACGCCGGTCATCGCCGGCAATCGCATCTTTCTCACGACAGCCGTTCCGACCGGTAAGACCACGCGAGCCGCTGGACGCACCCGCGCCGGTGGTGGCGCGGACGACGGTCTCGAGCATCGATTCGAGGTGATGGCCGTCGACCGACAGAGCGGAACAATCGCCTGGCAGCGAACGGCAAAGGTTACGACCCCGCATGAGGGTTACCACAACGCATACGGCAGCTTTGCCTCGAATTCACCGGTGACTGACGGCACGCGCGTTTTTGCGTTCTTCGGCTCGCGCGGTCTGTTCGCTTATGACGTCGACGGGAAATTGCTGTGGCGGAAAGAATTCGGCGTGCAAATGCGAATGGACATGGCGTTCGGCGAAGGCACGCCACTAGCGCTGCACGACAACCGCCTGCTACTGCACTTCGACCATCTCGACACCGGCTTTTTGGTCATGCTCGATCCTGCAACTGGGCGTGAGGTGTGGCGCACGAAACGCACCGAACCGTACAACTGGGCGGGGCCTTACGTCGCCACACACGCCGGCAAGCGTCAGATCATCATGAGCGGTCTCACCGTCCGCGGGTATGACTTCGAGACGGGCGCGCTCTTGTGGGAGGCGGCGGGGCTCGGTGAAAACACCATCCCGCAACCAGTGCAGCACGACGATCTCGTGTTTGCGATGAGCGGACACACCGTGAAACAACTGATGGCAATTCGGCTCGGTCGCCAGGGGACGCTCACCAATACAAATGCCGTCGTGTGGGCGACGGCGCGCGGTGCGTCATACACGCCGTCGCCGCTGCTCCATGACAATCGGTTGTATGTCGTGACCGACAGCGGTTTATTGAGTAATTTCAATGCCACCACCGGCGTGCCTTTGTATCAGCAGGCACGTTTGCCGAAGCCATACAGCTTCAAAGCGTCACCCGTCGGCGCGAACGGGAAGATCTACCTGGCCACAGAGGACGAAGACGTTGTCGTCGTCGCCATGGGCGATGTGTTGAAGGTGCTCGCGACCAATACGATGCAAGGGCAGTCGTTCATTGCCTCGCCGGTGATTGTCGATGGGGATTTGTATCTGCGCAGCCGGACCCACCTTTTTCGGATCAGCGACCGGCGATAACACAATGGTCGGCCGACATCCGCTCGATCAATCAGCACCGTGGTAGCGATTCCGAACATTATCCTCGGCGACCGCTTGGGTGGCGGCGCGTTCGGGCAAGTCTTTCGAGCGCATCACCAGGCCTTCGACGTAGATGTCGCGGTCAAGTTGATCCAACCAACGGATGTGGGGCCGTCGGCGGACGATGCGCTGAGAGAAGCGCGATTGATGGCGCGCCTCGATCATCCCAACCTGTTACGCATCTTCGACGCGGGACGCAGTGCCAGCGGGCCGTTGTATCTGGTGCTCGAGCTCATGGACGGCACATGCGCGCGCTATCGCCGGCTCGAGCCAACCCGCGCCCTCGACCTCACTGTCCAACTCCTTGCCGGCCTGCAGGCTTTGCATGACGCTCGCGTGCTGCATCGCGACATCAAGCCGGCGAATTGTCTCGTTCGCGATCGCGATCAACGCGTCAAGCTCGCCGACCTTGGCATTGCCATCGAACGTGCGACCAAAACATACCAGGTCGCCGACGCGTCCGGCACGTTGCCGTTCATGGCGCCGGAATTATTCGACGTGCCGGCGCGATTCAGCCCGGGCTCTGACCTTTACGCGCTTGGTATCACGCTGCAATGCATGGTGCTCGAGGCCGATCCGTTTCCCCGAACTTCACAGACCGAAATCATGGCGTGGATTTTTTCGGGTGAGCGGGCCAACGTCGCTGCGCAGCGACCCGATTTGCCGATTGGATTAACGACGGTGATCGAGCGATTGAGCGCCCGTTCGCCGGTGGATCGTCCGCCGAGCGCCGCTGCCGCTCTGGCACAACTCAGCGCTTCGCCGACACCATTGACATCGCCGGCCAGCGACCTCTCAACCACGCTGGAGATGATTGGGCCGTGGCTGCTTGGCCAGCAAACCCATGGCGACGGTAACTTCGCGCGATACGCGGTGACACACGCGAAGACCGGCGCCCCCGGACGGCTCGCGGCATTGCGACCTGGACGTCCATTGAGCGAACAGTCGTCGTTGATGTTAGCGTCGGCTCAACGCGCCGCCAAACTGTCGCACCAGGGCATCGTCGACGTCATTGATTGGGGCACCCACGCTGGACGTGCGTACGTGGTCACGCGGCCGCAGGGTCAGTCGTTGCGCAGGGTCATCGAATCGAGCGGCGCTATGGGCGAGCTCGAAGCCGTGGAGCTTGCGCGCGGCCTCGCCGACGCCCTGGCCTATCTTCATGGTGAAGGCCTGGTGTACCAGATCCTTACCCCTCAATCCGCCGTGCTCGCGGCCGATGCGCGATCCGCGCAGCTGGCGTGGCCGCTGTTCTGTGTGCCGATCGGTTCCTCGTCCGACCCCGCGTCCGGTGCCTTGATGCACATTGCGGTGCCGCGGTTTGCTGCTCCCGAATCGCTGGCGCGCCCGAGCAGCCGCGCCGAGGACGCTGTCGGCGCGACGGCGGTGCGCGCCATTCAGCCGAGCGTTGATTTGTATGGCCTCGGCGAGACCTTGTATTACCTGATCGCGGGTAAACCGGCGTTCTCCAACACTCCGTTCATGACCACGTTGTTGCTAGAGAAGATGCGCGGCCCTGCGGATCTGCGCGCGGTTGCCCCGTCCACCACCGCGCCCACCGCGCAGCTGGTTGCTGAACTCACCGCGCCCTACGCACAACAGCGGCCGCCGACTGCGGCGGCGGTGCGTGACGAACTGGCGCGGATCGCCACTCGGCTTCAAGGCGTGGGATAGACGCGGTGCGGAAGACACTAAAACCAACAATCTCGGCAGAAATAGAAGACTACCGGGATGCGCGTTGGCGGCGCGAAGGTACGCGGCAGATTTCGACGGCGCACGAGGCCGAAAGTTTTATCGAACAAGTCGGGTTTGCGGCGTGCTTGACCGATTCGCGACGCCCCGGGCCGTCGCTATACGTGGCGGTGTGCGGACGGCGAGATGCGGTCCTGCCGCCGAACGTGCAGAAGGATCCCGAAACGTCGCTGACATGGGTGTTGAAAGATGAACTGATCCAACGTGGCCGGGTCTATTACGCCAAACTGGCGCGCGGCAAGGCGATGTTCATTGCGCCGCGCATGATTCCATACTTCCATGCGGTGTGGGGGGTGCGCCGTGCCGACGAGAAGCAGCGATTAAGCAAAGGCGCGCAAGCGATCCTGCGTGTGCTGCGCCGTGAATGGGAGATGGCGACGGCAGACCTGCGACAGGACTCTGGCGTGCTTGACCGTAAGGCGTTCACGGTGGCGCTCGATGAATTACAGGCCGCAATGGTCGTGGTGCCCAGCCAAGTCGTGTATCAACCGAAGTTCACATACATCTGGACGCTGGCCGTCAGCCGCTTCCCCGATGCGGTTCGACGACGCGTCAATCGCGATCTGGCACTTCGCGAAATCGCGCGCGCCTTTCTGGCGGCGGCAGGAGCGACCATTCCCGGTGAGCTGGCGCGCGTTACCGGCCTCTCACGACCAGACGCCGGACGCGGCAACCGCGCATTGGTGGCTGAAGGCTACGCCACCATGCCCGCATATGGTTTCTACCTCTTGCAAGGTTCCAAGGGTTCCAAGGGTTCCAAGGTTCCGAGGGTTCCAAGGTTCTAAGGGTTCCAAAGTTCTAAGGGTTGCAAGTTCTAAGGGTTCCTAAGTTCGAACGAGCCGCTTAGAACTTTGGACCCTTTTCGAACCCTGGAACCGTGGAACCTTGGAACTTTGGAACCTTTTCGAACCTTGGAACTCTGGAACCTTGGAACCTTGGAACCTTAGAAAGAGAGCGCCGCAGGAGGATCGGCAATCGACTGGAACCGGATTGCGACCACCGCATTGCGATCGCGACGACTCGCAATTGGGATGATTCCAGCGTCCAACACTTTCTGGATCAAACTCTCGCTTAGAAAGTGCTCCGCGCACGGCTGCAACTGCATTTCACCGTCTCGCTCAAACGTGTAGGCCGGCAGTTCACCAATCTCGCGCTCGTCTCCCAATTCCATGTCCCAGCCGCGTTCGCGGAATCCTCTGCCGATGAGGAGCGCCAGCGCCAGCGACGCGGTGCCCCACAGAAACCGGTCATGCTCGGGCGAGCCTGCGAACTCTTCGAAAGGAAAAGCCTCCACCGCGTCGGTGCGCTTCCCGT
>WUUC01200781.1_pt1 | contig 12315 bp, 10 predicted proteins | sample 6278441 | NCBI WGS metagenome assembly WUUC01 (sample SAMN13675441, study PRJNA597444) | soil metagenome | isolation source: soil | place: USA: Washington | collected 2017-10 | reverse complement strand
GTCTCCGAGCAAACCCCCGGAGACCCTCTGCAAGACCAAGGCCCCCGCCGTGTTCGACGCGGAAGCGGCGAGCTACAAGGTCGACCTCGAACCGTTCGTCGGGCGCTGGGGCGGCGGCCGCGCGGCCCTCGCGATCCTCCCGTCGGATTCGGCCGCCCAGGAGGGTTCGACGTGGCACGTGACCTTCCCGGCGAAGGTGGAGGGCTCTCCCACCTCGATCGCGTTGACCCTCGAGTACACGGCGCCCCAGGACAAGGTGCCCGTCCAGGGTCCCCCCGGCGGCGGTGGCGCGGTGAACAACCCCCTGCCAGCCGTTGGCTCGGCGGCCCCTCCCGCACCCGCACCGGGAGGGGCTCCCGTGGCACCTGCTGACGGAGCCACGCCTCCCGTCGTCCAGCCCACGCCGCCGACGGCGCCGCCGGTGGCGCCCGTGGCCGGCGGGAACCAGCCGATCCCCAGTGGGTTCGCCGGTCCGGGGTTCGCCTACCCGCAGGTGTGGGCCCTGCCGCTGCTGCTGCTCGCGGGGTACTCCGCGCTCGGGAGGTCGCTGACGAAGGACCTCTACCGGCGGGCATGAGACGCCACGCCGTCCTCGCGTCGCTGGTGGTGATTGCAACCGGATGCGTTCCCGAGGGGCTCGCGTTCGTGCAGGACCGGCGTCTGGAGATCGTCGAGCCCGAGGGGCACTCGACCGTCACGCTCCCTCTCACGTTCGAGTGGACGATCGAGGACTTCGAGATCACGGGCCCGGATGGGCAGTCGCGGGAAAACGCGGGGTACTTCGCGCTGTTCCTTGATCAGACGCCCGTGCCGCCCCGCAAGCCGCTGTCGTGGGTCGCCCGCGATGACACCGCGTGCCAGCACACATCCGGATGTCCCGACGAGACCTATCTCGCCGACCACCAGATCTGGTTCACCTCCGAGACCAGCTTCACCCTCGAGCACCTGCCAGATCTCGACACGGCGTCCGGTACGGAATCCCACGAGCTCACCATCGCCCTGCTCGACGGCACCGGCCATCGGATCGGGGAGAGCGCCTGGCACGTGACCTTCTTCTTCCAGAGACAGGGGGACTCGTGAGCGCGACACGCGCGCGATCCAAGCCCGCCGAGAAGCCCGAGGAGCTGGTGGAGGAGCTGGAGGGAGCCGCCTCGCGCGTGCGGGACCGGGCTCGGTTCGAGCTCGGGATCACCGGTGAGTCGAAGACGATTCCGCTGCGACAGCTGTTCCGGGAGGACGGCGCGCGGTGGTACCCGATGGTCGCCATCTTCTCCCTCGGCATGTCGAACTATTTCCAGGGCTACGCGTATCTCGCTCTGGTTCCGGACATCGCCCGGACGCTCGGTATCGGCATCGGAACGATCGCGGCGCTTGGCTCGCTGGTGCAGTTCGCGGAGACGCTCTCGCCGTTCCCGATGGCGTGGCTCACGCAGAGCAAGCCGAGGAGAGCGCTGCTCTGTCTCGTCACCGGCCTTGGCTGGGGGCTGGCCACTTTGTACACAGGCTTCGTCACCGGGCTGCTCGGACTGATGGCCGTCCTCCTGCTCGACGGGATCTCCACCGGAAGCGTGCGAGGGCTGCACATCCCGCTCCTGATGGACAATTACCCTCCCCGGTCTCGCGTGCGCGCCGTCGCCGCGTACTTTGCGTTCGGGAACGTGGGAGTGCCGTTCGTCGTTTCCGCGATTGTGGTCACCATCCTCACGGGGCCGCTGCATCTGACGTGGCGTGGCGTGTTCGTGGTGCTCGGCTTCCTCTCGCTGTTCTTCGCGGCGATCGCGCTTCGGCTAAAGGATCCTGGGTTCGGCCGCTTCGACACCGACAAGGTTCGCCGGGCCGTGCGAGAGGCACACGGGGAGAAGGTCGAGAAGCTGCCCGAGCGCGACGTCCGGCCCCACTTCTGGGAGGTGGTCCGGCGGATCCTCATGGTGCCGACCTTGAGGCGGCTGCTCGTGGGAGCGCTCGTCATCGGAATCTTCTCGATACCTCTGAACTACTTCATCTCCTTCTTCATGGACGAGAAGTTCGGGCTCGGCCCCACCGGCAGAGGCCTCGTGTTCGCGGCCAGCTCTTTCACGGGCGTCATCGCCTTGGCGCTCTTCGGCAAGCGAACCGAGGGGCTGCAGCAGAAGGATCCGGCGAAGATTCCGGTGTACGCCGCGATCCTCGACATCCTGGCGGTCCTGGCGTTCGGTCTCTCGGCGCTCATGCCAAACCTGCCGAGTTTCGTGGTCGTCTTCTGCCTCGGCTTCGCGTTCCAGATCATCGGCTACCCGATGGTGAACGTGATGTCGCTGTCCCTGGTCGACTCGCGCTTTCGGGCGCACGCGGCCGCGGTGGTGGGCGTCAGCATCGCCATCGGCGGCATCCTCGGTTCCCTGTTCCTCTCGGGTGTGGCGCAGCGCTTCGGGGTCACTGGGGCGCTGGTCGCCCTGACAATCCCCGGCTTCCTCTCGGCGCTCATCGTTCTGTCCGCGAGACGCTACGTGAACCAAGACTTCGACCGGATGATCGACGGCACGGTCGAGGAGGAGGAGATCGAGCGGATCCGTGCCTCCGGCGGCCGGCTCCCGATGCTGGCGTGTCGGAACATCGACTTCTCGTACGGTCAGCTTCAGGTCCTCTTCGACGTCGACTTCACGGTGGACGACGGGGAGATGGTGGCGCTGCTCGGGGTGAACGGTGCCGGGAAGTCCACGCTCCTCAAGGTCATCTCCGGCATCGGCCTCCCAACACGCGGAAGCGTTCGGCTGAGCGGCGAAGACGTGACCTTCCTGGATGCCGAGCGGAGGCTCCGTCTCGGCATCGCACAGGTGCCCGGGGGAAGGGCCGTCTTCCCTCCCCTGTCGGTCGTGGACAACCTGCGGGTCTACGGATACGCACTGGAGAAGAACGGCGAGTCGATCGACCAGGCCATCGAGCGCTGCTTCCAGGCGTTCCCCCAGCTGGCCGAACGGCGCAACCAGCTGGCCAACACGCTGTCCGGTGGCGAGCAGCAGATGCTGGGGCTCTGCAAGGCCGTGATCCTTCGCCCGCGGCTGCTCTTGATCGACGAGCTGTCGCTCGGCCTCGCTCCGTTGGTCGTGACCCGCCTTCTGGAGATGGTGCGTGAGATCAATGCCGCCGGTACTGCCGTGGTGCTGGTGGAGCAGTCGGCCACCGTCGCGCTGTCGGTGGCGCATCACGCGTACTTCATGGAGAAGGGGGAGATCAGGTTCGACGGGCCGTCGAAGGAGCTCCTCCGGAGGAAGGACCTGCTGCGCGCGGTCTTCCTCAAGGGCGCGGGAGCCAAAGGTTGAGCGAGGCCCTCGCCGCGCCACGGCGCCCGAACCCGAAACGCCTACTCAAGCCGGCGATCACCGTAGCGGTTGCTGCGGGCGTAGTGGTCCTGCTGAGCAACGTGTCCCTACCGACGCTGTCGGGGGACTGGGACATGCCGCTGCCGGTCATGTCTCTGGGCGCCATCACCGGGCTGGCGTATGGGCTCCTGGGCGTTGGGGTCGTGCTGGTCTATCGCACCAACAGGATCATCAACTTCGCGCACGGGGAGATGGGCGCGTTCGGTGCGGCGATCTTCGGCTACATGGTGGTCGAGTGGCACCTCCCGTACTGGATCGCGCTCCCGTTCGGACTCGCCCTGGGAGGCCTGGTCGCGGCGGCGGCGGAGACGGCCGTCATCCGACGTCTTCGCCGGGCGCCCAGGCTCATGAGCATCGTGGCCACCCTCGGCATCGGGCAGCTCCTGGTCTATCTCGCGCTTGCGATCAACCTCCAGGCCAGCGCCGGCGCCGTCTATCCCGAGCCGACCTTCCTGCCCTCGTTCCATATCGGCGTCCTCCTGATCGGCCCCGCTCACGTCGCCCTGCTCATCCTGGGCCCGATCGCCGTGATCGGACTTGCCGTGTTCCTCAGAAGAAGCCGCTACGGGCTGGCGCTTCGCGCGGCGGCCGCCGCGCCGGACACGGCGCGGATGTCGGGTGTGTTCGCCTCCAGGATGTCCTCCCTGGCATGGGCCCTGGCCGGCGTGCTCTCCGCCCTGACGGCGATCCTCACGCAGCCGAGCCAGGGGTTCTCCGGCGCTCAGTCGTTCGGTCCTTCACTGCTTCTTCGCGCGCTGGCCGCCGCTGCCATCGCCCGGATGTCCAGCCTGCCCGTGGCGCTCGTGGCGGGGGTTGGGCTGGGCGTCCTGGAGCAGTTGCTGTTGTGGAACTTCGCCCAGGCCGGATCAGGGTTGGTCCAGGCCGTGCTGTTCGGCGTGATCCTCGCCGCGCTGATCATCCAGCGCGCACGCGTCGGGCGAGAGGCGGAGGAGCGAGGCAGCTGGGCGTCGGTGGAGGCCCTGCGCCCCGTGCCGGACAAGCTTCGCGAGGTGTGGCTGGTTCGCAACCTCGGCGCGGTGCTCGGCGTGGCCACGCTTGCGTTCGCAGCGTTGCTCCCGGTGTTCATCTCCAACTCTTCCTCGGTGACCGTGACCTATCTGTTCGCCGCGGCGATCGTCGGACTGTCGCTGGGGGTCGTGACGGGGTTGGGCGGCCAACTCTCGCTGGGACAGTTCGCGGTGGCCGGCGTCGGCGGCATCGTGTCCTTCCACGTGACGAGCCACGGCGGAAGCTTCCTGCTCTCGTTCATCTATGCGGGCCTCGCGTCCGGAGCGGCGATGCTGATCCTCGGCCTGCCGGCCCTGCGGGTGAAGGGTCTGCTCCTGACGGTGACGACCCTGGCCTTCGCGCTGATCGGACCCGCTTGGCTCTTCAATCAGTCCTGGGTGCTCGGCGGGAGCGTTGTTCCTGCGCGGCCGCAGCCGTTCGGCATCTCGATGGAGACTGGCCGCGCGTACTACTACCTGGCATTGGTGGTCCTGCTTCTCGCCATGCTGGTCGCGCGGAACATCCGCCGAAGTGGGCTGGGGCGTGTCCTCGTGGCCGTGCGGGACAACGAGGACAACGCGCGAGCGTTCGCGGTCCGGGCCACGCTGGCCAAGGCCCAGGCGTTCATCCTCAGCGGGTTCCTGGCCGGTATCGCGGGCGCCCTGTACATCCACGGCCTGTCCCGGGCCTCGGGAAGCAGCTTTGCCACGGTCACCAGCGTCGACATCGCGCTCATGACGGTGATCGGCGGTCTGGGGATCATGTCGGGACCCCTGCTCGGGGCTCTGTTCGTTATCGGTGTCCCGGCGTTCCTGCCGCTGGACGCCGCGGGCCTCGCCACCACGTCCCTCGGGCTCCTCGTGATCATCATGTATCTGCCCGGCGGCATCGCTCAGCTGGTGGAGCCCCTCCGGAACCGGGTCATCCGATTCCTCGGCCGGCGCGCCGGGATCGACGTGGATGCCGCCTATGCCGGGGCGACACCGACGGGTGAGGGCAGTGTTCAGAAGGCGGCCACCGACGTCCGGCAGGTCTCCGTGCAACAGCGCCGGCGCAAGCCTGCCGGGACGACGCTCCTCCGTGCGTCCGGCATCAGCAAGGCGTACGGAGGTGTTCGGGCGGTGGACGGGGTGTCGCTCGAGGTGCGGGTCGGCGAGACGGTGGGGCTCATCGGACCGAACGGTGCGGGGAAGACGACGACGTTCGAGCTGCTCAGCGGCTTCGGTCGCCCCGACACCGGCTCGGTGTGGTTCGACGGTCAAGACGTGACCGTGTTTCCGCCGGAAGTACGGGCGCGACTGGGTCTGATCAGGTCGTTCCAGGACTCGGCCCTGTTCCCGACGATGACGGTCACGGACGCAGTGACCATCGCCTTGGAGCGCCTGACGCCGACCGGGTTTCTGTCGGCCGTGGCGGGGTTCTCGTTCAGCGAACGTGGGAAGCAGCGCCACGCCCGAGAGATCGTGGACCTGATGGGCCTCAGGCCATACCGGGACATGCAGATCCAGGAACTCTCCACGGGAACTCGCAGGATCACGGAGCTGGCATGCATGGTTGCCGCACGGCCGACGCTCCTGCTGTTCGACGAGCCGTCCACCGGCATCGCGCAGCGCGAGACCGAAGCGCTGGGGATCGTCCTGCGAGACATCAAGGATGTGCTGGGGGTCACGTTGCTGGTGATCGAGCACGACATGCCCCTGATCATGGGCCTCGCGGATCGCATCATCGCCATGGCGGACGGGAAGGTGATCGCGGAAGGGTCTCCGGAGGTTGTGCAGAACGATCCACTCGTGGTCGAGGCCTATCTGGGCGGTCCCGCCCCCGACCTCGCACCTTCCGAGCCCGTAGCCCTGGCCAGGAGCGGATGACGACCGATGAAGGGAGAGCAACATGACGCCGGCTAAGCGATCGACGACGGTTAGAGCGAAAGCGAAGGCGAAGTCCTCCGCCTCCAAACCCCCGCCGGCCCCGCCCGTGCCTCCGGCACCGGGGCTCGAGTCGCCAGATGGATCGTCTGCGAGACAGCTCCCCGAAATGCCGCGGCCTCGAGGAGGCATGGTCTGGCTCAGCCAGGCCGGGATCGGCGTGTGGGTGGGGCTGTTCCTGACGCTGGTCGGCTTCGGGCTGATCGTGTTCGCCTGGGGGAAGACCGCCGGGTTGCTCGATGTGGCGCTCCAGGTGCCCTACCTGGTCTCGGCGGGGTTGACCGGGCTCGGCCTGATCATGCTCGGGCTGTTGTTTGTTGCCCTTTCCGTGCGACAACGCGAGGCCACGGAGCGGGAGCGCCAGCTGGAGGAGCTGATCGAGGCGATGGTCCAGATCCGCAAGTCGATCGAGGGGTAGAGATGACCGAGGAAACGCGGAAGGGTTCCGAGCTCGCCGCCCGCTCCAGGCTTCCGCCGTTCCTCCGCGAGCCCGCGATGCCCGGGTTGATCCTGATGGGCGCGCTGATCGCGGCGGGGTTTCTGATCCTGCTCCTCACCTGGGCTGGTGCGGCCGGCACTCTGTACGTGCCACTGCAGATGCCGCACATCGTCTCGGGCGGGCTGGGTGGCCTCGCGCTGATCGGTCTCGGCGGCGGCCTCCTCTACCTCCAGCGGGGGAGGCGCGATGACGCCACGCACAGACGACTCACCGACGAGCTCATCGACGAGGCTGCGGCATTGATCGCTATCGAGCCCGAGATCCGCCGGCGCTTGGCGCCGAAGCGAGCCGGGGCGCGACGGAAGCGCTGAGCCTCAGCGTCCATCGAGCTTGGCAGCGAAGCCGGCGACCAAGGCCTCGGTCAGGAACGACCAGGTGTCCGGATCTTCCGTGTACCGCCCAACCTCGTGGATGTTGGGGAAGCGCTCGGGAGGCAGAGCGCTCAGATCCGTTTGCGGCGGGTTTGGGTCGGCGACCTTCTGAGCTTCCTCGACGGCGAATCCGAGCATCGACTTCGCGGTCGCCTGGACCGCGTCGTACGCGTCCTCGAGGCTGAACCCGGCCGCTCGGAACGCGGCGATGGCTGCCTCGAAGCTCTCCGCGGCGTCCGGTCCCTGGATGGGCCTGCGCTGGAAGGCCGTGATCGCGCCCGGGTGGGTCCGGGCCAGCACCCGCATGGCCTCGGCTAGCTGCCGGACCCAGTCCTGCCAGGTGAAGTCGCTCACGGGGAGCTTGGCCTCGGCCAGGAGCCGCTCGACGATCCCGTCTGTGACCGCCTCCAGGTTGGCGACGTGGTTGTAGAGGGAGGTGACGTGCACATCGAGCTTGGCGGCGAGCTTCCGAAGGGTGACGGCGTCGAAGCCTTCCCGGTCGGCCATCCGCATGGCCGCCTCAACGATCCGATCCCTGCTCAGCGGTCTGCTCATACGTCCCAGGATACCGGACTTGACAACCGGACCAACAGTGTAGGTATAATCGGACCTACAGTGTAGGTGCACACAGGGCGAGGAGGAGAGAGCCATGGCGGCGATCGGACAGGTCGAGCTGGAGAAGCGACTCACGGAGCTGGCGCAGACCCACGGTGTGCCGGGGGCCCAGGTCGCCGTGCTGGACGGAGACGAGGTGACCCAGGCGACCACCGGCGTGCTCAACCAGCGAACGGGCGTCCCCGTCACCCCGGATTCCCTGTTCCTGCCCGGCTCGATCGGCAAGTCCTACACCGCGACGGTGGTCATGGGCCTCGTCGATGTTGGGAAGCTGGAGCTGGACGCCCCCGTCGTCACCTACCTCCCCGAGTTCCGTGTGGCGGACGAAGAGGTGTCCCGCTCGGTCACGGTTCGTCAGCTCCTGGCGCACACCGCGGGCTTCGACGGGGATCACTTCGAGGACACCGGCCGCGGCGACGACTGTCTCGAGAGGTACATCGCCAGCTGCGCGGGGATCGGACAGGTCTCGCCACCGGGGAAGCTGTGGAGCTACTGCAACACCGGCTACTCGACCCTCGGCCGCATCGTCGAGGTGGTCACTGGCAAGGTCTGGGAGGAAGCCCTGCGCGAGCGACTGATCGTTCCGCTCGGGCTCGAGCAGACCGTCCTGTTCCCGGAGGACGCGCTGCTCCACTCCACGGCCGTCGGCCACGTCAACAACCCGGAGAACATGAATGAGCTGATGGTCACTCCGCAGTTCGGCCTCTACCGGTCGACCGGACCGATGGGCGCGTCCCTGATCGCGTCCGCGGCAGACGTCGTGGCGTTCGCCGGCCTGCACATCCGAGGCGGCACCGCTCCGGACGGCACCAGGCTCCTGAAGGAGGAGACGGTCGCCAGGATGCAGGAGCCGGAGATCGAGCTGGTCGACCGGTCGCTCCTCGGCTCGGACTGGGGGCTCGGCTGGATCCTCGACGAGTGGAACGGCATCAGGATCATCGGCCACGATGGGAACTCGCTCGGACAGAACGCCTTCCTGAGGATCGCCCCGGATCACAGGTTCGCGGTGTGCCTGCAGACCAACGTGACCAGCGTGATCGGCATGTTCCGCGAGCTGTTCTCCTGGCTGTTCACCGAGCGCCTGGGTGTGGCGCCGCCCCCGATGCCGGTCGCAGCGGAAGGCAAGGTGGATCTCGATCCGGCCGACTACGTGGGCACGTACCGGCGCATCGGCCTCGACCAGGTGGTCAAGGAGTCGGGCGACGGCGGGCTCACGATCGACATGATCCCGCTCAACCCGGAGATGGCCAGCATGCCTCCGATGGAGAACCTTCCGTTGAAGCCGGTCGACGACAGGGAGTTCCTGCTGAAGCTCCCCATCGCGGACATGGATTTCCCGCTGGTGTTCTTCAACCCGGACCAGGAGGACGGCCGGCCGACGTATCTACACTTCGGAGGCCGCGCCGCTCGCCGTGTGAGTTAGACCGGGTAGGGCTGGGACGTCCACTTGTAGCACTCGCAGCCGTCGTTGAAGCTCATGTTTCTCGCGGCCGCGACTCCGTCGTGCTGCTTCGCGGTGAGGTTCGTGGCGAACGCCCAGATGGCGGGGAAGCTCTTGCCGATCCTGTTCACGCCGGCCATGAAGTTGTCGTTGTTGAGCGGAAGGGTTCCCATCCTGCCCTCGACCGCCTGGAAGAACCAGAACTGGTCGCACGCGAACGTGGCGTACCCCTTCTGGTTGATGTTCTCGAGCGGTACGCCATGCTTCCTCATGATGTCGTAGCACGTCTCGCGAGGCCGGTTCACCTTCCACCCCTCGTCCGTGAAGGGCTCGAAGGCGCTCCACTCCACGGCCACGGATCGACGGAGCTGCTCATTGGGGTACAGGCCGGCTTGCTGGCCGCCGACCGGCAGGTTGTCGGCGTTCAGGCCATAGCGCGGGGCGTACCCCTGCACCTGGGCTCTCCTCATGACGAGCGACTCGAGGACGGCCGACCCGCTTGCCCCCGCGGGACCGCCGATGATCATCACGTGGGTGATGCCCAGCTGCTGGAACCGGAGAACCGTGGCGTTCACATCGGCGGCGGTGGCAGCGAGGTCGTTGAACTCCTGCGGGACAGTGATGTACGCGGGCTCGGTGGCCAGGTCCAGCCCGATCCGCTTTAGAGCGGGCAGGTATCCGCCGTCAAGGGCAGCTCGTTGCGTGGAGTTGTCCCAGAGGATGATGCCGATCCGCGCGAGCCCGTCGAAGTAGCCGCCACTCTTGAGGCCGCTGATGGTCACGTTGCCCCCGCGTACGACGTTCAACCCGGCGATCTCCAGGTAGTGGGGGTACTTGCTGTACGTCTCGGGGAGCGACGAGCCTATGGGCATTGGCTGGACCGCGCCGGCCTTGTGTGCGCATTCCTGCAGGATCCCGGAAGCGTCGTCGGTCAGTATGAAGAAGACCTCGTTGTCCTGGGTCCAGTGGGCGCACGCGGCCTGCACCTGCGGGTCGATCGGGCGACCGGTGGAGAGCTCCCAATAAAGGGGCTCGACGTCGCGCCCCCATAGGCCGCCGGCGGCGTTGACCTCCTTGATCATCGCGTTGTATGGCTTGCGGGCATCGACATCCAGGGGCGTGCCGAACGCCGCCTGGTTCGCGGAGCCACTATCCGCATACGTCATCCCGACATAGATCTTGTCGTCCGTGACGCCGGGTGCATTGGCGGAGGAGGCCACGCTCCCTCCACCTCCACCACTTCCGTTGCCGCCGCTACCCGATCCCGCTGCGCCTCCGGCCGCGCCTGCTCCGGTTCCACCGGTTCCGGCAGGCGCGGTTCCGGTGCCGCCCGCCGCGGTTCCAGGTGCCCCCGTGCCGCCCCCGCCGCCAACTCCGCCGGTTGGGCCCAGAGGGACCGCACCGGGAGATGGAAGAGCCAGGCCCCCGCCGGGGCCTACCTGTGGAGCGGAGCCCGAGGCCGCTTGCTGCGAGACCGTTGAGCCGCATGCCGACGAGATCAGGATGGTGATGGCCAGGGGGATGATCGTTCGTGTTGCTTTGCTGACGGGCAGCGGCATCGGTACCTCCTCAGCGTGCGGGCTGAGCTGCACTCTCTTCCTACCATTATTGGCCGGAAGCCTGGCCAACCCTTCGTCCCCTGGGTTAGAAACAGGGTGTCCGGTTCGTTGGGGGGGCCGAATCCCATGCACGGCGCCCTCAATTAGGCTGCTTCGAGGAGGGGATCAATCATCGAGGCATACGTCCTGATCCACGTGGGGCCCGGGACGACCAGGTCGGTCTCGAGCGAGGTCGCCGGAGTCAAGGGCGTCCTCCAGGCCGACGGCGTGGTGGGACCGTACGACGTCATCGCCAGGGTGGAGGCGGCGAGCCTCGACGAGCTCGCCAACATCGTGGTCACCGGGATCCAGGCCTGTGCCGGCGTGACGCGAACGCTCGTCTGCTCGGTGCCGGAGTTCGAATGAAGCTCACGGGCTTCGAGGTCAGGCGAGTCTCAATTCCGCTCGTATCTCCCTTCCGAACCTCGTTCGGCGAGCAGACCCAGCGGGACATCCTCCTCGTGCGCGCGGTCGCTCCCGACACGGAGGGTTGGGGAGAGTGCGTCGCGATGCGCGCGCCCGTGTACTCCTCCGAGTACGTGAACGGAGCGGAGGACGTCCTGCGCACCCATCTGCTTCCAAGGATCTTCGAGCGCGACGAGGTGACCGCGGTTGAGATCGCGTCGATCCTCCAGCCCATCAGGGGGCACCGGATGATCAAGGGGGCGCTGGAGATGGCGATCCTCGACGCGGAGCTGCGGCTTGCCGGCATGTCGTTCGGCCGCTACCTCGGGGCCGTGCGCGAACGTGTCGACTGCGGCGTCTCGGTCGGCATCATGGACTCGATCCCCGCGCTGCTCGATGCGGTCGGCGGGTTCCTCGCCGAGGGATACCGGCGGATCAAGCTGAAGATCGAGCCGGGATGGGACGTCGAGCCGGTACGCGCGGTTCGCGAGCGCCACGGCGACATCGCGCTGCAGGTCGACGCGAACGCGGCGTACTCGCTGGCGGACGCGCAGACCCTCGCCAAGCTCGATCCGTTCGACCTGCTCCTCATCGAGCAGCCGTTGCCGGAGGAGGAGGTCCTCGCACACGCGGAGCTGGCCAAGCTGATCCGCACGCCGGTCTGCCTGGACGAGTCGATTACTTCCGCGAACGCCGCCGCGGACGCGATCTCGCTCGGAGCGTGCCGCATCGTGAACATCAAGGCCGGGCGCGTGGGCGGCTACCTCGAGGCTCGCCGGGTGCACGACGTGTGCGTCGCCGCGGGAGTTCCCGTCTGGTGCGGCGGCATGCTCGAGACCGGGCTGGGCCGTGCTGCGAACGTCGCGCTCGCGGCGCTTCCGGGGTTCACCCTTCCCGGCGATACCTCCGGATCAGCTCGTTACTACCACCGGGACATCACCGAGCCGTTCGTCCTGGACGACGGTCAGCTCCCGGTTCCCACCGGTCCCGGTCTCGGCGTGGGGATCGCTCAGGACGTGCTCGACGAGGTCACCACTCGTTCCGACTGGATCCCCGCGAGCTGAGACGCGACTACGAGGCGGCCGCGGTTCGCG
>WUUC01157293.1_pt1 | contig 12315 bp, 6 predicted proteins | sample 6278441 | NCBI WGS metagenome assembly WUUC01 (sample SAMN13675441, study PRJNA597444) | soil metagenome | isolation source: soil | place: USA: Washington | collected 2017-10 | reverse complement strand
GGCGAAGGCGGCGTGCTGAAGAACAGCACGGACCGGCGCTTCATGTTCGACGACATCCCCGAGAACTATCGGGGGCAGACCGCCGACAACGAGGAGGAGGGCTGGCGGTACACCCAGGGAGACAAGAACGCGCGGCGTCCGCCGGAGCTGCTCACGCGCGACCATGTGAGCCGGTGCATCGTGCGCGAGATCAAGGAGGGCCGCGGCAGCCCGCATGGCGGCGTCTTCCTCGACATCGCGTGGATCAAGGCGCGCCTCCCGAACGCCGCGGAGCACATCCGGAAGAAGCTCCCGAGCATGTACCACCAGTTCAAGCAGCTGGCGGACATCGACATCACCCAGGAACCGATGGAAGTCGGCCCGACCACGCACTACATCATGGGCGGCATCCGCGTCGACGCCGACACGCAGATGTCGAACGTGCCCGGCCTGTTCGCGGCGGGCGAATGCGCCGCGGGCATCAACGGCGCGAACCGGCTCGGCGGCAACTCACTGTCGGATCTGCTCGTGTTCGGCAAGCGCGCCGGCGAGTTCGCCGCGTCATTCGCGCGGGAGCGCGGGTTGCCGGCCGTGGACGGCCGGCAGGTGGGCGAAGCTGCGAAGCATGCGGTCGAGCCGTTCGAGCGCCGCACCCGGGGCGAGGGGCCGTACCAGGTGCAATACGCGCTTCAGGAGATGATGCAGGATCTGGTCGGCATCGTGAGGACGGCCGCCGAGATGAAGCGCGCCCTCGACTGCCTGAAGCAGCTGCGCGAGCGGGCGCGCGGCGTCGGCGTCGGCGGACATCGCGAGTACAACCCCGGCTGGCACGCCGCGCTCGATCTTCACAACCTCCTCACCGTCTCGGAAGCGATTACGCGGTCGGCCCTCGAACGGCGCGAAAGCCGCGGCGGACACTTCCGCGAGGACTATCCGGACAAAGATGCCGCCTTCGGCGGCGTCAACATCATCCTTCGCAATAATGGCGACGGCGGCATGACCGTCTCGCGCGCGCCGATCCCGGAGATGCCCGACGAGCTGAAGCGCGTCATCGAGGAGATGAAGTGACCATGGCGACCACCGCAAGCTTCAGGATCTGGCGCGGCGACCAGTCTGGCGGGGAGTTCACCACCTACGCAGCCAAGATCTCCGAGGGGATGGTGGTCCTCGACGCCGTTCACCAGATTCAGGCCGAGCACGCGAACGACCTGGCGGTCCGGTGGAACTGCAAGGCGGGAAAATGCGGTTCGTGCTCGGCGGAAGTCAACGGGCATCCGCGCCTGATGTGCATGACGCGCCTGAACCAGCTCGATCTGTCGGCGCCGATCACGATCGAGCCGATGCGCGCCTTTCCTCCGATCAAGGACCTCGTGACCGACGTCTCGTGGAACTTCCGGGTGAAGAAGACGATCCGGCCCTTCAAGCCGCGTCCTCCCTCAGCCGACGGCACCTGGCGCATGGCACAGCCCGACGTGGAACGGGTGCAGGAGTTCCGCAAGTGCATCGAGTGCTTCCTGTGCCAGGACGTGTGCCACGTGCTTCGGGAGCATCGGATGTTCGACGCTTTTGCGGGCCCGCGTCATCTCGTGTACGCGGCCGCCCTGGAGATGCATCCCCTCGACTCCGACGATCGCACGCGCGATCTGAAGTCCACGCAGGGCATCGGTCTCTGCAATATCACCAAGTGCTGCAGCAAAGTGTGTCCGGAGCACATCACGATCACCGACAACGCCATCATTCCGTTGAAGGAGCGCGTCATCGATCGGCTCTACGACCCGGTCGCGAAAGTGTTTCGGATGCTGCGGCACTCTCCCGTGCCGTGAAACAGAGGTTTCCATGCAGTTTGAACTCAAGACGCTGTCGCCGGAAGCGCTGCCCGGGGCTCTGGAGAAGGCGCGCCTGTACCGCCTGTTGAGCGAGCCCGGCGAAGCCGAGAGTATCTGCCGCGACGTCCTCGAAGTCGAGCCGCAGAACCAGGACGCGCTCGTCACGCTGCTCCTCGCGCTCACCGACCAGTTCGACGCGGAGCCGGCTTCGCCGGCGGCCGCGGCACGGAGCGTCGTCGGACGCCTTCAGGACGCATACGCGCGCGAATACTATTCGGGCATCGTCTGCGAACGGCGCGCGAAGGCCCAGCTGCGGCAGGGCGCGCCCGGGTCCGGCTCGAGGGCCTACGAAGGGCTGCGGGAGGCGATGGAGTGCTACGAGCGGGCCGAAGCGATCCGGCCTGCCGGCAACGACGATGCGCTGCTTCGATGGAACGCGTGCGCCAGACTGCTCATGCGCGATCAGCACCTGACGCCCGTGATGGAAGAGCGAGGCGAGCCGCTCCTGCTCGAGTGACCGCTGGCTTAAGGTGCGAGAAACGACGGCGATGAACGCAGAGCACGCTCTGCGCGCTCTGCGGCCTCCGCGTTGTACGTCACAGCTCCGTCAGACCCCTTCCGTCGAGGGAAGGACGCCAGGCTGTGCGGTCACCTGCGGAATCACGACCGGCGCCTGTGGTACGACGGGGGAGGGACGCGGTTTGGGTTCAGCCGGCTTGTGAGCCGGAGCCGGTTTCGGCATCCGCTCCTTCAGCAGCTCCTCACCCCGCGCGAACAGCTCCTGCTTCGAGATCCGGCCGGCATCGACATCGGCCAGAATCGAACGCTGCGCCCTGTACTCCTTGTTCTCGATGCCCGCCTTGCTCTGAAGCATGCGCCACGCCTTCCGGCGCTCGACGCAGAAGAGCACGAGCTGCCGCGAAATCGATCGGTACTCGACCTCGCCGTTCGCGCCCTGGATCCTGATGTAGACGCCGAAGTCCGGCACGTACGAGCGGTGCCCGGGCACGAGATACCGGCGGTACACCACGTCCTGCTGGGCAATCCGGACCAGCATGTTCTCGAGCGGGATGAGCGTTGCGGCCTCCTCCTTCTTGATCTTCTTCAGGTGGTTGCGGAATCGCGCCTCGGTGGCGCACCAGTGAGCGACCGTGTAGCGATAGGGCTCGTTGGTGCTCTTGAACTTCGTCTCGTACCAATCCAGCTCCGCCGAGGGATTGCCCTTGACGTCGAGCGCTTCCTCGTAGCGCTCGCCCATCCTCGGGTCGAAGACGAACTCGGGCGCGCCGCGCGAATCGCGAACGCGCTGCGCCTGGGTGAGGGCCATGTCGTCGGCGACGCCGTGCTCCGGCTGGCATGTGGTGAAGCACTGCAGGAACGCCGTGCCCCGGTACTCGATGCCGTCGAGGATCGCCCTGTACAGCTTGGGCGCGTTCGCAATCGACACCTGCGCGATGAACGGCGAGCCGTGGCCGGCGAGGAACGTTTCGGCGACGGTTTTCTTTTCCACGTTCTTGCCCTGAGTGGCCGTGCCGAACATGTTCATGTCGTTGCCGCCGAGCATCGGCGTCGAATCGGAGTTCTGCCCGCCGGTGTTCGAGTACACCTGCGTGTCGAGCATCACCGCCTTGACGTTCGGGCGGTTCTGCAGGATCACCTTCGACATGTTCTGGTAGCCGATATCGCCCATCCCGCCGTCGCCGCCGACCACCCACGCCTTGGGCAGCTCCAGGATCTCCTGATCCGTCATGACGGCGTCGCTGAAGTGGGTGTATTCGTAGTACTCGCGCGGGGTGATCACGCCGGTGTCGCGGCGCATCAGCACGTCGGCGAGACGCTCGGGGATTACCGATCGGCGTCCGTGATCGACGATGAAGCTCTCGCCGAGGAGCCACCCGACGGTGATGCCATCCTGGAAGAGCGAATTCATCCAGGGGTACGGATGCGGGTTGTTCGACGGCGTGGAGCCGTACACGGTGTTGCACCCGGTGTGCGCTGCCATCGCCATGACCGACATGCCGTTGGCGATTCGGCCGTCGATCGCCTGGAGATCTTTGTGGTTGAACGCCTCCTGGCGCAATACCGCCGCGATCGCGCCGACGATGTCGCGGTCCTCGATCGCGCCGTGCCTGGCGATGCGCGCCTTCGTGTCCTTGTCGTCCTCGCCTCCGAGGCCCATCAGCAGGTGGGCCACGACCTGCCTGTACAGATCGTACTCCTCGGGGCTCCTCGCCTTGAGCGCCGCCAGCCTCTGGACGCCCTCGCGTTCGAGCTCGTCGGCCTTGGCCCGGAACCGGTCGGCCTTCGCGTGGAAGATCGGCCGCATGTAGGCTTCCGTCACCGAGGTGATCGCCTTGAGGATGCTCTTCTCGCCGCAGCCGGCGCATGCGCCGTCTCCCGACACGAGCGCGTCGTAGTTCCGGCGCACCATCAGCATGTTGCGCAGTGTGGCGGTCTTGGAATCCTGCGGCCGCTGGTCGTTGTACAGGCCGAGGTACTTCTGCGACGTATCGGGCAGCAGATCGAGGAACGCGGTCCCGGTTTCGTGCTCCGCGTTCACCTCCTCTGTTTCCTGCACCATCCGCAACGCCTGGTGCTCGCCGCACGCGGTGACGCACGCCGCGCACCCCTTGCACAGGTCGGACACGAAAATCGAGAACACGCCGCCGGCGCCGGGACTTTTCTTTTCCGGCGTCGCGAAGATCGCGTTCGTCTTCTGATAGGCCAGCGGCACCTTGTCGATCACGGAGAAGAACTGGCTTTTCGCCTCGGGCGAGAAGCCGTCCACGACGTTGGTGACCTCGCGAATGAGCGTCGGAAGCGGCGTCTTCGCATTTTTCGCGACCGCGTCGCGCATCAGCTCGCGCGTGCGCTTCTCGATTTCAGGCAGCGACGTGAACATCTTCAGGCGCTCGCCCGGGTCGGTCACGTAGTTGGAGACGGCGGTGCGCAGGATCGTTTCGAGATCCTGCGAGCAGTTGGGCAACGCGGTATCAGGGCAGACCGCGATGCATTCCATGCACTGCGTGCAGTTCTCGGCGATGTAAAGGGGCGTCTCGCGGCGCGCGACGTATTTCGACGCCGTGTCGCCGCTGCCGGCCGCCATGATGCCGATCGCCGCGTACGGAGTGGCCGGCTGGTGATAGCCGAAGTTCGAGCGGAACTCCCGGTCGAACGAGGCAATCTGCGTGAGCGGCGTCCGCTCGGGCTGCTCTTCGGGCATCGCGTGAGATCGGCAGCCGCAGCCGTAGCCGTTCGCGTCGGCTTCGGCGACGAGCGGGAGCAGCGCCTTGCCGCGCATGCTGGATCGGTCCGCGGCGCTGATCTCCCCAATCGGGATCTCCTGCACACGTTCGAACCCCTGCGTCATCACCTCCATGTTCGACTTGACGACCGCGTCGCCGAGCCGTCCGAACTTCTTCACGTACTGCTTGTGCACCACCTCGCGAAACTGGTCCCGCGTGATGCCGAATTCCTGCAGCAGCGGCGACACGGCGAAGAACGCGCCGAGGAACGCGTTGCCCTGCATCCTCAGCTGCAGATCCGCGCGATCGGTCGCGTTCCGGGCGATCTCGAACCCGGGCAGCGTGAACACGCGAATCTTCTTTTCGATGATCTGCTGGCGGGATCGCAGCGGAAGGCGCTCCCACGCCTTTTCGCCCGTCTCTTCAGACTCCCAGATCAGGCAGCCGCCTTCCGACATGCCGTCCAGCGGATTGCAGTGCGTGAAGGCCTTGGGGTCGCAGCACAGCACGACGGTGACGTGCCGCAGATCGCAGTTCACGCGGATCCGTTCGGGGGCGGCGACCATGAAATAGGAGGTCGGCGCGCCTTTCTTTTCGGACCCGTACTTCGGGTTCGCGCTGACGTGGATGATCTCCTTCGGATTGCCGAATTCATCCACCACCCGGTCGCGTTCGTACAGGAGATCGTTGAGGTCGCCGATGATGGCGCCCAGATTCTTGCCGGTCGTGATCGCGCCCCACCCGCCGACCGAATGGAAACGCACGGCGACCGATCCTTCGGGCAGCAGCGACGGCGTCTCGGCCGACTTCACCTCGTAGGGATGATCGATGCCGAGGACGAAGAACGACACGCCGTCCTCCGCCCGCTTGCCGTCCTTGCGCGCGCGCTTGCCGACCGCGAACTCGTACGCGCCGAGCGTGTGCTCGGGCCGGAAGTCGCGGGAGCCGAGACCGTAGACGCCGTTGAAGAGCCGAGGCATGTCGTCAGGGCCGATCGCCGGCAGGCCGTCCTGGTGCTGCAGCGCCTTGTGCAGCGCCGTACGGATGTCGCGGCCCATGGGGTTGTCGCCGGCCATCGGCTCGTCGGTCCGCTCCAGAATGATGACGTTCTTCTTGCCCGCCAGCGCGGCGACCATGGCCGCCTCGGGGAAGGGGCGGAACACGTTGGGATGGATCGAGCCCACCTTCGCGCCCCACCGCTCGCGCATGTAATCCACGGCGGCTTCGACGTTTTCGGCCGCGGATCCCAGCGAGACGAATACCGTATCCGCATCGTCCGTCTTGTAGCGCGTCACGAGGCCGTAGTCGCGGCCGGTGAGCTTCGCGAAGTCGCGGTAGGCGTCCTCGAAAAAGGCGAGGATCGGCTCGATGAAGTTGTTCCTTCGCGCCACCACGCCCTGCATGTAGTGCTCCTGGTTCTGGACCGGCCCCAGGAGGACAGGGTTGGTGAGATCGATCATTCGCGGCACGCGGCGGCGCTTCGCGCCGAAGAGCACCCGCTGACTTTCGGTCGGGCAGTCGATGATGTCGTCGGGCGCGCCGAGGTATTCGCGAATCAGATCCGACTCGTGTTTGTAGAAGGTCCGCTCGAGGTGCGACGTGAGGAAGCCGTCCATCACGTTCATGCCGGGGGTCAGACTGAGCTCGGTGACGCGGCGCAGAATCAGCGCCTGGTCCGCGGCCTGCTGCGCATCCTTGCCGAAGACGATGATCCACCCCGTGTCGAGCGCGCCGTACACGTCGTCATGCCCGCAGTGGACGTTGAGCGCGTGCTTGGTGAGCGCGCGCGCGGCCACTTCGAGCACCATCGTCGAGCACTTGCCGGGCGCGTGGTAATACTGCTCGACGCCGTAGACGACGCCCTGGCCCGACGTGTAGTTGACGACGCGCTTCCCGCAGACGGAGTGCGCGATCGCGCCGCCCTGCGCGGCGTGCTCGCCCTCGGCCTCCACGGCAATGGTGTTTCCGCCAAACACGTTGAGCTTGCCCTCGGCGAATGCCTGCTGGTACAGCTCACCGCCCTCCGTGGACGGCGTGATGGGGTAGAACACGCCCGCGTCCGCGATGCGTGTTTCGGTGTGGTAGGAGACGAGCTGGTTCCCGTTGGCGGTAACGCGGATTCCCGGGTAGCGAGGCCTCGACGTCATGTAACCCCCCGCCGCCGGCACCTCCAGATGAGGTGTCAGTGTGGATTGAGATCAATTCCGAGAAGGGCCGCATTCTAGTCCTCGGCCCAGAGTGTCGCAACGTGCGGGTTCCGTGGCCCTTCGGTCGTCCTTCGGGGCGCGCGGCGTGTGTCCGATTCCTCCCCATGGTGTCAGGCAGCGCGGGCTGCCCGACTGGCATTGGATCGCCGAAGGCCCGCGGCCTTCGCACGGATCCCGGCGACGATCGATCGCTTTACACGCACTCCGCCGAGCCGGCGCCGTATGCCGAGGCCGCCCGCGACTGCAGCCGGCCGAAGACGCCGACCACCGGCCGGGCGACGTCGGCAAAATCGAAGTAGTGCATCCGAATGGCGTCGGTGTGCGTGCCGGCGTTGAACACCATCTCGGGCTGGCCGACCAGGCTCTTGTCCACGAAGATTCGCTGGAGGGAGCTGTTGCCGAAGGGGGGCATCGCGCCCAGCTCGCAGTCCGGATAGAGCGAGCGGAACTCGTCCTCGCGCGCGAGGCGAAGCGTGCCCGCGCCCGCCAGGAGCCGCAGCTGCTCGAAATCCACCATGAACGGCGCCGGGAGCAGCGCGAGAATCGGCTCGTCGTCCGCGAAGCAGACGACGATTTTCGCCCATGAACGGCCGGGCACGTGGGAAACCGCGGCCTCGTCCTGCGCGGTAAACGCTTCCGCGTGGCTGAAGGTGGTGTACGGAACGCGGGCCTGCCGGAGAAAGGTATCCAACGAGCGCGGCCTCACAGCGCCCTCCCTTGCCGACGACACACGCCGGCGCAACACGGGGTTACCTGACTCGAACCGACGCGGGGGGAACGACCGCCGGGATTATAGGCCCCTTTCGAGCCTCACTGCCACACGGATGCTTTTTTTGCCCAGCTGGACTCTCGGTACTGCCGGTCGAACGCTTCGGCAGTCGCCTTCAGCGCGTTGGGATCGTTCGACGCGCGGTACTTCGACACGCCCGCCCAGTACAGCGCTTCGGGAGCGCTTTCCGTCTTTCCGTGGCGCTCGACGACGGTGCGGAACAGCCGCTCGGCTTCGCCGTAGTCCTCACGCTTGAAGGCGGCGTGCGCGATGCCGAGGGTGAGCTGGCCGAGAAAATCGTCGACGGGCAGAAAGCCTTCGATCCGGTGTCGCTCTTCGCCGTCGGCGTCGACGATCAGGATCGTTGGGGTCCACTGTGCGCCGTAGCGCTGGCTCAGGCGCTGGTATTCGTCACGCTGGTCGCGGACGTGGACGCGTACGGGAACGAATCGCTCGTTGACCACGTCGACGACCGTCGGGTCAACGTACACCTCGGCATCCAGCCGAGCGCAGCCGCTTCACATCGGAGCCGCGGTGAAGTCGAGGAGAACCAGCTTCTTCTGCTGCTTCGCCTCGGTGAGCGCATTCTGATGGTCGTGCTGCCACGAGATTTCATGTGTAGTCGGGCTGGCCACCGGCACCTCCTTGAAGTGAGCAGGTGATTATGGATCGCACCGCTGAAGCGATGGGATCCATCTCTCTGAAGCGTGAGGCCGATCGCACGGGCGTCGACAACGTACGCCGTACACCGCAGAGGCCCCAGAACACGCAGAGGGTCCTCTTGAGTGTTTCTCGGCGCGTTCAGCGCGCGCGCCGACGATCACGCGGAGCCCGCTGCGCTCGCAGAGAAGTGGTTGGGAACGATCCTCTGCGCGCCCTGCGGCCTCCGCCTCCGCTCGCGGCATTTTCGGGCGAGCTACGGCGAGGCTCGCCGGAGCGCCTCCGGTGCGAAGGCGGCTGCGTTGTACGTCGTCTCCGCAGTACGGAGTTACGCAGTACGCGCGATTAGGGCTGCGTCTGTGGCTGTCGGCGGACGGGCGCGGGCGCCTCTTCGACGAACGCCTGGTGCACGGCCGTCGGGAACCGCTGTCCGAGATCGGTCGAATTGGGCAGCAGCTGGATCATCAGCAGGATGTCGATGCGGGCGTCGGGATCGATGCGATACATCGAGCCGTACGCGCCGCTCCAGCCGTACGCGCCGAGCGGGTCGAGGCCGTTCGCCCCGACGCGATCCGTCGTCTGGAATCCGAGCCCGAACCCGAGCCCGTTTGGCGAGTGCAGCGTGCCGATCTGGTTGTGCGTCATGAGGGCGACGGTTCGCGGCGACAGGATGCGCACGCCGTTGAGCGCGCCGCCGTTGCGGATCATCTCGAGGAACCGCGAGTAGTCGCGCACCGTCGACAGGAGCCCCGCGCCTCCAGCAAAGCTGCGGCGCGGCCCGTCCACGTAGTTGCCCTGCCCTCGCGGCCCGTCCGGCGCCCGGGTGATTACACCGTTGCTGCTCGAGTACACCGCGGCCAGACGGGTGCGTTTCTCGGCCGGCAGAAAGAAGCTCGTGTCCTTCATGTCGAGCGGATCGAGAATCCGCGTGCGCAGGAACGCATCGAGCGGGACGCCCGACGCTTTCTCCACCACACATCCGAGGATGTCCGTGTTGTAGCCGTAGACGAAGCGCTCGCCCGGTTGAGCGGAGAAGGGGAGTGATGCCAGCCGCTCCATGGTCTCGCAGACCGGCTCGCTCTTATCGGCCGTGTACCAGCCGAAGCCCGCCGCGGGCCCAAGGCCCTTCGCTTCGTAGTCCGAGGCGATCTCGGCCTGGGTGCCGTACGAAATGCCCGCCGTGTGCGTCAGGAGGTCGCGAATGGTGATTTGACGCCGCGCCGGCACCGTCGTGACGGCGCCGTTCTCTCCGCGAACCGCCACGGACGTTTTCGCGTACTGCGGAATCAAGCGGCTCACCGGGTCGTTGAGGCCGATCTTGCCTTCCTCCATCAGCGCCAGGACCGCGACGCTGGTGATCGCCTTGGTCTGCGACGCAATTCGGAAGATGGTGTCGGTCGTCATCCGCCGGTTGGCTTCCTTGTCCGCCCATCCCACCGCACGCTCGTATACCGGCTGGCCGTCGCGAAGCACGAGCGCGACGGCGCCGGCCACGCGATTCTCGTCCACGTAGCGCTGGAGCAGCGCATCGACGCGCTCGAGCCGCTGCACCGAAAAGCCGGAACGCAGCGTCTCACGCGACGACGATGGCGCGGATGCGCCGGGGCGAGGCGCCTGGGTCGTTTGCGGCGTCTGTGGCGTTTGTGACCGGGGCGCTGGAACCGACTGCGAGCTCAGAGTTGCGCCGCACAGGGCGAGCGCCGGCAGGACCAACAGCATTTTCCGCATGGCCGATCTCCTCATGGACAGGCATGCTACGCCGTGCGACCGGGCGGTAGCAATGGCTAGTTCGTCGCTCGTGAACACGGATAACCCTGTTGCGATTTCCCGCGCGGCTCTATACTCTTCCGCTGCCGGGACGCCCGGTACGATCCCGACCGCGATGAGACGCACCGGGCGGGCGGACGGGCCCTCCCACGATACCCGGAGGATTGTGATGAAGCCGTGTTACGCGTGGCGCTGCGGAACAGCAGCCGCCTTCTTCGCGCTCGTCGCCGTGTGGGCGATGATCCCCGCCGGCGCCCAGGGACCGGCGGCCGCCGCGGCCCCCGGAGAGTGGCGGACTTACGGGGCCGATCTCGCGAGCACGCGCTACTCGCCTCTGAGCCAGATTACCGCGTCCAACTTCAACGGGCTCGAGATCGCCTGGCGCTTCAAGACCGACGCGCTCGGCCCGCGCCCTGAATTCAACTTCCAGTCGACGCCGCTGATGGTCGGCGGCCGCATGTACCTCACCGCGGGGACTCGACGCGCGGCGGTCGCGCTCGACGCGGCGACGGGCGAGATGCTGTGGATGCACAGCCTGAACGAAGGAGAGCGCGGCGCTGCGGCGCCCCGGCAGCTGTCCGGCCGAGGCCTGTCCTACTGGACCGATGGCACGGAAGAACGGATCCTCTACGTGACGCCCGGATATCGAATGGTCGCGCTCGATGCGAAAACCGGTCATCGCATCCGCGGCTTCGGCACCGACGGCATCGTCGACCTGAAGCAGGAGCTCGATCAGCAGGTGGACGCGGTCACCGGTGAAATCGGGCTCCATGCGGCGCCGGTGATAGCCCGCGACGTGATCGTGATCGGCGCGGCGCATCTGCCCGGCGGCTCGCCGAAAGGCGTCACCAACGTCAAAGGGTACGTCCGCGGCTTCGACGTCCGGACCGGAAAGCGGCTGTGGATCTTCCACACGATCCCGCGCCCTGGAGAGTTCGGCAACGACACGTGGCTGAACGACTCGTGGGCGTATACCGGCAACACCGGCGTGTGGGGGCAGATGACGATTGACGAGGAGCTGGGCCTCGTCTACATGCCCGTCGAGATGCCGACCAACGATTACTACGGCGGCCATCGGCACGGCAACAATCTGTTCGGGTCGAGCATCGTCGCGGCCGACATCCGGACGGGCGAGCGGAAGTGGCACTATCAGTTCATTCACCACGACATCTGGGATTGGGACACGCCGTGCGCGCCGATCCTCGCCGATTTGAACGTCGGCGGCCGCCGGATCCGCGCGGTCGCGCAGCCGACCAAACAGGGCTGGGTGTACGTGTTCGATCGAGCGACCGGCGAGCCCGTATGGCCGATCGAGGAGCGGCCGGTCGCGAAAGGCGATGTGCCGGACGAGTGGTATGCGCCGACGCAGCCCTTCCCGACCAAGCCGCCGCCGTTCGAGCGCCAGGGCGTCAGCGTCGACGACCTCATCGACTTCACGCCGGAGCTTCGCGCGGAGGCGGTGAAGCTTTCGTCGCGCTACAAGATGGGTCCCATCTTCACGCCGCCGGTCCTGAGCAAATGGGAGGGGCCGCTCGCGACACTGATGCTGCCGGCGGCAACCGGCGGCGCGAACTGGCAGGGCGGTTCGCTCGATCCCGAGACGAACATCCTGTACATCTTCTCGAACACCGCGGCGACCGCGCTTGGCCTCGTGCCTGGCGATCCGAAGCGGAACAACGACATGAAGCTCGTGCAGGGCGTCGCCCGCGATCCGAAGGCGCCGCCGCCAACGCCGGGCGCAGGCGGAGGCGGTGGCGGCGAGGGCGGAGGGGGGGTCAACATTCAGGGCCTTCCGCTGATCAAGCCGCCGTACGGCCGAATCACCGCGCTCGACTTGAACAAGGGCGAACTGGTCTGGCAGA
>WUUC01074919.1_pt1 | contig 12316 bp, 18 predicted proteins | sample 6278441 | NCBI WGS metagenome assembly WUUC01 (sample SAMN13675441, study PRJNA597444) | soil metagenome | isolation source: soil | place: USA: Washington | collected 2017-10 | reverse complement strand
CGTAGGGGTAGGACTTGTCGTCGCGCAGGCGGATGTTGAAGCGCGGCCGGTGGCGCTTGATGAAGCTCTGCTCTGCCAGCAGCGCCTCCGCCTCGTTCGCGGTGACCATCGTCTCGAACCGCTCGACCCGCGAGGTCAGCCGGGTGTCGCCGCCGGAGAAGTGCGAGTTGACGCGTTTGCGGATCGAGCGCGCCTTGCCGACGTAGAGTAGCTCGCCGGCGCCGTCGTAGAAGAGGTAGACGCCGGGGGAATCGGGCAGCTCGCGGCGCCGCTGGGCGATCCGCTCGCTACGCGAAATCGTGTCATCGTCAATGCCGCGATCCATGCTCCAAGAGTAGGCTGCGCCGATGATGAGCACTCCAGACTTGAACACCATGAAGATCGAGATCGACGGTGAGATCGGCACCCTCACCCTCGACCGCCCCGACGCCTTCAACGCGATGAGCCCGGAGATGATCGGCGAGATGCTGGTCGCCTTCGCCTGGCTCGCCGACCAGGCGCCGCTGCGGGCGCTGATCGTCACCGGCTCCGGCAAGGCCTTCTGCGCCGGCGGCGACGTCACCTGGTTCCGCAAAGGGGTTGAGGACGAGGGACTCGACCTGCCCTCCGAAGTGCGCCGCGGGGCCGAGGCGCTGCACTCGGCGATCGTCGACCTGCGCCGGATCCCCTACCCCGTGATCGGCGCGATCAACGGCCCCGCGGCCGGCGCCGGCTTCTCGCTGGCGCTCGCCTGCGACGTCCGGATCGCCTCCGAGAGCGCCTTCTTCGCCTGCGCCTACGGCCGCATCGGCGCCTCCCCGGACGGCGGCATGACCTACTTCCTGCCGCGCGTGGTCGGCCCTTCGCGGGCGCTGGAGCTGTTGCTCGAGGATCCCAACATGAGCGCCGAGGACGCGCTCGCCGAGAAGCTGGTCAGCGAGGTCGTGGCGCCGGACGAGCTGCCCGCGCGGGCGCGCGAGAAGGCGGAGAAGCTGGCGGCGATGGCGCCCCACTACGTGCGGATGGCGAAGACGCTGGTCGGCGGCAGCATCGAGCACACGCTGACCGAGCACCTGCAGCTGGAGCGGCACGGGATCGCCGACAGCATGGGGACGGAGGATCTGCGCAACGGCGTCACCGCCTTCTTCGGCGGCGAGAAGCCGGTCTTCGCCGGCAAGTGAACCTGGCCGGCGGCCTCGCCGTATCTCCTAATCAGTACGTCCACCGCTTCCGAAAGGACCAGTCATGAAAAAGGCCCTTCTCGTCGCCCTGGCATTGGTGATCGCGTCGCTCGCGCTCGCAGCCTGCGGCGGCTCCGACGACAGCTCATCCACCGCCGAAACCGAGGCCCGCAGCGGCGCCGGTGAAGCGGCCGGCGGTTCCACCGAAGGCGACACCGAGTCGCCGGAGGATGGCAGGGACGGAGCCGGCGGTGAAGCCGAAGGCGGCAGCGCCGGCAGCGCCTCCGCGGTCGACATCGACGCGGTCGAAGGCAGCGATCTCGCCTACGAACAGAAAAGCGTCGACGCCACGGCCGGCAAAGTCACCGTCAACTTCACCAACCCCCAGGCGATCCCCCACGACGTCGACATCGAAGACGCCTCCGGCGAGGACGTCGGCGAGACCGAGCTGATCTCCGAAGACTCCGCCTCGGTCGCGGTCGACCTCAAACCTGGCACCTACACCTTCTTCTGCTCCGTCCCCGGCCACCGGGAAGCCGGCATGGAAGGCACGATCGACGTCAAGTAGCCCGCGGCGGTCGCGCTTCCGACTTTTGGTGCCCTATAGCGCCCCCAAAGTCGGAAGCGCGTTCTAGAATCCCGCCGATGAGCAGCAAACGAGTCGCCTTCATCCAGTCGTCCTGGCACAAAGACCTGGTCGACCAGACCCGCAAGGCGTTCCTGGCCGAGGGCGAGCAGCTCGGCATCCCCGCCGCACAGGTCGACTGCTTCGAGGTCACCGGCGCCTTCGAGATCCCCCTGCACGCCCAGCGCCTCGCCACGAGTGGCACCTATGACGCGATCGTCGCCGCCGGCCTCGTCGTCGACGGCGGCATCTACCGCCACGAGTTCGTCGCCTCAGCCGTAATCGACGGCCGATGCGAGTCCAGCTCGACACCGGCGTGCCGGTGATCTCCGCCGTCCTCACTCCCCACCACTTCCACGAGCACGAGACCCACCGCGCCTTCTTCTTCGAGCACCTGGAGACCAAGGGCATCGAGGCCGCCCGCGCCTGCGCCCACACGATCGACGCGCTCGACCGGCTCCCCAGCAGCGCCTGAAGTCAGCTGCATTTATTCGTCGCGCCGGGCAAGCGTCCAGCCCTCTCTTCCGTCCTTGAGCCTCACCCCGTGGCCATCCGGATCCAGTTCCCGCAAGAGGCGTTTGCAATCTTCTTCAGTGGTTCCCGTTGCTCGCGACAACCGCTCCAGCGAACATATATCTCGCTCTTCCAACTTTCGGAGCAGCATCTCCCTGGCCGAACGATCCAGCTTTTTCTGCTTGCGCCCGGTCTGCAGATTCAGCAACAGGGGACTGAGAAAACCGCTCACCAAGCCGCTCGCGACCGCGACTCCTGCTGCGGCCCACAGTGAAAGCTCGGCGATGGGAAGCATGGGTACGGACACGGTCTCGGACGCTATGCGCAGTTACGCGAGCGAGTCAAGTGTCGAGCGGCAGCTGTCCAGCTAGGCCGGTGCCATCACGCGCACGACCGAGTCGCCGACGAAGCACGGCTTCTCAGAGCCCTCGACCTCGAGGGTGAAGCGGGTGACGAACTCCCACCAGCCGCCGCCGCGCTCGTCCATCGAGACGACCTCGGCCTTGGCGCGGATCTTCGAGTCGACCGGCACCGGGCTGGGGAAGCGAATCTTGTTCCAGCCGTAGTTGACGGCGAGGGCGAAGCCGGAGGGCGCGATCAGCTGGCCGCGGAAGCCGTCAACCATCGCGAGGGTCAGGTTGCCGTGGGCGATCGTGGTGCCGAAGGGGCTCTCGGTCTTGGCCCGCTCGACGTCGACGTGGATCCACTGGTGATCGCCGGAGAGCTCGGCGAAAGCGTTGATGTCCTCCTGGGTAACCGTGCGCCAATCGCTGGGGCCGACCTCCTGGCCGACCAGCTGCTGCATTCCCTCGACGCCCTGAACCTCGACGGCAGACATTGAACTCATCCTATGCCAAGTCGCGCGCCGGTCTACTCTTTGCCGATGAGCAGCGAGATCGAGCGCAAGTTCCTGCTCGGAGAGCTCCCGTCCTGGCTCGCCGATCGCGCCGGTGAGCAGATCTCCCAGGGCTACCTGACCAACGGGGGCGGCGTCGAGATCCGCCTGCGGCGGGCCGGCGAGCGGACGCTGCTGACGGTCAAGACCGGTGCCGGCGAAGTCCGCGACGAGGTCGAGGTCGAGCTGGACGCGGGGCTGTTCGACTCGCTCTGGCCGCTGACCGAGGGGCGGCGGCTCGAGAAGACGCGCCTGCGGGCGCCCCTTGCCGACGGCCTCGAAGCCGAGGTGGACGTCTACGGCGGCGAGCTGGCGGGCCTGCTCGTGGCCGAGGTCGAGTTCGACTCGGTCGGGAGCTGCCGCGAGTTCGCGCCACCGTCCTGGATGGGCACCGAGGTCAGCGGCGATCCCCGCTACGCGAACCGCTCGCTGGCTTCGGCCGGAGCGCCGCCAACCGCCGACCCGGCCCCGGCCCCCTCCACCTCCTTCCGGCTCAAGCGCAAGGAGGAGGTCGCCGCGGGCGTCCGCCGGATCGTCCGCACGCGCGCCGGGGTCGCCGCCGAGACGCTTGAAGACGACGGCGATGAGGCCGCCGCCGCGATCCACTCCGCCCGCAAAGACCTGAAGAAGATCCGCTCGACCCTGCGCCTGGTCCGGGCCGGGCTCGGCGAGAAGACCTACAAGGCCGAAAACAAGCGCTACCGGGAAGCCGGCCGGGCGCTCTCGGGCAGCCGCGACGCTGCGGTCAAGGTGGAGACGCTGGAGGGCCTCGAGCGCCGCTTCGGCCGCGAGTTCCCGAGTGCCGCGGCGGCCGGCTGGCGCGGCCAGCTCGAATCCGAGCGCGATGACGCGGCCACCGCCGGGTCCGACGCGGAGGCGACGCGGGAAGCGATCGGCGCGATTGCGGCGGCCCAGGCCGCGGTCGACGCCTGGCCGCTCGAGGGCGACTCCTGGCGCCTGCTCGGCCCCGGCCTGCGCACGTCCTACGGCGATGGGCGCACGCTGATGGCCGCGGTCGTCGCCGACCCAGACGATCCCGAGCTCGTGCATGAGTGGCGCAAGCGCGCCAAGGACCTCTGGTACCAGCTGCGGCTGATCCGGCGTGCCTGGCGCGGGCCGCTGGAGGCCAACGTCGACAGCGTCCACGAGCTCACCGACCTGCTCGGTGACCACCACGACCTCACCGTGCTCGGCGCGGACCTGGCCGGCCGTGAGGACGCCGCCGACCTGCCGCAGGTGGCGGAGCTGATCGAGCGCCGCCAGGCGGAGCTGATCGCCGCCGGCCTCGACCTCGGCGCGCGTATCTACGCCGAGAAGCCGAAGCCGTTCGCGCGCCGCATGCGCGCCTACTGGGCCGCCTGGCGCAGCGCCTGACGCGCGCCTAGTCGCTCCACCAGCCGGGGATGATCTCGCCGTCGCCGTCGTGGCGAGCCCCGACCGCGAGCACCTCGAGCCCACCCGGCCCGGCCTCGAAAGCACGGGTGACGCCGGGGGCGACCCGGATCGCGTCGAGCGGTTCGACCTCGACCACGTCGTCGTCGAGCTTGATCCTGCCGCTGCCGCCGAGGACGACGAAGATCTCCTCGGCCTGCTCATGCCGGTGCCCGAACGGCTGCCGCTTGGCCGGCTTCAGCCGGTGGTGGCTGACGCCGGTGCGCTCGGCCTCGAGGTCGTCCTTGGCGAAGCGCACCTCCATGTCGTCGCCGACCCCGAACTCCTGGGCCGAGTCCTTGACGTCGGTCAACCTCATAACGGTGTAGGGCTTGGGCATCGGGTCTCCTCCCGGTCGGGGCCTTCGACCACTCCCTACCCAGCCCTGTGCTCGCCAAGCGGACTTCGACGACGGGGTAGCCTTGAGGCGTGGCCGCCCCAACCGCTCGTGTGCTCTCCAGCTCGCAGTTCGAAACTCTCGCCGAACATGGTGAGGAGCTGACCGCGGCGCCCGGCGACCTTCTCTTCAAAGTCGGCGACGCCACCTACCCGTTTGTCGCGATCATCAAGGGGGAGGTCGCGGTCCAGGACGCCGCCGGCCGCGAGATCGTCCGCCATGGAGCCTCCGGCTTCCTCGGCGAGATGAACCTGCTCTCCGGCCAGACGGTCTTCCTCACCGCGGTCGTGACCGAGCCGATGCGCTATCTAGCGGTCGACCGCGAAGACCTGCGGCGCCTGCTCTTCGACGACGGCTCGCTCGCCGATCTGCTGCTGCCCGCCTTCGTCGAGCGGCGCGAAGCGCTGCAGCAGGTCCAGGGGGTCGGGGTCGAGATCGTCGGCCCGCCGCACCTGCCGGAAACCCGGCGCCTGGTCGACTTCGCCAAACGGTTCCGCCTCCCCTACACCCCGCGCGACCCGGTCACCGACGCCGAGGCCGCGGCCCTGATCGAGCAGCTCGCCGAGGACGAGATCCCGCTGGTGCGGCTGCCCGGTGGCGCCGACCTGCTGCGGCCGACCAACGGCGAGCTCTCGCGCTCGCTGGGGATCGGCCTCGAGCTCTCGCCGCGCGAGGAGGTCGACCTGCTGGTGATCGGCGGCGGGCCGGCGGGGCTCGGCGCCGCCGTCTACGGCGCCTCGGAGGGCCTCGACACGCTGGTCGTCGAGAGCACCTCGCTCGGCGGCCAGGCCGGCACCTCGCGGCGGATCGAGAACTACCTCGGCTTCCCGGCTGGGATCAGCGGCACCGAGCTGATCAGCCGCGCGATCACCCAGGCGCGCAAGTTCACCGCCCGCACCGCCACCCCCTACCGGGCGCTCTCGCTGGAGCCCGGCGAGGACCGCCACACGGTCAAGCTCGAGGGCGATGTCGAGATCGCGGCGAAGGCGGTGTTGCTCTCGACCGGCGCCGAATACCGCAAACTCCCGGTCGACAACCTCGACGAGTTCGAGGGCTTCAGCGTCTTCTACGCGGCCGGGCCGCCGGAGGCCCAGCTCTGCGGAGCCCAGCGGGTTGGCGTCGTCGGCGGCGGCAACTCGGCCGCGCAGGCGGCGATCTGGCTTGCCCGCGGAGGTGCCCTGGTCACCCTCCTGCACCGCCGCGCCGACCTGCGGGAGACGATGTCCAACTACCTGATCGAAGACCTCGACCGCTACGGAGTGGTGGTCCGCGACCGCAGCGAAATCACCGCCCTGCACGGCGACGAGGGCATGCTCGACGGCGTCACCCTCTCCGACGGAACCGAGTTGGCGCTCTCCTACGTCTTCCTCTTCCTCGGCGCCTCGCCCTGCACCGAGTGGCTCGGCGAGTGCATCGCCCGCGACGGGAAGGGCTTCGTCCTGACCGGCGAGGAAGCCGGCGCCGACGGCCTGCTGGAGACCAGCGTGCCCGGCGTCTACGCCGCCGGCGATGTCCGCTCCGGCTCGATCAAGCGCTGCGCCACCGCGGTCGGCGAGGGCGCAACCGTCGTCCGCTTCGTGCATGAGCACCTGGCCGCGGCGACCGCCTCGGCCTAAGCTCCGGTCATGCCCAGATACAGACGCAACGCCTTGCGGATCACCGACGAGGTGGCTTCGCTGTCCATTTCGGCCCGGCGACCCAGTGCCTGCCGCAGCTCGGGGTCAAGGCGGACTGACTCGACCGTGGCCGGACCCGCACCCATCGGAGGCCTGCCACGACGCCGTTGCACGATCCCATCGACGTCATAGCCATCCTCGGCCTGACGCGCCAGCCGTTCAACCAGACCGTCGGTGATCGGGACACCGCTCTTGGTCCGCTCGCGCACCGCTTTCCCTGCCACGCTCATTCTCCCGGCAACAGATCGCGGTACTTCGCCCGCATCCCCATCGCGTGAATCACGATCTCGTGGCCGCCTTCCGAAACGAGAGTCACGACCTCTAAGAACGCAAGGTTCCGAGCCGGACCTAAGTAGAGCCTGGTGTCGTTGTCGAGATCCTCGATGCACATGGCGTTGTTCACGGCGTGCCTCACGTCTATCTCGGCGATTCCGTGCTTCCCAGCCGAGCGATGAAAGTTAAGCACAATTTCGTATTACGAAATTACCTAAGCCACCAGCCGCACCTCGAAGCTCGGCATCAGCAGCGCTCCCGCCCCGTCGAGCAAGGCGAGGATGCGGGTGACGTAGGCCTGGGTCTCGGGATAAGGCGGGATGCAGTTGCATGGTTCGACCGCGCCGGGACCGGCGTTGTAGGCGGCGAGGGCGAGTTCGGGCGAGCCGAACTGGCGCAGCAGGTCGGACATCAGATGTGCCTGGGCGTCGATCGCGGCGACCGGGTCGAAGGGGTTGGTGAGGCCGTAGGAGGCCGCGGTCGATGGCATGAACTGCGCGATGCCCTGCGCCCCGGCGGGCGAGCCGGCGTTGGGGTCGAAGCCGGACTCGGCCATCAGCTGGGCGGCGAGCAGGGCCGGCGAGACGTTCCAGCGCGCGCCCGAGCGCAGCAGCGGCGCCCGGTACTGGGCGGGGACGAACGAGGGCAAGGACGTTGCCGAGGCCGCTGGCCCTCCCCCACTCGCGCCGCCGGATTCGCCGGCGGGCGAGCAGGGCGCCGGGCCGGCCTCGAAGCCGTAGTGCCAGGCCTCCCAGGAGTAGCGCTGGACAAAGCCGAAGCGGGTGGCGTTGGCGGCCAGCCAGGCATAGGCGGTTTCGAGGCCGAGGTCGAGCTCGGTCGCGCAGCGGTGCAGCGACTGGCCCGGGGGCGCCACCCATTTTGGATCCGGATGGGCGGCGAACAGGGCGGCCTGTTCGGCATCGGAGCGAAACCCCGAGACGACCATCAGGGTGATGCCGTCTCCGGCCGCGTCCGCCTTCATGCGGTCGTAGGCGGCGGCAACATCCGGCCTCATCCCTTTGCCGTCGCGGTAGACGAGCGGGCCGCCATAGCCACCGCCGCTGGCCATCGCCATGCCGTCGGCGGCGCCGCTCGGCGCGGCCGCTTCGGCAACGGCGGAGGCTTCGACCCGCGGCCCGCGCTCGACTCCCTCCAGCCGCGCGATCACGGTCGCCCTAACCTGGACCGGGGCGAAGGAGTCGGCGTCGGGGAACGCGACCCGCAGCCGCGCGGGGTCGACGCCGTTGGCCCGCCCAGCGTCGAGTGCCGCCCGCCGCGCCCGCGCCAGGTAGGCCGGCTTGCCGATGTGCTCGGGATTCGGCCGCCCGTCCGCCAGGGTCGGGGGTGCCAGCAGCTGCTGCAGGTCGTCGCGGAGCGAACGCGCGGCCGAGATCGCCGCCAGGTCCGCCGCCCGCTGCACCCTCCCCTTGCCGGAGATCGCCCCGGCGATCGCGACCAGGGCCAAGGCTCCGGCGATCACCACGATCGCCCCGCCCAAACCGAGGATCAGCACCTGGCCAGACTCGTCGCGCAGCGCGCGGGGCGCTCCTCCCAACCTCTTCGCGGCTCCCGTCGATCCCATGCCTGGAACCTGACCGGCGAGGGCGCAAGCGTGGCGCGCTCAGCGTGACGACTTCGGCGCCGCTAAGCCAATTAAGCGAGATCGACGATCTCGATCCGATCGTCGAGGCCACGAAGGTCAACTGCGTTCAGCGTGTAGATCGGCAGCCGGTGAGCAAGTGCCGTCGATGCGATCAGCAGGTCGATAGTGCGGCTCCCGCGGGGCTTGCGACCGGCAGCCGCAATGGCCGCGTAGACACGAGCGAACGCACGCGCGCAATGCGCATCGAATGGCAGTGCTTCGAATGAAGACTCGATCCGCTGAACGTGCTCCATCCGCCGCGCCTGCTCGATCGGATCCGCCGCCGCGACCGGGCCGCTCGCCAGCTCGGCGAGAGTCAGAGTCGAAACCGCCATCTCCGCCGGCAACTTCTGGATATCGACCTGGCCGAGCCCGACGGCAACCGAGGTATCGAGCAGACCGCGCTCAGTCGTCATCCCAGAAGCGAGGCGTCGGGTCCTGATCGGCAATGGCGTCGACGTCGGCCCGGAACTGCTCGAAGTCGATGGCAGGAGCACCAGCGAAGGCTTTGGCGATCGCCTCTCGCGAGACGAATTGACGGCGGCCGAGCGGCCGCAGCTCTCCGACCGGCCGGCCGTTGCTGGTGACGATGAACTCCTCACCGCGATCCAATGCGCGCATGATCTCTCCACTCTGGTTGCGCAGCTCTCTCTGGGTTATCTTGCGTGCCATCTGGGCCAGCGTAGCACTCGTGCGACAGGAGGCGGTTTAGGAGGCGAGGGGGGAGCCCCGGGCACTCAGAGCCGAGGATCCCGAACATCGCCCGGCGCTCTTCGACCCAGCCGAGCCGGTCCTTCAAGACGCCGACATCGAGCTCCCTGGCGACCAGGTCGCGGGCCACCAGGGCAATCAGGGCTTTGTCCGCGGCCAGATCGGCCCGCAGTAGGACGCCGGAAGGCCGCGGGCCGTGCTCGGCGGCCAGCAAGTCCTGGAGCGCCGACGGCGGCACGTGGATCACGGCTAGCAGTCCCCTCGCGACCGCCACCGCGGCGGCCGCGGCGGTGAAGCCATCCTCGTCGGCCGGTGCAGCGAGGTGGCAGACCTGGCCGCGGGCGGCGACCCGCAACCGGGGGAGATGCGCCGCCAGGCGCTCCTCCAGGGCTCGCGCCGGACTGGAGGCGATCAGGGTCGGCCGTGGCGCCCGCCCGTCGAGGTCGACCATCAGCGCGGCGCGGTCGAGGCCGGCGCCGGCACAGGCAAGCGCCGCCGCCGCGGCCCTCGCCCCCTCGGCCGCTCCGACGCCGGCGCCCAGGACGGTCGGCGCGTCGGCCGCGATCTCGTAGCTCACCGTGCCGGCCTCGCGCTCGCGGCGCTGCTCACGGCCAACCGCTCGGCGACCGCGCGGAACGGCGACGGAGGTCGCAACCGCACCGTCACCCGACCGCCCTCGACCGCGACCTCGACGTCGTCCTCGGCCCAACCGGGCAGCGCCGCCCGCACCGCCTCGGGTGCCGAGCCGCCCCCGGCCAGCGCTAGCGCCCCGGCCTCGGCGGCGCCGTCGGCGAGGGTCAGCGCGTAGCCGGCGGCGAGCATTTGCAAGGAGATCAGAGCGGCGATCACGAGCAGTGGCAGCGCCGCGACCAGCTCGACCGTGGCCTGGCCCGAGGAGTCAGCCATCGCCGGGCTCCAGCCCGGAGCTCGCCTCGACCCGCAGGTCCGGCGCCGACCCGAGCAGGCTCGGCACCCGCACCCGCACCGAGACCCCGTCGCCGTCCTCCACCTCCGCCCCGGCCCGCAACGGCGTCGGCAGCGCCCGCTTCGCGACCAGCTCGGGGTCGCCGCCCACCAGCGCCGCCCTCGCCCCGGCACGAGCGGCGACGCTCGCCGACCAGAGCGCGTGGCCGGCGAGCGCCGCCTGCGCCGCCACCACGACCGCGAACAGCAGGAACGGGATCGCGGCGATCAGCTCGACCGACGCCGTCCCATCCTCCCCGTGGCTTCTGCTGGCGATCCTTGGCGGCACCCGCCAACCGTCCCAGCGACCCACGCACGCGTGGCGCGCGAAACGTGCTTTTTCAGAACCCGCTCAGGGCCGAGAGGGGGTCTAGTAGGTGTTGGCCTCGGTCCAGACCCGGTAGATCGCCATCACCGCGGCGACCAGCATCAGGATCCAGAGCACGGTCGTGCCGCCCGAGCTGAAGGCCCAGTCAGCGGCGGCGACCAGCAGCGCCAGCAGCCCGAAGGCGCCGTAGAAGATCGCCCGGCGACCGTCGCTGAGGGTCGCCAGCGTCAGCTGGTTTTCACGGCTCATGACGTAGAGCATCCAGCTGATCCCGGCCAGGAAGCCCATCGTCAGCGCGGCGAACACCGCATCGGCGAAGTCTTCGCCGGATGGCGCGAAAGCCACGCCCAGAGCAAGGACCAGGATGATCGCGACGTTGCGGGCGGTGCGCACGATTCCCAGTCTACGCCGCTACTTGCTGGTCATCACGATGATCGCGAAGACCAGCGCCGCCCCGACCACGGCGAGCGCCAGGCCCGCCACGGTCAGCGCTCCGGCCGCCGCCAGCGGCCGCTCGCCGCGGCTGAGGTCCGCGAAACGCCCGACCCCCCAGATCGCCACCGAGAAGGCGAAGGTGACGCCGATCCCGGCGACGAAGGAGGCGATGACCGTCTCCAGCATCTCCTTGCTCTCGACCAGGGCGGCGAAGGTCATGCGCCCGAGGCCGGGACCGGGGCCCCGCGTTGTGCCCGGCGGACGAAGAGCGCCGCGACCAGCGCCAGCGACATCAGGCTGACGATCAGCGGCCCCAGCGCGCCGGTGCCGAAGATCCTCGTGAAGCCGAAGACCAGCGCCCCCATCGCCGCCGCCGCCGGCAGCGTCAGCAGCCAGGCGGTGACGATGTTGCCGGCAACGCCCCAGCGCACGGCCGAGATCCGCTTGGCGGCGCCGGCTCCCATGATGCCGCCGTTGATCACGTGCGTGGTCGAGAGCGGGAAGCCGAAGTGGGTCGAGGCGAGAATCACGGCGGCGCCGGCGCCCTGCGAGGAGAAGCCCTGGGCGGCGTCCATCTTGATGATCCGGGTGCCGGTCGTTTTGATGATCCGCCAGCCGCCGCTGTAGGTGCCGAGGGCGATCGCGAGGGCGGAGCTGGCGATCACCCAGAACGGCGGGTCGGCGTTGGCGCCGAGGCTGCCGTTGGCGATCAGGGCGAGGGTGATGATCCCCATCGTCTTCTGGGCGTCGTTGGTGCCGTGGGCCAGCGCCAACAATCCGCCGGAGACGATCTGCCCGTGTTTGAAGCCGCGGCTGACGATCCCCGGCCGCTGCTTGCCGACCACCCGGTAGACGATCCCGATCGAGAGGCCGGCGACGGTGAAGGCGAGGATCGGCGCCACCACCGCCGGCACCAGGACCTTGCCGACCAGGCCTTCGGCGAGCACCGCGTCGAACCCGGCGGCGGCGACCGCCGAGCCGACGACGCCGCCGATCAGCGCGTGCGAGGAGCTCGACGGCAGCCCGAACCACCAGGTGATGAGGTTCCAGGTGATCGCCCCGATCAGCCCCGCGAAGACGATCGTCGGGGTGATCACGTCGGCGTTGACGACGTCGTTGGCGACGGTCGCGGCGACCGTGATCGAGATGAAGGCGCCGATGAAGTTCAGCAGCGCCGCCATCCCGATCGCCACCTGGGGCCGCGCCGCCCCGGTCGAGATCGAGGTGGCGACGACGTTGGCGGTGTCGTGGAAGCCGTTGGTGAAGT
>WUUC01062510.1_pt1 | contig 12316 bp, 7 predicted proteins | sample 6278441 | NCBI WGS metagenome assembly WUUC01 (sample SAMN13675441, study PRJNA597444) | soil metagenome | isolation source: soil | place: USA: Washington | collected 2017-10 | reverse complement strand
TCAAGACGGCGCCACACACCTCGTTCTGATGCTGACGTATCCCTATCCCGACGGGATCGTCGCCCGGCCGGCCGACGAGGTGGTGGCGACGGTCGGGTGACGAGTGTCCTCGCAGGCCGGACTGTCCGAAGATCGAGGGGACCCAAACGGGCACCCCTCCGGTCGCTCGCACGGCCCCCCGCCGCTAATCCGCCCCGGTGTGGGGTGATTCTGCATCACGGTCCGCACAGTGCGATCCTAGACAGTCGGAAGGACAGCAACGACACCGGCCTCCCGCGCGTGAGGGTATGGGCCGGGGAGAGCGCTCGATCTCACCCCTCCTTCGACGCGTCGCCGCGCTGCCTTCCATGCCCTACATCCGAAAAACGCGCATGATGGCGTTAGTTTTGTACAAGACCCTCCGGTACTGAGGGGATCGTAGCTCCAGGTCCGTATTTACTGATCAGCAAGGATCAAGCAACTATCCGGCAGGGCTTCCGTCGAGCCTGACCCAAGTTGGTGAATGCCGACATCGGGCACCATCGCCCCGTTCTCATCCGCGGTTTGCAGCAGGGCTTGGCGAGGCTCAGACCCGCTTGCGGCCGCGGACGGGTCGGGTATTGACGGCCTGCACCGTAGCCTCAATCATCCGGGAGGCCCTTGCCTTGAGTTCCGCGAGGCTTTCCTCACCTGTGCTGAGCACGGCGAGGTCCGGCTCCTCACTTAGGGGTATCTGCACCTGCGCCTCAAGGGCGCTGGACCACCCGTCGGTCGGGTGATCAGTCAGGCCGTACTGCGCGAGGAGCTTGGCCGCCTGGATGGCATCTCGATCCTGGGCGGCGTAGGTCTCGCCAATCTGCTTGCCGTCCGCATCGTAGACCGCCTTCTTCGCGGTGGCGATATGGAGCAGCCGCTGGGTTACTATCGGCATCCCTGCCCGCATGGCGGCCAGTCCTACTCTGGCCATGACGTCCCCATCCCGCTGAATGAGGGCGAGGTAGCGTTCGTCCCAACCATAGGTGCGGTGCCAGTAACTGACCGTCGATTGGGGCACTCCCATCAGCTCGGCGGTTCGGGTGTCGTTGCGCTCGGCCTCGGTTGACCAAATCTCAAAGGCCTCATCAACGCGGTCGGATGGGGGGCGGGGCATGGCAGGGCTCCTTCAGCCAGGGTTCCGTAGCGCGTGCAACTAAATGGGTTGCCAGCTCCTGGCGCAGCGGGCCAGCCCACGGCCGGCGACGACAGGGGATATGCTCATCGGTACCCGCGGTTGCCAAGTGTTCACACCAGTACGTCCCGATCTCCTCACGGTTTAGGCGCAGCAGTCACCATTCCCGCCTGGCTGTCCGCACCATTCGCAGTAGCCGGGCTTGCCGATGTTGCGGGGGTTTGGCAGTCCGTTGATGTAGTCTGGCTCACCATCTGACTGATCCTCATCAGTCGCCTCTGCACTGCGCCTATGCCAGCCTGAGCTGGCGTGGGCAGCCACCGCACCCCGCGATACACAGTTGGCCAATTGAGCCTCTGATAGCCCTTCGACGAGCAAGCGTGTGCCGTCAAGTGATGATGCCTGCTCGGGATTCGCCCCCGTAAACAGGCAGGCCTCGAAGCTAGTTCCCGTCAAATCGGCGCCGTCGAAATTGACGTCGGAGAAGTTGCAGTTCGTGAACACCAACCGGTCCAAGTCCAACCCTTGCAGGTCAGCGCCGCTCAAGACCTGACCCACGATCGGTTCGCCCCGGAGCGGCTCTTCCTCCAATACGGCGACCGGCATCTGCCCCGTGCCCAGGCACAGATCGCAGGTCCAGGTTATCGGACCGGCACCGGTTCCCCAGCCAGCCCCACCACAAAACAGGCACGCGATGCGATTCGTGCCGAGATACTCCTCAATCGCGTCCTCGGTGACCCAACCGCGATCTCCGCACAGCGCACAATCTCTGGAGTGAAACGGCGTGTCGAGGAGCGGACAGGAGATGGAGTCGTCAGGTGGCTCGTCTTGTTCGTCCCATTCGTCTTCGTCGTCCTCATCATCGAGGACCTCCTCCGTCACGGGCGCGGGGCTTCTTCGATCAGTACTCGGGTCATCGAAAGGCATTGCGCAATCCTCCTGCTTGCTTACTGCCTATGCTGAGAAGAAACCACCGTGGCACCGACGAGAGACGTGACCGGCCCATACCAGCTGGCTGGGGCCTTAAACGACAGTCGTCTGCGGGATCGAGTGCATGGCGCTGGTTTCAAGCTTCGCCTTAAACGCCCGCTGAGCCGAACTGAAACGCGGCCCGTCGGCCAGCGAACATCCGTTCTATTTTACCATTGCGGGGTCCGCCTCGCTCGTCTGCTGAGGCGCAAGGACGTCGGTGATATCCCGGTTTCCGGACGGCACGTCGTCGAACAATGACGAGCAGCAGGAGGGTCACGGTGCACCAGCATCGCTCGCTCGCGCTCCCCGGTACCAACATCGCCACATTGCTCCAGGCCGAGCCTGAGGAGTTTGCGCGGCACCTTGGGCTCGATTCCACCCGGGTGGGCGCCATCCTTGAACGCGTGTCGCAACCACCCACCGCAGGCGCTGGTACCCCGTTGTCCGCTCTCGGTCAGCGCATCCTTCGCCACGGCAGACTTGCCCTATTGGACGCCCTGCTGCACGTGCCGACCGAGACCGGGCTGCGCCTGTTCGAGGAGGCTGACCTGCACGATCTGCTCGGGCGTTGGGCGCTTATCCCCTACCTGCTCGAGAACTTGTCGTTCTTGACGATTGATGAGCTCGCCGAGGTGCTGGAGGAGTTCGCCGATCACCTAACGGCGAATCGATTGTCCCTCGAGAGCAGGGGAGTTCCACAGACCACGTTGGGAGCTTCCTGGCCGGGGATGCTGCTGTCCTACCTCTATCCCACGAAATCCATATTCCGGGAAAGCAGCGTGCCGATAGTGAACAGGACAGAGCGACCATCACCGCGGAATCGCGCCTTGAAGCACTTGCCGGCCATCAAGCGCGCCACTCGCGTGCACACCTACTGGTGGATGCGTGCAGCACCATCGAGCAGCGAGGACCTGGTACTGCAGGAGCCGTACGAGGAAGCGGCACGGCAGGAAAGCCTGGACGAGGAAACTGCAGCGCGCGTGGAAGCGGGGCGAGCCGCGTTCCTCAATCTCGAGATCGACGTACTGCGCACCCTCGCCAATGCACTCCGTACCCGCGATGACAGGAAACTCTGGCCCCAGTGCCTATGCCTCTTGACCGAGGCACTGCGTGCTGATGACGCGGCCCTCTATCTCCAGATGGACCAGTGGTCCTACGGGTATGACGTCGTCTCAGGCAAGGGGCAAGACAAGGGCTATCTGCCAGTCTTTCCCGGCGGCCTGTCCAATCTCCTCCTCATCATCGGGAGTTGCGAGAAGGAACTCGCGATTGGCACGATGGATCGCACCAAGAGCCTGTTGCCTCCGGCGGTCCGTGAGAATGCGTCGTTCGGCTCGTACTTCCAGGCAGTCGGTCACCCTTGGGAAGCCCAGCTGGATCAGGCACTTGATCATTTTGCGGTTTTGGAATCACAAGAAGCTAGTTTCTGGACCGAATATCGAGAACGGGTCAATGAGGCGATCGAGAACGAGTTCTATGCTGAGGTCGTGGTTCGCACGAAGGTGAGGCAAAAGTGGGCGGGTGTGTTTGAACCCCACGTCCGGACCTTCGCCGAGTGGAGCAGCACGCATCTCGAACTCGCTGGCACCATACCGATGCTTCAGCTCTCGTTACCGGACCGGCCAATCCCCGAGCGCGCGAACATGATCCGCAAAGACGACGGCATCTGGACGATCCGGTACGCGGGAACAACCGTGCACCTCCCGCACGTGATGGGACTCGAGTATCTCGCCTACCTCTTACGCCACCCTGGACGAGACTATGGTGTCGAAGAGCTTGATGCGACGATCCGTGGGAACTTGAGACCAGCTTCTGATATTAGCGGGGGCTTGAGCTTGAGCACAGCAGAAGGCTTCCGCGTTGGCGGGATCGGCGACGCAGGCGACCAGATTGACAAGGAATCGGAAAAGACTTTGCAGGCACGCCAGCGGCAACTTTCTAAGGCTTTGAAGAAGGCGGTGGCCTCCGGAAACACCGCTGCTGCAGACGAAATTCGATCTGAGCAAGCGTGGATAAGAGGCTATCTCAAACAGACCTTGGGACTTGGCGGACGACCGCGGAAGGCGAACGACTCCAAAGAAAAGGCACGCATCAACGTGCAGCGCCATATCAAACGAGCAACCGGGCAGATTGAGCAAAGGCACCCGGTGCTTGGTGCCTACCTCACGTCCTTCGTGCGAACCGGGGATTACTGCATCTACGATCCTCCTCTTGCTGACCGCGTTCCCTGGACCTTCTGATCCAGCGCTCAACTGATCCGTGTTCCATGTGACGGAACATTGTTCCTTTTGTTGTCACGCCTTTCCAGGTAGAGCGAGGTAGGGCCTGGCGACACACCTAACTTGGCTCGTACCGCCCAACCAGGCGTCGAGTAGCCCCTGAGGAAGCCTTTCGCCAGGCCCGCTCCTCAGGGGCTTTCTTCGCGTACCGGGGACACAGGCGTGGTCAAGAACGAGCACAAGCGGTCGGTTCGGGGAACGCAGCGTGGAGACCGATCAACGCTGCATCCCGCACTCCTTGGGCTCGCTGCACTGCTGCTAGAGATTGCCTCGAAGTCCGCCAACTCCCAGCTGACCAATAACGGCACTCGCGCCCCGGCACCATCGGGTACTGGGCCCGAAGCAGTGGTGATCGTGAGCAACAAGGGCACCAATCATACGGAAACGGAGGGGTCTCATTGATGCTTACTCCAGAGGGTCTCGGTGGCGACTCACACGGGCTCGAGGAACTCACGAACCCTAACCCGCACTTAGTCGCCTTAGCGCTTGCGAGGCACGGGTTGCCTGTCTTTCCTCTCCATACGGTCGACGGAACCGGTCGTTGTAGTTGCGGCGCAAACTGCGGCAGGAATGCCGGCAAGCACCCCCGCACAACTAACGGTCTCCATGATGCCACCTGTGATGCCATGCGAATCCAGAGTTGGTGGAGGCACTGGCCGCAAACCAATATTGCGGTGGTCACGGGCCATGACGCCGGTATTTGGGTGCTGGATGTCGATGGCGAAAAGGGAGGACTTGAGAGTATCGATGAGCTTATTAGTGTCCATGGCGAACTGCCGCTCACGTGGTGCGTTGAGACCGGTGGCGATGGGCTCCACCTCTGGTTTGCCTGTGACGGCACAGTGGTGCGCAATAGTGTCGGAGCCATCGGTCCCGGGCTTGATGTCCGTGGAGAGGGCGGTTACGTGATCGTCCCGCCCTCCCGTCACCGGTCCGGGTCGCTGTATCGCTGGGCGGACGGGTGGCGCCCCACTCGCGTCGCCCTCTCTCACGCACCTCAATGGTTGGTCGCCTTAGCATGCCAAATCACCGCGCCGAAAATGATTCCCCCCGACGCCTCCCCCTATAGGGGATCGAACGGGGGGAATCAATTGGAGCCAAAACCAGAGGTTGTTCGGGAGGGTCAGCGTAACGCGACTCTGGCGAGCCTCGCCGGGTCGATGCGCCGAAAAGGATTTGGACAAGGTGCCATCCATGCGGCGCTACTGGCAGAGAACGCAGAGCGCTGTGATCCCCCACTTTCTGATGCCGAGATCGCTCGGATTGCCCGCTCTGTCAGCCGCTATGCGCCAGCAGCTGGAGGACTTGGCCCACGCAGTTCATCCCCTGGCAAGACCTTCGTCGAGTTCATCGGCGGGAAGGCAGTGGCCCGTTGACCGAGCCAGAAACCTCGGCTTTCACCCCGCTCTCGCTCGACGCCCTGTTCGCTCTCGAGCTTCCCGAAGTTGAGTACGTCGTGGAGGGCGTCCTCCCGACTGAGGCGTTCTGCCTGCTCCATGGACGCGAGAAGTCCGGAAAGGGTCTCCTCTCTCTCGACTTGAGCGCCTCCGTGGCATTGGGCGAGCCGTTTCTCGATCGGGCCGTCAAGGAGGGCCCGGCCATCTATTGCGCGGCCGAGGAGAACATCCGGGATGTGCGCGCCCGCGTCGCAGAACGCTTTGGCAACCGCCGGGATGCCCCCTTTCACATTCTGCCCCTCGACGGCTCGACGGGCGACCGGCTCCAACTGGAGGACCCGGTGGGGATGCAGCGCCTCCACGATATGATCAAGGAGATCGAGCCACACGTCGTGGTCCTTGACCCGTTCCGAGAACTGCACAGCGGCCGCGAGGACCTCAGTGATGAGATGGCCCCGATCCTCCGTCCCGTGCGACAACTGGCGCACGAGACCGGAACGACCATCATCCTCAATCACCACCAGAATAAAGGGGGTGGCTTCCGGGGTAGTACAGCCATTCTGGCCGCGGCTGATCTGGAATGGGCATTCACGCGCACGGATGGGGATGATGACTCAGGAGGGTCGCCTCGCGGGACGCTCAAGATCGAGGGGCGGCATGGACCCCGCACCATCCTCAACGTGCGACTTGGCGAGGGCTTACGCTGGGAACTGGATCACTATGTGGTTCTCCCACCTGACCCCAGGACCCGGGACCGCATCCTCCAGCATCTAACCGCCGTCAACACGTGGAAAACCGCGGAAGAGATCGCCACCGAGACCAATCTCAAACTCAAAACCGTCCAGAACGTGCTCGCAACGCTGATGAAGGAGGTCCCACGACCATTCGCGGTTCAAGGGACAGGCGCGAAGAACAACCCACGACAATTTCGTACGCTCAGCCCCCGATTCGAGAGCTTTGGTGCGGACCTTGGGGGTGAAATGATTCCCCCCGATGGGTCCCCCTTAGGGGGAAAGGCCGGGGGGAATCAATTTCGGGGCGGAGGAGTGGGCGGGGACGATCGGTGGACGCGATGAGCCGCTCTTGGTGGCGCTGTCGGTACTAGGGCCTGTCTGGCGAATGCGGTGCGCTGTGCGCGGTGGCGGGACAATCGGCGATGCTCCCGCCGTTGCGGCCGTTCACCGCGCGGCGACCCAGCCGTTCATCGTGAAGGCGACGAAGAAGCGCACTACGTCGCGGAAGTTGGCATCGTCCAGCAGCGCCCATTCGCAGTCCTCCGGCACGGTCGTGGCGCCCGCGCGGATGCGCGCGAACACGGCCGGGCGCTTGATACGGAGCGGCTAACGACTCGTTCGGCGCACGATGGTGCGCGTTCTCGTCACCGGGAACGCCTCGTCCCGATCGACGATTCCGCCCACGGCCGGGCCAAGTGGCAAGCTCGGGCCCCAGCTCACCGCTTGCTTCACTAGCGCGCCGATCTTAGTCTCGTTGTCGGCGGTCAACTCCGTCAGCGCAAAGGAGGTCGGCCACATGGTGCCGTCGTCGAGGTGCGCCTCGGCGTTGAAGCCGAGCGTCGCGTATCGCTCCTTGAACTTCGACGCTGGCGTGAAGTAGCAGACGACCTTGCCGTCCTTGGCATAGGCGGGCATCCCGTACCAGGTCTTCGGCGAGAGCTCTGGTGCGCTGGCGGTGATGATCGCGTGGAGCCGCTCGGCCATGGCGCGGTCCGGTTCCGACATCTCGGCGATCTTGGCGAGCACATCGGCTTCCCCGGCTGCCTTGTCCTTCTGTGCGCGCGCTTCTGCCTTCAGCTCTTTCGCGCGCTGCTTCATCGCGGCGCGTTCCTCGGCCGTGAATCCTTCAGACGTCTCGTGGATCGCGGTGGTGTTCTTGGAAGACTGCTGTGCCATCCCTTGCGTTCTGCTCGGCGAGATGTGATGGCGACGACCCTCATGCTCGCGAGCCGCCGCCCCCGTCAACCCTATGACGAACCCGAACGGGAGAATGTGACCGCTGGACGGCGCATGGCTGGCGGAGCGCTGCGCGGCCGATCGCACACGATTGCAGGCGGTGGTCTATCGGCTGTCGGCTCGGCCAGCGGGGCCGACGACGCGGTGCAGCAGGCTGACTGGGCTGCGGCTGAGCCGTGCCGACACCAGTGACGTGGAGCACCTGAGCGGCTGGCTGACAACGGTCGTGGCGAGGACTGCGCGAGACACCGCCTCTCGCAATGTGTGAGCCAAGCTCTACTTCGTGTCCGGGTCGGCATCGGCCGGTGCGCAGCTTCCAGAAAATGCCGCCGATGACCTGCCGGTGGTCCCGCTATTGCCCGCCCCGCTGCTCGTTCGCCGGCAGGTGCGGTGCCAGGCGCCGCCTCATCCGATCCGTCAACTCCTCACGCTCAGCCACGTTGCACCACGCCCCACGCTGACCCTATTGCACGACCCCACTCCTTCCAGACTCTACCGGCTCTCTGTCCGCCAGACAGGCCCTGGAGTGCCCGGTACCTTTTGGGGAGATGTTGGGGTAGATCATGACTGGCGGTGGGTCGGTCCTCTACCAAACCGCAACGGGATTCCGTTGCTACTTGGATACGCAACGCGCAGTAATCTTTGCTCGGAGTGTGGAGTAACGCGAGAGTATTGAGGATCCTACGTCTTGTCTTTCTCGTGGAAGGATCTAGCAACGTTTGTAGTTGCTACTGGCTAAAGCGCCCCAGGCATCGCGGCGTCGTGTATCCGGCTTGCCGGCTGAGTGCCCGGCAGGATTTTGTTGAACTAATGACGACTTAGTGAGGGACATGATGCCCGACCCGCTCTTTAATTGGGAACGTTTTTGGGTTCCACGCGGAAGTTCCCTGAACCTCCTTGAAAGTGCTTACTTGCCTGATCCCACTTCTGAGTGGGGTAAACGGCTCAATCCTGGTGTGGTCCCGTCTGCCTACTTCGAAGATCGCCCGTGCGTCATCCTCCTTGGCGACGCGGCAATGGGTAAGTCCACCGCGGTGATGCAGGTCGAGCGTCAGGGCATGGACGCCCGCATCCGCGCTATCGGCGCTGAGCCCATACGGGAATCTCTCGGGAGGTTCTTCAGCGATACATTGCTCGTCAACGACCTTTTCCGTTCGACGCCGCTCTCCACGCTGACCGACGACGTGGACCACCCGGTGCATCTCTATCTGGACGACTTCGACGAGTGTCTCTTACGGGTCTCGACCCTGCCAAACCTCCTGATCCACGAACTCAAGCGCCTTTCTCCTCAGTCTGTTCAACGAAACCTGCGTCTCCGCATCCTTTGCCGCACGTCAGTCTGGCCGGACGGGCTCACAGCAAAGCTCCACGAGTTCTGGAGGGAATCGGGCGTTGATGTCTTCGAGCTCGCGCCCCTGCGCCTCGAGGATGTGCGGCTGGCAGCCACTGAGAGTTCAATTGATCCCGACGTATTCGTGGCAGACGTCCGGCGCTCCGGGGCAGAGGGGTTCGCGGCACGGCCGCTCACGCTGCGAGGGCTCCTGAGACGATTTGGCCGTGGTGAAAACCTGTCAGCGAGCCAAACTGCAATCTTCGAGGAAGCGTGCTTCGAACTCTGCGCCGCGTTCGACCGCGGTGAGTATGGACGCGGACGGGAGGGGCGGCTCACGCCACATGACCGGCTTACCATCGCCGCTCGGATTGCTGCTGCTGCGATGTATTCGAACCGCGAGTTCATGCATCGCCGCTGGACGACGTCCGAGGAAACGAGCAGCGATGTGGTGCTCCGCGATCTGATCGGGCAGGAGCCGGCTGAAGGACGATCACTAGTGGTGGGAGAAGTCGAACTCGAGGAGGTGCTGCAGACGGGACTATTTGCCGGCGCCGGCGGGGATCCGAATCGACTGCGGTGGGCTCATCGCACCTACGCCGAATTTCTGGCCGCGCGCTATCTCGTGCTCCGCCAACTCACGCTGCCACAAGTGCGAAGCATGATCGTCCACCCCGATGACCCTGACGGACGCTTGGTCCCGGCACTGCATGAGACTGCTGCCTGGTTGGCTGGTCAGCGGGTTGATGTCTTCGACGACATCCTCGTCCGAGACCCTGCCGTGCTGCTGAGCACTGATGTCGTGGGGATCGAGCCGATGTTTCGAGCCCGACTGGTCGATGCGCTGCTGCATCGGTATGAAGCGGGTGAGTTGTTCGAGCCTGATTGGTCGGTGCGGAATCGCTTCCGCAATCTGAGCCACTCCGGACTTGGCGCGCAGCTCGCACCATGGATCCGGGACTCGTCTAAAAGTCCGCTGGCTCGAACAATGGCGATCGAAATCGCCGAAGCTTGTCGGGAAGTTACAGTATTGGGCGATCTAGTGCGGACTGCGCTTGATCAAAACGATGACGTACGGGTTCGCACCTTCGCAGCGGCCGCCGTCGCCGAGTATGGTGATGAACTTGCCAAGATGGCGCTTGTCCCCCTTGTCGCCGGAGGTCCCGACGACCCCAACGATGAGATCAAAGGATGGGCTCTTAAGGCCACCTGGCCACAACATCTCTCAGCGGCCCAGCTGTTTGACGTGATGACGCCGTCTCGCCCCAACTTAGCAGGATCCTACTTCTCGTTCCTGGTTGGCAGCCCGATCAAGCATTTGCAACCGGCAGATATCCCGGCCGCGCTCGCATGGGTCGAGCGGAACCTGGGTCACGCCGAGTTGCCGTATGAAATACGGGGACTGTTGGTCGACGTGCTGCTCATGGCGGCCAATGCCCTCGAGAACCCTGCGGTTGCCGCCGCATTTGCGCCGGTGGCGTGGGGGCACCTCTCCAGCCAGCGTCGGCTGTTCCACGAGCCCCTCTACGATTGGGTAGGTGAGAACAGTCAGAGTCCGCTGACTGAGGCGGATCGACGCGCAGTCGTTACCGTGCTTGCTCGGTCATCAATCGCGTGCCAGGCAGACGTGCGAGATCTCGCATATGCCAACCTGGTCAATCCTGATGACGTGCCCTGGCTCCTAGAGCAAGTGCAGGTTGAAAATGATGAGGTCTACCGGAGGCTCTGGGCGCGCCTCGTCAATTCCGTGCTTCGCGCTGACAACCAAGATCATCTTGCTACTGTCCGCTCTGCTAGCCTCACCGACCGCGTTCTCAGGTCGGAGACCGGCCGCTGGCAGGACTCTGAGGAACTGGCCCGCAAGACCGCTGAAATCAACCAGCTTATGAGTCGGTGGGAACAGCAAAGCGTTGCGCGGGCCCCTCTTGTCAATTCACGTGCGCCAGAAAGAGTCTCTCGCCTCCTCGATGAATTCGAGGCCGGACAGCTCGACGCATGGTGGCGACTCAACCTGGTTCTCACCCTCGAACCGACTGGCACCCACTATGGCAATGAATATGAACCGGACCTCACTACGCTACCAGGCTGGCATGCGGCAGATGAGTCAACCGCTTACCGGATCGTTGAAGCCGCGTTGACGTATGTCAGGGAGCACTTGCCGGAGCCGGTCCGATGGATTTCGTCAGACATCATCTTCCGCCCGGACTGGGCCGGTTACCGAGCCCTGCACCTGGTCTGGCGAATTTCACCTGGTCGCCTCAATGAGCTCGATCCGGAAGTCTGGACCCGTTGGGCTCCGGTCGTAGTTGGCTTCCACACGCTGCAAGGGACGGGCGACCAAGCGCCACAGCAGGCATTAGCGCGCATAGCGTATGCGCACGCTCCGGACGAGGTGGTAAAGACCCTGCTCGGACTCATTCGCGCTGCTGATAAATCCACTCGTTTCGACGCAGAGCACGAACTACGCAAAGTGGCCGAGTGCTGGGACGACCGTCTCGCCGCAGCGCTTCGCGACCTCCTCGCTGACTCAGAGGTGTCCCCGCAGGTTGCCGGCATGATTCTTACTTCGCTTCTCGTGCACGGTGATGTGCCGGCCAGAGAAGTAGCAACTGCGTGGGTTGTCGGACCACCAAAGGAGGGTATTGCTCGAGCGCGCGCACTTGAGGCGGCCCACGCTCTGGTTGTTGGAGCGCGGGATTTGGGCTGGCAAAGTGTCTGGCCCGCCATCGAGGCCGACCTTGAGTTCGGCGAGCTCGTTTTAGCTCGACTCGCCTGGCGCGACGACTTCGCTGACGAGACGGGAGAACGACTCTCAGTCCCGCAGCTTGCGGCTCTCTACGCCCTACTTGAGCGACGGTACCCCGAGTCCGGCGACCCAGACGAACCTGGGATGCACGAGGTCACGCTCCGAGAGCAAATGGGCCGGTGGCGGAACGGGGTGCTTGCCCAGCTCGCCCGGCGCGGTAGTGTTGAGGCCGTGGAGGCACTGCGTGAGCTTGCAGTCGCATTTCCTCATCTTGAAAAGATTCGGCGAGCACTCGTTCGGGCGGCGGAGATGGCGCGGGATGCGACTTGGCTCCCGCCCACCCCTCGAGAGGCACTCGCGCTCGCAGAAACGCCGGAACTACTCTTGGTGCGTAACGCGGGCCAACTCCTTGACGCTGTAGTTGAATCGCTCGCTCGACTCGACCACCGACTTCAGGACGAGGAGTCGCGCGCCG
>WUUC01199603.1_pt1 | contig 12318 bp, 10 predicted proteins | sample 6278441 | NCBI WGS metagenome assembly WUUC01 (sample SAMN13675441, study PRJNA597444) | soil metagenome | isolation source: soil | place: USA: Washington | collected 2017-10 | reverse complement strand
GCAACGACGTCGCCTCCGCCGACAAGGCCGAACTCACCCTCGACCCCCAACCCACCGGCAACGGCGACGAGATCCGCGCCGACCGCGACTTCGTCCTCGAACCGGAGGCCTGACGTGGCTCTGAGCAAGAACGCGAGGAGTCTGACCAGCGACCTCAACGTGCTGCAGCGCGAGTCGGGCATGGCGATGGCCACCATCGCCAGCCTCACCGACGACGAGCTCGCCAAGCCCACCCACTGCGCGGGGTGGACGCGGGCGCACCTGATCGCACACCTGGCGCTCGATGCCGACGCCGTGACGAACCTCGTGACGTGGGCCGTCACCGGTGACGAGACGCCGGCATACGAGTCGCGCGAGAAGCGCGATGCCGACATCGAGGCGTGCGCGAAGTTGTCCGCCACCGGACTCGCCAAGACCTTGGAGCATGCCGATGCGCGCCTGTTGGAGGCGTTCCAGACGCTGAGGACCGGGGTTCCGGTGGAGACGGTAGCCACGCTGTTCTCCGGCGAGGTCAGCGTCTTCTCGCTGCCCGCCCGACGGACCACCGAGTTGATCGTCCACCACGACGATCTCGACACCACCTGGGAATGGCACGAGGCCGACCCCGACGCCATCGTCGACGCCATCGAGGTCTGCGTGCACCGGTTGCAGGCCCATCCCGACAGTCCCGGCCTGCACATCGTCGCTCGTGAAGGCGAGGAGTGGACCGTCGGCGACGCGTCGCACCGGGTCGAGGGTTACTACGAGGCGCTGCTGCCGTTCCTGGCGCGCGAGCAGGTGGAGGAGGGCCTGCGCCACGAGGGTGAGCTACCAAGGCTTCCCCCCTGGTGAGGCAGCCGCCGTCGGCGGACGGTGAGGAGCACTGGCACGGCGCCACCGACGCCACCCAGGGCCCAGAACCCGCACGCCCTCGCCCCGGAGCTCCCCGAACGTCCTGGGCTATGGACGCGAAGATCGCTCACGTGGAGAGGCGGACCACCAGCTCTCCGTCCTCGTCGGCCGCGGTGTACGCCGCGACGTCGTCGGTGCCGGTCGTGCAGGTGCCGTCGGTGAGGGAGAACTGGTGGTTGTGCAGCGGGCACATGACCACCTCGCCGTCGACGAGACCGTCCGCGAGCGGTCCGCCGCGGTGCGGGCAGACGCCACGCAGGGCGTACAGGCCGCCCGCTCGCGGTCGGAACACGGCGACCGGCTCGTCGCCGACGAGGAATGCGCGGCCCTCGCCGAGGGGGATCTGGTCGACGGCCCCGAGTCGCGCTGTCATTGCTTGCTCCGTGCTGCTCATCGCAGCGACTCCTCCCGGTCGAGGGGCTCCTGGCGGATCGGCACCTGCGGGAGCGGGACCAGTGGCAGCGCGTCGTGGAACTGTCCGGGGGTCGCTTCGCGCTGGTCGGCCGCCCAGGGGTCCTCGTAGCGGTCGACCGACGTCTGCATGCGCGCGTCGAGGTCGGCGGCGATGCCCTCGGTGTCGTCGACGATGACGCCGATGAGGTGGTCCAGCCCCATCCTCGGCACGAAGTCGTAGGTGCGTTCGAGCCAGTTGGCGTTCTCGCGGTAGTACTGCAGGAAGCGCCCGGTGATCGTCATGGCCTCGTCGTGGGTGTCGACCGTCGCGAGGATGTCGCCCTTGCGGATCGTCGCCCCCGCCGCGCCACCGACGTAGATCTGCCACTTGCCGCCCTCGACGGCGACCAGCCCGACGTCCTTGACCATCGACTCGGCGCAGTTGCGCGGGCAGCCGGACACGGCGAGCTTCATCTTCGCCGGACCCTCGATGCCTTTGTAGCGCTCCTCGATGTCGACGCCGAGCTTGGTGGAGTCGCCGAGCCCGAAGCGGCAGAAGTCGGTGCCGACACAGGTCTTCACCGTGCGGAAGCTCTTGCCGTAGGCCCAGCCCGACGGCATGTCGAGGTCGGCCCACACCTCTTGCAGCTTCTCCTTGGGTACACCGAGCAGATCGATCCGTTGGCCACCGGTCAGCTTGATCATGGGGATGTCGTGCTTCTCGGCGACGTCGGCGATGCGTCGCAGCTGGGCGGCGTCGGTGACCCCGCCGGACATCCGTGGGACGACGGAGAACGTCCCGTCGCGCTGGATGTTGGCGTGCACCCGATCGTTGATGAACCGGCCGTCGCGCTCGTCGACGAATTCGTCGGGCCACATCATCCGCAGCAGCGCCGTGAGCCCCATCTTCGAGCTGACGTGCTCCTTGCCGTCGGGGGCGAGCTCGCCGAACACCGACGACACGCTCTTCAGTCCGCGCGCGCGGATCTCGGCCATCAGCGTCGGTTTGTCCAGCGGGATGCCCGGCACGTAGTACGAGTCGGCGGGGTCCACGCCGGTCCCGCCGAGCGCGGCCTCGACGATCTCCTTGACCAGGCCCTTGCACGAGCCGCAGCCCTTGCCGGCCCGGGTCGCGGCCATGCACGCCGACACGGACTCGGCGCCGTCGTGCACATACGCCACGAGGTCGCCCTTGGAGACACCGTTGCAGTGGCAGATCTGGGTGTCGTCGGGCAGGTCAGCGGCAGCCGCGTCGTCGCCTGCAGCCCCCAGGTCGAACAGCAGCTTCACCCGCTCCTCGGGCAGCGCCGAGCGGCTGTCGAAGGCCTGGGTCAGGGCCGCGACCTTCGACACGTCGCCGACGAGTGTGGCGCCGATGAGCGTGCCGTCGCGGATGACCACGGTCTGGTAGACGCCGCGGCCGGTCTCGGAGAACTGCACGAACTCGTCGGACTCGCGCTCCGGGCCCTTGACGCCCATCTGCGCGACGTCCACCCCGGCGACCTTGAGCTTGGTCGCCAGCCGGGAGCCGTGGTACTCCGCGGACGGGTCCGCACCGGTCAGGACGTCGGCGAGCACACCCGCCTGCTCCCACAGCGGCCCGACGACGCCGTACACCTCGCCCCGGTGCTGGGCGCACTCGCCGACCACGAAGATGTCCTCGTCGTCGACCGAACGCATCTTGTCGTCGACCACAATCGCGCGCTGGGTCTCCAGCCCCGACACCACCGCCAGGCCGACGTTCGGACGGATGCCGGCGGTGACTACGACGGCGTCGCAGTCCAGCGTCGACCCGTCGGTGAACCGCACGCCCGACACCGCCCCGTCGCGGGTGAGGATCTCGTTCGTCTTCACCCCGAGGTGCAGGTGCATGCCCATGTCCTCGAGTTTGCTGCGGAGCACCTTCGACGCCTGGGCCTCGAGCTGCTGGTTCATCAGCACCTCGGTGGGGTGCACGACGTGCACCGCCAGACCGTGGGCCTGCAGGCCGGCCGCGGCCTCGAGGCCGAGCAGTCCGCCGCCGATTACGACCGCCGAGCGCTTCCCGCGGACGTAGCGCAGCATGCCGTTCGCGTCGTCCAGGCTGCGGAAGCCGAAGACGCCCGGCGTCAGCTCGGTGTTGCTCCGCCACATGCCCTCCATGGGCGGGAAGAACGACCGGCTGCCGGTGGCCACGACGAGCTTGTCGTACGGCGTGACCGACCCGTCGTCCCCGAGGACGACCTTGGCGTGGCGGTCGATGCGCACGATCCGCACGCCGGCGTGCAGCGTGATCCCGTTCTCGTCGTACCAGCCCCGCGGGTTGAGGAAGATCTCGTCGTCGTCCTGCGCGTCGGCGTCCTCGTTGTCCACGGCCTCGCCCGCAGCGTTCGCGAGGACCTCCGAGAGCAGGATGCGGTTGTAGTTGCCGTAGGGCTCGTCGCCGAAGACGGTGATCGAGAACTGCTCCCCGCCACCACGCGCGAGGATCTCCTCGATGGCCCGGGCACCGGCCATGCCGTTGCCGACGACGACCAGGCGGCTCGTCGTGGGGGTGGTCTGCTCGGTCCCGGGTCGCTCCGCGGTCTGCGTCATCCGCTCAGACCTCCACCAGACCGCAGTCGACGACGAGGGTGGCCTCGCAGCCCTCGGGGGCTGCGGCGTGGAGCTCGACGGTGGTGCCCGCGAGCAGGTCCTCCACCACGCGCAGGGAGACGTGCATGTCGCCCTTCGCGCCGACCGGCAGCCAGCGCGACGGCGCCCCGTCGACGACGAGGACGAGCGTCACCAGCTCGTCGCTCGCGTTGCCCCCGCGCACGTAGAGGACCTGGCCGGTGACCCCCTCGGGCACCCTGTAGGTCAGGGAGGGGTGCAGCAGAGCGGGCTTGTCGAGCCCCTCCCCGCGGCAGGTGAAAGCGCCCTGCAGGAACCGTGGTGTCGTCATCATGCGGAGGAGTCCTCTTCCTGGGCGAGCGGAGCGACGGGGATCGCTTCGAGGTCGGCGGTGGTGGGAGCGGGCTCGAGGGCCACTGCGCAGACCTTGAACTCGGGCATGCGCGAGGTCGGGTCCAGCGCGGGGTTCGTCAGGTCGTTGATCGTCTGCTCGCCGCTCCAGTGGAAGGGGGCGAACACGGTGTCGGGGCGGATGGCGCTGGTCAGGTGCACGCGCATCCGCGCCTCGCCGCGGCGGGTGCGCAGGAGGACGTCGCTGCCGTCGGCGACGCCGAGCCGGGCGGCGAGGTCCGGGTGCACGTCGACGGCGGGCTCCGGCTCGGCGTCCACCAGCGCCTTGGTGCGCCGGGTCTGGGTCCCGGACTGGTAGTGCGCACGGGTGCGGCCCGTGGTCAGCCGGTACGGGTACGCGGCGTCGGGCAGCTCGGCGGCGTCGCGGTGGTGCACGGCGTGGAAGCGCGCGCGGCCGTCGGGCGTCGGGAAGCCGTCGCGGAACAGGCGCGGCGTGCCCTCGTGGTCCTCTGACGGGCAGGGCCAGAACACGCCACGCTCGGCCTCGATGCGCTTCCAGGTGACGCCCGCGTAGTCGGCCCTCCCGCCGGCGCTGGCGCGACGCAGCTCCTCGAACACCGCGCGGGGATCGTCGTCGAAGTGCTGCCCGCGGCCGAGCCGCGCGGCGAGATCGGCGAGCACCGCGAGGTCGCTGCGTACGCCCTCGGGCGCGTCGACGGCGCGGCGGCGACGCAGGACCCGCCCCTCGACGTTGGTCATGGTCCCGTCCTCCTCGGCCCACTGGGTGGTGGGCAGGACGACGTCGGCGAGCTCGGCGGTCTCGGACAGGAAGACGTCGGAGACGGCGAGGAAGTCCAGTGCGCGAAGGCGCTCGCGCACGTGCGCGGCCCGCGGCGCGGACACCGCGGGGTTCGACGCCATGACCAGCAGCGCCCGCACACCGCCGGCGGTGCCGAGACGGTCGAGCATCTCGTAGGCCGACACGCCGGGCTGCGGGAGCTCGTCGGGGTCCACGCCCCACACGCCGGCCACGTGCGCCCGGGCCGCCGGGTCGGCGAGCATCCGGTAGCCGGGCAGCTGGTCGGCCTTGAGGCCGTGCTCGCGCCCGCCCTGGCCGTTGCCCTGCCCGGTCATCGTCGCCCAGCCCGAGTACGGGCGACCGGGCAGGCCGAGGGCGAGCGCGAGGTTGATCCAGGCCAGCGCGGTGTCCGAGCCCTTCGCGTGCTGTTCGGCGCCGCGTCCCGAGAGAATCATCGTGGCGCGGGAGGCGGCGAGGACGTGCACCGCCCGCTCCATGACGCGTGTCGGCACCCCGGTGATCCGCTCGACGCGGTCGGGCCAGTACTGACGCAGCGCCCGGCGCACGGCGGGCCAGCCGGTGGTGCGCTCGGCGATGTAGGCCGTGTCGATCAGGCGATGCTTCACCGCGAGGTGCAGCAGGCCGTTGGCCAGCGCGAGGTCGGTGCCGGGCACGGGCTGGAGGTGGACGTCGGCGGCCGCTGCGGTGGCCGTGTACCGCGGGTCGACGACGAGGTGCTGCGCGCCGCGCTCGCGGCCGGCGGCGAACCAGCGCATCGCCGGCGGCATGACGTCGGCGGGGTTGGAGCCGACGAGCAGCACGGTGTCCGCGCGGGCGACGTCGGCGAGCGGGAACGGCATGCCGCGGTCGACGCCGAACGCCCTCGTCGCGGCGGCCGCCGCCGACGACATGCAGAACCGGCCGTTGTAGTCGATCGAGCTGCTGCGCAGCGCCACCCGCACGAACTTGCCGGCCTGGTAGGCCTTCTCGTTCGTCATCCCCCCGCCGCCGAACAGGCCGACGGCGTCGGCGCCGTGCCGGTCCTGCACCGCGCGGACCGCATCGACGACGCGGTCGAGGGCCTCGTCCCACGTGGCCGCGCGGAACGGCCCGCCACGACGGTCACGCACCAGCGGGGTGCTCAGCCTGTCGGGGTGGGACAGCAGCTCAGCCGCCGACAGCCCCTTCTCACACAGGCCACCGCGGTTGGTCGGGAAATTCGCGCCGGCGATCACCAGCTCCTGGCCCGCGCCCTGCTCGCGCGGGGTCAGCGTCATCGCGCACTGCAACGAGCAGTACGGGCAGTGCGTGCTGACGCCGGGGTCGGCGGCCGGGTCCCGGGCGGACCCGCTGGTCGACGGACGCGTGGCGGCCATGCTCGCCACGCTGCGCCAGGGGCATTACCCGCGGATGACGCCGGCGCTACACCTCGCCGAGGACCGGCGCCGGTGGCGTGACATGGCCCGCACCGGGCGTTCGTGCCGGCGCAACACACGGTCATCGCCGCGTAACACCCGGTTCCTAGCGTCGCCCGTGATCGAGACGCGGGGTGCTCGGCCCCGTCGGCCGGACCCCCGTTCACGGCGTCCCCGGCGCTGTCCCATCCGATCGAGGAGGCGCAGATGACCGCACCGCCGGAGCGCATCGGCACGGCGCGTGGCCACTGGATCGACGACTGGCGACCCGAGGACCCGTCGTTCTGGGAGCGCACCGGGCGTCGGATCGCCAACCGCAATCTGTGGGTCTCGGTGTTCTCCGAGCACATCGGGTTCTCGATCTGGACGCTGTGGTCGGTGCTGGTGCTGTTCATGGGCCCGGCGTACGGCATCGACACCGCCGGCAAGTTCTTCCTCGTCTCGGTCCCGACCCTGGTCGGAGCGGTCCTGCGGTTGCCCTACTCGATGGCCGTGGCCGTGTTCGGCGGGCGCAACTGGACGATCATCTCCGCCGGGCTGCTGCTGGTGCCCACGATCCTCGCCGCGATCGTGATGCAGCCCGGCACCTCGTACACCACGTTCGTCGTCGTCGCGGCGATCGCCGGCGTCGGTGGCGGCAACTTCGCGTCCTCGATGACCAACATCAACGCGTTCTTCCCGCAGCACCGCAAGGGTGCTGCGCTGGGCATCAACGCCGGCGGCGGAAACCTCGGGGTCGCGGTCATCCAACTGATCGGCCTGCTGATCATCGCCACGGCGGGCACCGGCGCGCCCCGGATCATCCTGGGCATCTACATCCCGATGATCGTCATCGCCACGGTCTGCTCGGCGCTGCTCATGGACAACCTCTCCTCCGTGCGCAACGACACCGGCGCGCTCAAGGAAGCCGCCCGTGACGCGCAGACGTGGATCCTCTCGTTCCTCTACATCGGCACGTTCGGCTCGTTCATCGGCTACTCCTTCGCCTTCGGCCTCGTGCTCCAGAACCAGTTCGGCCGCACACCCCTGCAGGCGGCCTCACTGACCTTCATCGGCCCGCTGCTCGGCTCGTTGATCCGCCCCGTGGGCGGCTGGCTGTCCGACTGCGTCGGAGGCGTGAAGATCACCCTGTGGAACTTCGTGGCGATGGCCGTCGCGGCGCTCATCTGCCTCGGGGCCTCCGCCGTCGACTCACTCTCGATCTTCGTGGCGGGCTTCGTGCTGCTGTTCGTCACCTCGGGGATCGGCAACGGATCCACCTACAAGATGATCCCGGCGATCTTCACGACCAAGGCACTGGCCGCGAGCGAGAGCCGGGGCTGGGACACCGAGGCCGCGCTCCTGTGGGCCCGCCGGGTCTCCGGGGCGGTCATCGGCATCGCCGGTGCCGTCGGCGCGTTCGGCGGCCTGCTGATCAACCTCGCGTTCCGCCAGTCGTTCCTGACCGCCGGCACCGGAGCACCCGCGTTCTGGGCCTTCCTGGCCTTCTACGCGGTCTGCTTCGTCGTCACCTACGCCGTCTACGTGCGGTCACGGGTCAGCGCGACCATGCCCGACTCCGGACGGCGCCTGGCCTACGCGGACGTCTGAGACCGGCACGCCTGCTCCGCGGTCAGCGCCGACGGATCCTGCTCAGGGTGCGGGACCGGGGGCGAAACAGGGTCGACGTCGCCTCGAGGGCGGATTCTGCACCCAGGTTCGCCCACGTCGTCGCTGGTAGCAGGCCGGTCGCTTGGCCGGGGACGGGACGACCGCGGCGTGGCGGGTCGTCGGGGAGTGCCGCCGAGCCCAGCGACACGACCCCTCACCGCACCCGCTCGGTGGATCGTTAAGGGATCACCACCGTCGACCAACCGACCGGAGGTTCCGCGCTGCCTTGCGGGGCCAGGTCCCGGCGCGGCGCCATCCCGCCGACGAGGGGAGCGCCGGGGCCACCCGCACCAACCGCTGATGGAGCCGCCCTCGACTCAACCCATCCGCTCCGTGTTGACCATCGCGCCGGTCGGACAGTCGAGAGCACCGACCGGGACACGGCAGCACGGGGGACGTGACGGTCCCGGGCCTATCGCGGGTGCGAGCGCGGGGCGGGCCGCGGCCCCCGCGCGACAAGCCACCCGGGCGAAGGAGAGCCGCGATCCGGCGCATGGGTCGGGTGCTGCGACGTTCACTGCGAAGTCTTAGCCCGGATGCGAGGAGGCCGGTGAGTTCAGGAGCTCGCGGCTCAGGCCGTCGATCAGCCGGGACGCCAGGTGCTCCTGCGGCCATCCGCGCTCCAGGCGGAGGTGGTGGTCGACGCTGGGGTGGGTGTGCGCCCACACCCAGTCGGTGGCCTCTTCCGGGGTCCACCCGGACTGTAGCTCGCCAGCCGCCGCTAGGGCGCGCACGGCGCTACCGACCGCGCGCCGCCACTGCTCCATGCGCTCGTGGTACACCGCGGCGCCCTCGTCGCCGGTGATCGTTGCGGCTTCGAGGGCCCGGGCCACCGGCAGGATCTCGGGGAGGTGGGCGAGCCACGCATTCAGCGTGGCAACGAACCGCTCGCGGGCCGGGAGCTCGCGGGTGGCCGCGATGCGCGCGACGAAGCCCGAGGCCTCGTCGGCGCGGCGGGCCATCGCCAGCAGCAGGCCCGCGCGGTTGTCGAAGTTCAGGTAGACGGCCTGCCGGGAGACACCGGCCACCCGCCCGACCTCCGCCAGGGTCAGCTCCGCCACCCCACGTTCGCTGGCCAGCGTCCAGGCGGCGTCGAGGATGCGGTCACGAGTCGAGGCCACGCGAGCACTTTACGCGTGTCAAGGCGGGTAGTACTTTACGCGTGTCAAGCCGCGGGAGGTCCCATGTTCACCAGCCCCTACCCCGGTGTCGTCGAGGACGGCACGACGCTGCCCCACGTGCTCGAGGAAGCGGTCCGGCGCCACCCCGACCGCGCCGCGCTCGTCGATGGCCCCTCGGGGCGCAGCGTCACCTACAGGGACCTGGCCCGGCGGGTCGACCGGCTGGCCGGCTGGCTCGACGAGCGCGGTGTGCGGCCGGGCGACACCGTCGCGCTCTGGACCCCGAACACACCCCCGTGGGTGGCCGTCGCGTGGGCCGCGATGCGCCTCGGCGCCACCGTCACCGGACTCAACCCGGCGTACACCCAGGCGGAGGCGCAGGCCCTGCTGGCCCAGGCCCGGCCGTCGGTCGCCTTCACCCTCCCCCGCCTCGTCCCCCTCGCCCGGGACTACGGCGTGGCCACGGTGCTCAGCACGGCACCGGCCGACGGCGCCACCTCGGTCCGTGAGGTGCTCACGCGGGCGTCCGGCCAGCGCGCCCGCGAAGTCGCCGTGGAGCCGTCGACGGTGGCGCTGCTGCCGTTCTCCAGCGGGACCACGGGCCTGCCCAAAGGCGTCGAGCTCACCCACGCCAACCTGGTGGCCGCCCTGCGCCAGGCCGCCCGGCTGATGCCGCTCGACCCGGAGGACACCACCCTCGCGGTGGCTCCCTTCTTCCACGTGCTCGGCGCCGTGGTGAACCTCGCGTTGCCGCTGTCGGCGGGCGCCACCGTCGTGACCGTGCCCGGCTTCGAGCCCGCGTCCTTCCTGGACCTCGTCGAACGGCACGACGTGCGTTTCCTGGCCGTGCCTCCTCCCCTCGCGGCCTTCTTGGCCCACCACCCGCTCGCCCGGTCCCGCGACCTGTCCTCGTTGCGGGCGGTGGCCGTCGGCGGCGCGGCCCTCGCACCAGCGGTGCACGAAGCCCTCGCCCGCCGTCTACCCGACGCCGTCGTGGGGCAGGGTTGGGGGCTGACCGAGACCACCGCCTGCGTGTGTATCCCCGACCGCGCCGCGGGCGGGACCCGGCCGGGCACCGTGGGCCGACTCGTGCCCAACACCGAGCTGCGCGTCGTCGACCCCGACACCGGGCAGGAGCGCGGAGCCGGCGAGATCGGCGAGCTCTGGGTCCGCGGCCCCCAGGTGATGGCCGGCTACCGCGACCGCGCCGACGAGACCCGCGCGGTGCTCGACGACGAGGGCTGGCTGCGCACCGGCGACCTCGGACAGGTCGAACAGGACGGCATCGTCGTCCTGATCGACCGACTCAAAGAGCTCATCAAGGTCGACGCCTACCAAGTGGCACCCGCCGAACTGGAAGCCCTACTGCTGGAACACCCCGCGATCAACGACGCCGGTGTCGTCGGGCGACCGCACCCCCGCCACGGCGAGGAACCGGTCGCCTTCGTGGTCGCCCACCCCGACCTCGACCTGGCCGCCGTCGAGGCGTGGCTCGCCGAGCGGGTCGCTCCCTACAAGCAGCCCGCGCAGATCATCGTCGTCGACCAGCTCCCCCGCACACCGTCGGGCAAGCTCCTCCGCCGCCACCTCGCGTGGGCATGACACCAGCGGCTTGGCAGCGGGCCGTGGCACGGCTCGGTGACACCGCTCCCACCCTGCGGGCTGATCCGCGGCTCCTCGCAGCCCTGGGATAGCCAACGTCGCTGCTCGAACGTCTGCGGTCAGCGAAGCAGCAGGCCGGACAGGTCGGACCAGTCAGGCACCCGCACAGTGGAGGGATCAGCGGGCAGGACCTGGAGGCAGACGTGGTCGACGCCAGCGTCATGATGCTCCGAACCGCTCGGCGACCCGCCGCTCCTCATCTGGAGGCTGTGGGCCGCGCGATCAATGTTGCAGGTGACCGACATCGAGACCGACATGCTCGGCGTCCGGCCGGGCCAGGGCGTGGGCCACGAAGACGCCGCTGGATGGCGCTCCGGCATCCACCCGAGCGCGTGGCGGTAGGCGCCTCATTTGCTCACCGTGGCGTTACCAGCGGCCAGGGCCGGCTGACGTGCCGGGGGCCCTTCGACGCAGGGGGAGGTTCTCTGCCGGGCTCGCCGTAGCCCTGTCCGCCACCTTCTCGCTGGTTCAGTTCGCACCAACTGACCCTGACGTGAGCGATCGGGCGACGGGCATCACCGGCTGCGCCCGGCCCAGGCTGCCGAGGGTGATCCGCTCGGTGATCAACGTGCGGGACGCCACGCCCACCCAGGGCGAACCAACCCGCGCGGGTCCAGAGTCGGCGACGACGTGTTGGGATCGGCGCCACAGTCGGTGGCATCGTGCCCCCACAGCCTCTCCACCCAGGCCTTGGCCAGCTGGAGCCAGGGCCTCTCGGAGCGGCCCCGGGCGCGCCGGCTGGCCTGCTCAGGGCATGGACCTGGAGGCGGTAGACGTCTGCGGTACCCACCCCGACCGGACGCCTCCGCTGCCGCCAACCGTCGGGGATATCCGGCGTGACGACGAGCGAGAGGAAGCCGGCCCAGAACTCGTTCATCAGCCCCCAGAGCAGACTGCGACCCCCGGGTCCGAGAAGAGTCCCCCCGGGGGCGGCGTTCCGTTCCATCTGCCGGATGGCCTGTGTCCGGATGACGAATGCACCCATGTGGCCAGCGAGCGGCCACAGCCCTTCCTCCAAAACCGTACCGTTGGGTACGGTTCGAGGGCGCCTGGCGCGTCGGGGGCCCGGGACCGTGAGCGGGAGGCGACGTCGCCGGAGGGGGGCCGGCGACGTTGTTCCACTCCGATATGGCTGTCGGCTGAAGCGGCCAGCGTTCCGTAGCCGAGACCGCCGCCTCGTCGACATCCTCCACGATCGGAGATGCCGGTGGTGAGAAGCCGCGGCGCCAGACAGAACGCCGTGGGTGACGCTGAGGTCGCGGCCGAGGGAGTCGGTGAGGACCCCTCCGGCGAACGCCGTGCTGACGCGAGGTCGAGCAGAACGGCGCCGATGACTGCGGAGCTCATGCTGGCCTTCGGGCGGCGGTGTCGGCGACGGGTCACATGGTGCGCGCGGGCACCAGCTCGGTCAGCAGCTCGCGGACGCGGCGGTCGATGTCGTCGC
>WUUC01072679.1_pt1 | contig 12318 bp, 4 predicted proteins | sample 6278441 | NCBI WGS metagenome assembly WUUC01 (sample SAMN13675441, study PRJNA597444) | soil metagenome | isolation source: soil | place: USA: Washington | collected 2017-10 | reverse complement strand
CCCAGCAAAGAATCCGAGCGCGCGAGCGGCAAACAAGCGGCTCCTGCTCAGCTTGCCGTGGGCGACAAGGTTTCGCGGGCCGATGAGAAAGAGCGCAAACGCAAAGAAGCGGAGCGCCGTCAGCAGCAAGGCAAAGTCCTCAAACCGTTGCGCGAACGCGTGGAGAACCTCGAGCGTGAGATCGCAAAGCTCGAGGAGAAGCAGCGGCAAGTGACCGAGCAGCTGTCCGATGGCGCGGTCTACGCGGATGCGGCAAAGCGCAATGGCCTGCTGGCTTCGTTCGAAGCGCAGAAGCACGAACTCGCTTTGTTCACGGCGCAGTGGGAAGAATCGACCATGGCCCTCGAGGCAAAAGAAGCCGAGCTGGGCGGCGGAGACTGAAGAACAGCTCTCAAAAGAATCACGAACCAAGGGGCCACGATGGCGAATGACACCGATGACGTAGTGCTCCTCGATGTGAACGAAGGCGTGGCGACCATCACGCTCAATCGTCCGGACAAGCGCAATGCGATGAATGCCGCGCTTCGCAACGCATTGACAGCAGCGTTCTTGGAAGCTGAGCGCCGGGAGGATGTGGACGTCGTGATTCTGACGGGCGCGGGCAAGGCGTTTTGTGCCGGTCTGGACCTGAAAGAGCTCGGTGGCGAAGTAAGGAGCGATCAATCGCTAACTAGCGCCGTCACCTCGGGTGCGTTGCTCGAGGCCATTTTGGCGATGAAGAAGCCAGTGATTGGAGCCATCAATGGCATGGCGGTCACCGGTGGTTTCGAGCTCGCGCTGGCTTGCGATTTGTTGATAGCGTCGAGCGAGGCGCAGTTTGCAGATACGCATGCGCGCGTGGGTATTTTGCCCGGCTGGGGCTTGAGTCAAAAGCTCGCGCGCGTGATCGGGATCTATCGAGCCAAAGAGCTCTCACTGACGGGCAATTACCTCGGTGCCGAGCAAGCGGAGCGATTTGGTCTCGTCAGCCGCGTGGTCGCACCGGAGCAACTTCTTCCCACCTGTCGCGGACTCGCCGAGGACATGCGTTCCGCGGATGCCACCAGCTTGCGTGCTTACAAGCGCGTGATCGACGACGGTTACGCGCGCGACCTTGCGACGGGGCTCGCCATCGAGCAGGAGGCGTGCCGAGCGCATGCGCAGAAGGTCGATCCCGCACAGGTCGCAGCTCGCCGAGCCGCCATTGCGGCGCGCGGCCGTAGCCAATCGGGCGGCTGAAACGCACCAGGTTGTGGGATGCCGTGGGCAGAAGCTCACTCGCGCCCGGCTGTAGAGTGCGACGGGATGAGTGGTACGATGGGCCGAGGGGGAGCGCCGAATCTGGGCGCCCGTGCAGCGCGTGCAAACACCTTTGGCATCGCCACCGGACGGGCTTGGTTCGACGCGTTTCGACGTGATCGGCTGCCTCGGCGATGGGGCAACGGGTCGCGTGTTGCGCGCGTTCGACAAACAGCTCGGCCACGAAGTGGCGATCAAGATTCCGCATGAGCGGGGGCCTCGCGCGGCGCGTCGAGCGCGCGAGCAGTTCACTGCGTTGCGCTCACTTCCCCATCCTGGCCTCATGGCACTCGGTGAGTTCTTCGATGCTACGGAGCCGCCGTTCTTCACGATGGAGCTGGTGGAAGGAACGACGCTGCTCGAATATGTGAGGAGCGGCGATCGGTGCGATGAGGGTCGGCTGCGCGACGCTCTGACTCAAATGCTGCGCGCCCTGCGCGTGTTGCATCATGCAGGCCGGGTGCACGGCGACATCAAGCCGGGACACGTACGCGTAACGAGTGCGGGGCGGGTCATCTTGCTCGATTTGGGCGTGGCACCGCATCCAACGCTCGAGCGTTCGTGGATCGGTAGCGCGCAGTACATGGCGCCGGAGCAAACCTCGGGTGAAGCGAGCGCCGCGTCCGACTTGTACGCGCTCGGCACGGTGCTTTTCGAGTGCCTGACTGGAGAGTTGCCCTTTCGGGGCGGCTCCGAGCGCATCCTGCTGCGCAAACATACGAGCGAAGCGCCGAAGCCTTCGACTCTGCTCCCAGCCCTCGAAGATCTCGCGCAGCTGTGCAGCGCTCTGCTCTCGACCGATCCTGCACGTAGGCCTTCCGTCGGGAAGGTGATTTCGTTGCTGGCTCCCCGGGTGAGCGAACAGCCGTCAACGATGACGGCAAGCTTCATGCTCGGCGCTTTGCCGATGGTTGGACGCGAGTTGGAGGTCGAGCGCGCGCTCGACGCTTGCCAAGAAAGTACGAGACAGGGTGCGGAGCTGCTGATCAGCGGCGAAAGCGGCGCGGGCAAGAGCACGTTTCTGAAGCACTGTGTGGAGCGACTGCGGCAGGCCGATCACGCCGCGTGGGTGTTCGCTGATCGCTGCGAGCCACGGCCGTGGCAGCCTTACCAAGGCGTGAGCTACGCGCTGAATCAGCTGATCGAAAAGCTCAAGGAGCGACAAAGCGAGTGGGCGCTCGATCTCGTGCCCAGCGACGCTCATCTCTTCTTCGACATCTTCCCCGCCTTTCGCAGGCTGTCTGCTTTTGCTCGCCTAGAAGAAGGCCCACGTGTTCCGGATCCAGTCGAGCGCCGTTGGCGTGCCTTTGCCGCGCTGCGCTCGTTCTTGGCAAACCTTACGGAACGGGTCTCGGTCGCGATTGCCATCGATGATCTGCACTGGGCGGACGGCGACACGCTGACCTTGCTGCGCATGTTGATGGAAGGCGAGCGTGGTGACTCTCGCAGGCCGCGCGTGCGCTGGTTACTGGCGTCGAATGCGCCGCTGCCGCGTGAGCTTTCGGCGCGGGCCGAAGTGAAGCTCGCGGGACTTCCACACGAAACGGCCTTGGCACTCGCGAGTGAACTGACGTCCCCCGGGCGGGCGCTCGAGCTGCTCACGTCTTGTGGTGCGCCGGGCCTTCGCATACAGCCCCGCGAGATCGTGGAGCTCGTGCGTCATTCCTTGTTCTTCTCCGAAGAAGGCAGCGAAATTCCTCTGCTCGCCAAGCAACTCGACATTCGCTTCGCGCGCCTCGAGCATGCGCCCAGGCACGCCCTCGTCACGTGTGTCGTGGCGGGTCGGCCGCTCTCGCTCGCCCAGCTTGCGCTCGCCACGGAGATGGACGCCGTTCAGCTCACGCAATCACTAGGCGTCTTGCGCAGTGCGGGACTCATCGCAGACCTTACCGTCGATGAAGAACGCGCTGTCGAGCCAGCGTGTCTGGAGGTACGGGCAGCCGTGATCGCCGCGAGCGAAAGCTCCGTGCTGCAAGATACGCATCTGCGGCTCGTCGCCGCCGGGCAAGGCGCCGAGCAAAGGGCCACGGCCAGCCTGTTGCGGTTTCAGTTGGGAAGCCGGCAGCTTTCGGCGGCGCGTCGTACCGCGCACGCAGCGGCTCGAAATGCCGAAGACGTGCTCGCCTTCGAGCATGCCGCGCACATCTACGAACTCGCTAGCGCTGCTTGGGAAGGTGAACCTGATGAGGTGCAGCGTGAGGTTCTGCGCGCGCTCGGCACCATGCTCGCTTGTGCCGGTGTCAACGCGCGTTCGGCGGCGAGCTTCGACCGCGCATCGGAGGGAGCAAAGGTTGCAGACGCACTCGAGCTGCGCCGTCGCGCTGCGGAACAATGGCTGCGTGGCGGGCATCTCGAGCAGGGCATGGCCGAGCTCTCCGAATTGTTGACCGCAGTCGGAGCGCAACTGCCTCGCAGCGGCAATCAAGCGCTGCGGTCCATGCTCTTTCAACGCGTGCGCCTGTCGTTCCGTGGCCTTTCCTTCACGCGTAAGACGTCACGTCAGATCTCGGCGCGCGAGCTGACTGCCATCGACGTGTACTGGTCCGTGGGTACGTCGATCGGATTGGTGGACTTCGTCAGCGGCGCGGATTTTCAGACGCGCGCCTTGAGTGCGGCCCTCAAAGCCGGCGAACCGACCCGCATCGCCAAGGCGCTCTCGCTCGAAGCCATTTTCACATGCGTTTCCGAGAAGCCGCCGTGTCGGCGTGCACTGCACATGATCGAGATCGCGAACGCGATCGCAGAAGAGCTCGACGACGCGCACCTGCGCGGGCTTGCTTGTCTGGCCCGCTCGGCCGTGCACCTCTCGCTAGGAGACTTCAGTAAGGGCGCAGAAGAAGCGTCCCGCGCAGAGCGCTTATTCAGGGAGCGTTGTACGGGCGTGATCTGGGAAGTAGGACAGGCGCAACAGCTGAACCTGCTGCATCTGCTACAAGTTGGTGACTTTCCGAACGTGGCGCAGCGCTCGGAGCGCTACATGCGCGAAGCCCTCGATCGCGGCGACCTGTACGGACACACCAGTATCGTGACGCTGTGCGGATATCTTACGCCTCTACTCGAGGACGACCCAGATACGGCCGAACAGATGATCGACGAAGCGATGGCGCATTGGCCCAAAGGCTCGTTCCACATGCAGCATTTCTTCGAGCTGGTCGCGAAGACTCAGATCGATTTGTATCGCGGTGGGCCGCTTGCGCGTCGGCGCATGAAAGCGGCATGGCCGGGCTTGAGTACATCGATGCTGATGCGCGCTCCGATGGTGCGAACCTCCGCTCAGTGGCTCTGGGCACTTGCGCAGCTCGCGGCCCACGATGGAACGCGCAGCTCGGCGACGGATGTTGCGCGCCAGATGCGGCGGGCTGCCAAGTACCTCGCCAAGAAACCTGCCTCCTACTCTGGGCCGTTGATTGAACTGATGTATGCGCAAGCGTGCTGGATCGAAGAGGATCGAGCGGGCGCGCGCGTTCACGCAGAGCGGGCTCGCGCCGGAATTCAGCATTTTGATCTCGGGCTCGTACGCCAGTGCACGAACTATTTCTGCGGGCATCTCGCCGGCGGGGCGGACGGTCGTGCCGAGCAGGAACGTGCGCTCGCCGAGCTTTCCCAACTCGGAGTTCGCAATCCACTTCGCTACGTTCAACAAAACCTGCCTTGGGTGAGGCAGTCGTGAGAGGCGCCCGCGTCAGCTCGATCCCACCGCCTCCCTCGGACGGGCGACGCCCATTTCAAGGCACAGATCGCTTCGAGATCATTCGTCGGCTCGGTGAAGGAGGTTACGGCGCCGTCTTCGAAGCGCACGACAATGCGCGTGACCAGCGTGTCGCGATCAAGGTGCTCACGCGCGTGGGGGCGGATCACGTCATGCGCTTCAAGCAGGAGTTTCGCGCGCTCGCGGATCTCGAGCACCCGAATCTCGTTCAGCTGGGGGAGTTGTTCGAAGACAACGGTCGCTGGTTTTTCACCATGGAGCTCGTCAAGGGCGTCGACCTGATCGAGTACGTCCGCGGAGCAGCTCGCTCGTCCGATCCAGTGTCTGACAACGACACGCAGGTGAGCGGTGTGCGCCACGATCCGAAAACCCTGCCGTTCCACGCTAGCCGCTTGCGCCGCACCTTGGTGCAGCTGGTCGAAGGCGTGATCGCGCTGCATCGCGCCGGCAAGGTGCATCGCGACATCAAGCCTTCCAACGTTCTCGTGAACGAGGAAGGCCGGGTCGTGCTGCTCGATTTCGGGCTCGTGACGAGCGTAGAAACGCGTCAGACCACCGAAGCCCTGGCGGTGGGCACGGCAGCCTACATGGCGCCCGAACAGGCGACTGGCGTGCCGGTCGGGCCGGCCGCCGATTGGTATGGCGTGGGCGTAGTGCTTTACGAGGCGCTTACCGGTCGACTGCCGTTTACGGGCACTGCATTCGAAATGTTGCTGAGCAAACAGAGCTCGGAACCGACGCCGCCGCGGTTGCTCTTTGCCGACGTGCCGTTCGATTTGAGTGCGCTGTGCGTCGGGCTGCTCAAACCCGATCCGCAGCTGCGGCTGAGCGGTGACGAAGTGCAGCGGATGGCACTTGGCACCTTCGCCGAGAGCGAAGTGCTGAAGGTTCGGCACGCAACCACGGCTCTCACGCGCGGAGTTCCCTTCATCGGCCGCGAGCCGGAGCAGCTGCGGATGCGGCGTATCTTCGATGAAGTGGAGCGCAGCGGAGCGCTCGGCGTCGTGTACGTCCACGGAGAATCGGGTGTCGGCAAGACTGCGCTCGCTGGAGAATTCACCGAGGGCATCGAAGCGGCTCACGAGGATGCCGTCGTGCTGCGGGGCCGCTGCTACGAGCGCGAAACCGTGCCGTACAAAGCCTTCGATGGCGTAGTCGATTCTCTGACGCGCTTTCTCCGCTCACTCACGGATGCGCAGTGCGCAACGTTCTTGCCCCGGCGGGCGCAAGCCTTGCCTCTGGTGTTTCCCGTGCTCGGTCGCATCAAAGCGATCACGATGCAGGCCGGACCTCGCTTTACGGACACCGACCGAGCGACCTTGCGCACCAATGCCCTGTCTGCCTTGCGCGAGCTGTTCGAACGGATCGCAGAGAAGAGACCTCTGATCTTGGTGATCGACGATCTGCAGTGGGCCGACAGCGAGAGTTTGGCGCTCTTGCTCGAGCTCTCACGCCCGCCTGAGACGCCCCGCTTGATGTTGATCCTCACGGCGCGCGATCCGAGCGAATGTCCCCTCGACGTACGTAACACGATCGAACGCCTGCTCGACCAGGTGCAAGCCAGCGATGCCGTAAGGTTGGAAGGTTTACCGATGAGGGACGCGGAGCGCCTGGCCCGTGTGCTCCTCGATGCGGGTGAATCACTCAACCCTGTCGATCCTGCACAGATAGCTCGCGAGGCGTATGGACATCCGCTCTTCATCGATGCGCTCGTGCGTTATAGCCAACAGGTCGCGCTGACCGATGGCGCGCGTCCGGAGCTCGATGACGCCTTGCGCTTTCGAATCGGACAGCTCGAGCCCGAGGCGCGCCGCGCGCTCGAAGTCATCGCGCTCGCCGCCGCACCTTTGCCCCAAAAAATCGTCGCGGATGCGGCGGGCTGGCCAACGGTACGAGCGAGCTCCGTGATCGCCAAGCTGCGGGTCTTGAAGCTGGTGCGCACGAGTCGCTCGCGTCAGATCGATACCGTCGAAACGTTTCACGACCGTATTCGCCAAGCCACCGTCTCGCGGCTGTCCGACGTTGAACGCAAGAAGCAGCACAGACAACTCGCGGAAGCCATCGAGGCGAGCGATCTAATCGACGTGGAAGCGGCCGCGTTTCACTGGCGCCAAGCCGGTGTGATCGAGAAAGCATCGCTGTTCGCGTTGCGGGCCGCCGACCGCGCGATGGACAATCTCGCGTTCGACAAAGCCGCGCGGCTCTATCGTGAAGTGGCCGAGCTCGATCCGAGCAGGCGCGCCGAAGTCAAAGTGAAGCTTGCGGATGCGCTCTCGAACGCGGGTCGCGGTCAGGAGGCGGCAGCCGCTTACTTGGCAGCGCTCGACACGGCGCCCGCCGAACAGCGAAACGAGCTGCGTAGGCGGGCCGCTCAACAGCTGCTTGGAAGCGGAAACATCGACGCGGGCTTGGCCGTAGCAGGCGAGTTGCTGTCGGCCATCGACGTGAAGCTCCCGCGCACCGAGCGCGGCAAACTCGTCAGTTTGCTGTATCACCGCGCGCGTCTCGTGCTGCGCGGGCTCGGCTACAAGGAGCGTGACTCGACGGAAGTGCCGGAGGAAGCACTGTCGAGCGTGGATACGCTGTGGGCAGTTGCTGCGCTCGGCATGGTCGACCACATCACAGGAGCGGACCTACAGACGCTTCATTTGTTGTGGGCACTCGACACCGGCGAGCCTTACCGAATCGCGCGCGCCATGGCCATGGAGGGATGGTTGCTGTCGAGCGCGTCACCGTCTAGCTCGGACGGGCGGCAAGCCACGATCGACTACGCGATGGCACTCTCCGAGAAGTGCCAGCATCCCCACGCGCTCGGGCTGACCCACCTTGCCACTGGCGTAGAAGCGTACAACCGCGGAGCGTTCTTGAATGGACGCGACAGCTGCGACATCGCCGAGAGCATTCTGCGCGAACGCTGTACCGGCGTGACCTGGGAGATCACCAATGCTCGCTTGTTTGGAGCGCTCGCAGCAACCTTCGTCGGAGACTTCAACGATCTGAAACGCCGCATGCTTGGGCCGCTGCGCGAGGCGAAGGAGCGCGGTGATCTCTACGCCTACGCAAACTACACGACCGCGATAGGTTACCTGCTCGCGATTGCCGATGGCGACGTCGAGCTTGCCGCACGCGAAGTGGAAGACGCGATGTCGCAATGGTCACAAGCGGGCTTTCACGTTCAGCACTTTATGGCGATGCTCGCGCGCATTCAGATTCAGTTGTGCATGGGCAACCCGAAGGAAGCCGCTCGCCAAGCAGACGAACACTGGTCATCGCTCGAGCGCTCTCAGCTCCTGCGCGCGCAATCGGTCGCCCTGTACACGAGCTGGTTTCGTTCGCGCGCGTATGCGGCATACGCTCTGCGTGAACCGAGTAAACGAAAGGCGCTGCTCAAAGTCGTGCTGAAGGACGCTCTGACCGTCGAGAAGCAGAAACTCGTGATCGCGGGGCCGATTTCTTCCTTGATCCGGACGTACGCGTCTTATGTGCGCGGTGAGCGCGATGCCACGCTCGCTGGGCTCGAGCAGTCATTGGCGGTCGCGAAGGAGCGGCAAATGGGAGCCTGGGGCGTTGCAGTCGAACTCGCGATCGCGGATCTTTTGGACGATGGTGCCCGTAGAGAGAGCGTGCTGCTCAAGGCTCGAGCGCTCGGAATTCGCGTGCCCCGTTTGCTGCTCAAACTCTATTGGCCTTTCGACGGATCTGACCCTGCGGACGCTTTTCCTTCGAGCGTGTAGACGAGCGACAGGCCTGCGCGCAAATAGTCGTCCGTCATTGCCTCCGCGTCCTTTGCGCCCCCCGGCTGCGGAGTGGTGGGTGCGTTGAGATCGAAGGCATAACGCCGGAAATCGACGGCTAGCCGCAATCCAAATGAGCCGACGACGCCCACGTAGAGTCCTGCGCCTGCATCGAAGCCAAAGCCCGACGCGTCCGGAAAGTAAGCTTCACTGGTCAGGTCGTCTGCACCCAAAATGAAGAAATAATCAAAGTGCACATCCAGCGCTACCCGATCGACGATACGGATCGCGGTGCCGAGACCGAAGCGTGCGGCGCTGTACGCCACGGATGGCAATAAAGTCGCTGCGCCGGCTTGGACATCGAACACCTGGCGTGCGTAACCCACCGATACCACGGGCTCGAACATGTCGAGCGGAATGCGATAGTGCAGACCGGCACTGAGATCGTAAGCCGTCGTCGAGCGAGTCTTGTTGCCTTCTTTGGACTTGAGTCCAATCGCATAGTCGAAGGCGGCATCTATTCCGAGGTTAGAAAACCAACCGCTTCCGGATAGCGCGCCCGCATAAAACCGCGCACTCAGCGCTGCGTTGATGGCAGGACTGGCCGCTTCGTTCTCGTAGGTGCGGAGGTTGCCGAGCGCATCGTTCTCATAGGCGAGCGTGCGCCACATCGCGCGCGGGCCGAGCGTCGCGATCAACGCGGGGCCAGCGTTGCCTCGTGCGGCGGCTGGCTGTGGGGGTTCCTGCTCAGCCGTAGTTGCAGCAGGTTCAGGGGTTCGCTCCTGCGCCACCACGGCAGGTTCGGGCAGCTTTTCTTGCTTTGCGGGCGGGCTGCTCGTTTGGATGTGAGAACCCATTACTTCCCAGAAATTGCTGCGAATGGCTTTGAGCTGCGGGAGCTTCTTGCGACTCCACGTCTCCTCGTGGAGCACCTCGCCAGTTTCGCCATTGCGCACGCGGATCGTAGCTGCTGTGCTCTGCTTGCTGCTTTCCACCTCGCCTTCGATGAACGCACTCAAGCCGAGTTCGGAGGCGACACTTTGAAAGCCCGTAGCGCTCGGCAACGAGGCTCCGATGCGTTGGGCCGCGGATTCGACTTCTCTTTCGGGCACGATCTCGATGTCAGCTCGTTTGCTGAGCGCTGAGAGCGCGTGCGCACGGACCTGCTCTGCGTGCGGGCCCTTGAAGCTCAGGACGGCGACACGCTTCGGATCCTGCGCGCTGGCGCTGCCGACCCACCAGCAGCCGACGAGCAAGGAAACCGAAATCAAAGACTCGAGCCTAGAAAGAAATGAAAGCATCGACTCGTGACTATAGACGGCCTTCGGCCCGTGAGTGAAAGGTCTTCTCACCGCAGCACTCCCTCGCGCGCTCAAGGCACAGGTGGGCTCGGCAGGGCGAACAGCTCGACGCAGCCCAGCGCTAAAGACAGCGCGACGGAAAGCGCGAAAGCCAGCTCGGTGCGCTTGTTCATGAGGCGAAACGCAGCGGGGAGCATCCATACGAGCACGGTGGCCATCCGAACCAAGCTCGCGCCCGTGCGCAGGTTCGGCTGTGCGATCGCCATGGCGCTGCCGCCCGCGATCAGAACCGCGCCGACCACCAGCGCGGCCCGCGCCGCAGCTTGCTGCACGCGCTGATGCCGTTGCGGAGCCTCTTGACCCGCGGCTAGAGAAAGGCCTGCGAGGACGTACAGAAACGGCAAAGCGGGTGTGAGGTAGAGCGGCTCCTTGAAGGCCGGCACGGACAAAGGAACGAGCGATAGCAGCGCGGCAGCTACGGCGAACAGCAAGGCCGTGCTGGCGCTCGTCGCGCGCCGTGTAAAGGCCGGCAGCCCGTACGTCAGGACCACCAACAAGGCGCCGTGATCGCGGAGCAGAAAGCCCGCGTAGGCCCAGGGGGAGCGCGCCTGGTCGATGTCGTTCAGCTTTTGTCCGGTTACTCCTTCTCCGGTAAAAATGGCCAAATAGACCCGCTCGACCCACAGGCCAAGGTCGTCGCTCGACGTGGCGAGCACGAACGCTAGGTGCAGCGATCCGAATGCACCGGCGCCGAGTAACGCGCTGAGCGCTGCACGGCGCAGGCGCACCCGTTCGCTATCGTTGCGTTGGTAGTGCCGTACCACGAGCCAAGCGAAGCTCGCCGCGAAAGCGGGCAGCGCAATCCACATCTTCGTGGCGAAGGCGAGCCCCAAGCATACACCTCCCAAACCGCCGAACAGCGCGCCGAAGCGCGGTCGTTCGCTGCGCGTGATCGCTGCAAATCCAGCGATGCCCAGCGCGGCGACGAGCGGCTCGAACTCGAGCAGAGAGAACGCGTCGAGCAGCCAAGGGGCGGTCGCCATCAGCGCCATCGAAGCGAGCCCGCCCGCCGGCTGCACCGCGCGCGCCGCGAGCGCTACACCCAACGAACAAAGAGCAAAGGTGAGCCCCGTGAGGAGCGCGAGCCCCGCTGCACCGCCGACGCGCTCTGCAACAGCCAAAATGGCGGGGTAGACCGGCGTGTTGCCGAGCTCTGGCAGAGACTGCTCGGCCCACGGTTCACGTGGCTGCTCGCTCACGGACGGGTGCACGAGACCCGCAAAGCCGCGCTCGATGTGGCGCGCCATGACCAGATTCACCCGCTCGTCATGGGAGCGTCGGTCGCGCTGCCCGGTCGTGAAGCTCGCTGCGCTGACGAGCGTCGCGCATACCCCGAGCAAGAGCACGAATCGCCATGAAATAGGGCGCTTTACCGGTGCCGGTGGCGCCCCCGAATCGAGCGATGGCGAGATTCGTTCCGGGGCGAATGCAAAGTACTTCACGCCGACGAAGTTCACCAAGGTCGCGAGCACGATGCCAAACGCACTGAGCAGCAGGTAACCGTAGCCGTGGTCGCGATCCCACGACGTCAGAGTCATCATTAGTTGGATGACCAACATACGCAGCGCGAGACCAAACAGGTTGGTGCCCACGTACGTGATATAGCTGTAGAGCAGCGGAATTTCCCGGGCGTGCGCGAAGCTGAAACGTCGATTGGCGGCGTAATTGAACGTCACGGCAGCTGCGAATCCGCCCACCTGACACAGACGAGTGTCCACCTGAAAGCCCAAACGCAACGCGCTCACGACGGACAGATCGACCACCACACCCAGCATGCCCACGACGCAAAACTTCAAGAACTCGACAAAACTCGGGAAGCGAAACTGGTAGAGCTTGTACAAATGGTGCAGGTAGTCGCCCAGGACGCCGAGAGACTGTTTCGACTCGCCGTGCACGCGATCCGTGAAGACGATGGGAACTTCTGCGAGCCGGGCAGGGTGGGATTTTACGACGATTTCGAGCACGATCTTCCAGCCGACTGGATCGAGTTCGAGCCGATCGAGCAAAGATCGACGTACGGCCATCAGCCCGGTGGTGGGGTCGGTCATCGCGGTAAGGCCGACCGCGAGCGTCGCGGCGAAGCGCGACTTGAGCTGAGAAAACAGTGGCCAGTCTTCGCTGCCGCCGCCTTCGACGTGCCGGCTGCCGACCACGATTTCCGCGCGGTCGCTCAAAATCATCTGCACCATGCCGGCAAGGGCTGCGACCGGGTGGCTGCCGTCTGCATCCATCACGA
>WUUC01024852.1_pt1 | contig 12318 bp, 7 predicted proteins | sample 6278441 | NCBI WGS metagenome assembly WUUC01 (sample SAMN13675441, study PRJNA597444) | soil metagenome | isolation source: soil | place: USA: Washington | collected 2017-10 | reverse complement strand
GGCGGCGTAAGTCGCAGAAGTTCGTTGGCATCGGGAATAAAGCCCGCGTTCCATGCCAGCGCTGGAAGATCTTTTTCCAACCCGGCGATATCAGCAGCAGCGGGCGTATTCCACACAAAGATCTCTTTCAGTTTTTTAAAATCTTTCAGTGTGCTCATCGACGGGCCGTCCAGCGTTGTACCGGCGACCGATAATGACCTCAGCTGCGGAAGAGACGACAGGGTCTGCAATCCTTTCACCGTGATCGAGGAAAAGTTGAGATTCAGCTTTTCGAGGTTACTGAACTTACTGATCACATCGCAGTCTGCGTCGGTGACGGGCATCTTCGAAAGATTGAGTGAAACCAGTTGTTCTTTCACCGACATCAGCTCTTCGAGCTTTCCCGGCTTGTATTCACTGCGGATGAAGAACGTCGCCGCCAACGCGGGTTCATTCAGCGCTATCGGAGCTACCGTGCGGTAAGGATCATTCAGCTTTTCAATTGTCTCCGGCGTCGCGGCTTCAAAGGTGTAATGAACATCGGCGCTCGACTTTGCTGCCGACCGGATAAACTGCTCGGCCAACTTTCTAACAGAGTCCGAAGGATGATACCTCGTCCAGGCTTTGGCCGTATCGGCACCTGAAAGGATCCATTGGAACAGCAACTGTACTTCCGGCGCGGTTAGTTGCGCCTTGCCCTTCGGAGGCATGTGATCTTCGTGGTCTTCAGGCAACAGGATGCGTTTCATTACCAAACTGCCGTGCGGCTTTCCCCCACGCCAAACTTCGCCGTCCTCACCGCCCTTCGCGATTCCCGCTAACGTCGAAAGCACCAGTCCTCCTTTCGACTTCTTCTCATTATGACAACCGGTACACTTCGCGTCGAGCAATGGTTGTATCGCCGCAGCGAACAGGCTTGTGCTGTCGCCAACGACTTTCGCGTTTTGCTTTTTTGAAAGAAGCGGTTCGAAAACGAAATCATCTCCGTGGGTAAGAACACTTCCATAGTGGCCGGTTACCAGCAACAGCAAAAAGCTGATTCCCGTCGTCACATTCACCAGCTTCCTGTTTGAAGAAACGAAGTATGCTCCTGCCAAGATGAAGCTCAGTAGCGATCCCGAAAGCTTGTGTGCATTCAACGTGTCTTCGTTGTAGCCGCCTTCGCCCGAAAGCACAACGCCCATGATGGCCGTCACTGCCGCCGTGACTGCAGCCAATGCGAGCAGCCCTATCGTGGTTTCTGCAAAACGGTTTTTAAAGAATAGGAGAACAACAACGATGACTACCGCTCCGATGGGAATGTGTAACAGCAGTGGATGAATCCTTCCGATAGCTTGTACCCAGGCGGGGAACTGCATCCGATCGCCGAACAGCAGGAAGAACAGCAGCAATGCGTTCAGTCCAAAAAGAATATTCCCTGCTGTTCTTTGGAATTGATTCATGATGTCACACAAGTATGTCGTTCACGACTTTCCCGGCAACATCCGTAAGCCTATACCGCCTCCCGAGGTGTTTGAACGTCAATTTCTCATGATCGAGGCCCATGCGGTTTAGAATGGTAGCATGGAAGTCATTAATGTGGACTGGATTATTCGCAATGTTATAACCGAACTCATCGGTTTCGCCATAGACGATGCCCGGCTTGATACCACCGCCTGCCATCAGCACGGTGTAGCAACGCGGATGATGATCGCGGCCATAGTTTTCTTTCGAAAGGTCGCCCTGGCAATAGTTGGTCCTGCCGAACTCGCCACCCCAGACCACCAGCGTTTCATCCAGCAGGCCTCGTTGTTTGAGATCCGTGATCAGTGCGGCCGAGGCCCGGTCCGTATCGAGGGCCTGCAAGGGCATTTCACCGACGAGATTACCGTGCTGATCCCAGCCCTGGTGATAGATCTGCACGAAGCGAACTCCCGACTCAGAAAGTTTTCGCGCAAGCAGACAGTTGGCAGCGTACGTTCCGGGCACGAGGCATTCGGGCCCATACATTTTTATGATATGATCGGGTTCCTTCGACAGGTCGCTGATCTCCGGAACGGATGTCTGCATCCTGTACGCCATCTCGTATTGCTGGACCTTTGTCTGGATCTCCGGGTCACCGAATTCCTCGAAGCCCATTGTATTCAGTTCGGCCAGTTTATCGAGCATCTTCCGCCTGCCGTCTTTCGACATGCCCGAAGGATCGTTGAGGTACAACACCGGCTCTTCACTGCTGCTGAACTGCACACCCTGGTGAATGGAGTCCAGGAACCCGTTGGTCCATAGCTTCGAATAAACTCCCTGGCCGTTCCCTTTTCCCCGCGACAACAACACGCAGAATGCGGGAAGGTTCTTGTTCTCACTGCCGAGCCCGTAGCTCATCCATGCGCCCATGCTCGGCCTGTTACCTTGCTGCGCGCCGGTCGTCATAAATGTCAATGCAGGATCGTGATTGATCGCTTCGGTATGAAGGGTTTTCACGATGCACAGATCATCCACGATCGAGGCCAGATGGGGAAACAGCTCGCTCACCCATGCTCCGCTCTTTCCATACTGCGCAAACTTGAAATACGATCCGACCAAAGGGAACTTCGTTTGTCCTGAAGTCATTCCCGTAAGGCGCTGGCCGTTGCGTATGGACTCCGGCAGATCCTGGCCGGCCATTTTATTAAGCATCGGTTTGTAGTCGAAGCTCTCCAGCTGCGACGGCGCTCCGTTCTGGTGGAGGTATATGATCCGTTTAGCTTTCGGCGCAAAGTGAGGCAGGCCTGGTGTTATTGCAAGCTCTTCCCCCGAAGACGAAAAGAGATCGGGTATGAGCAGTGAGCCCAGCGCGGCGCTTCCGATGCCAAGGCTTAGTTTGCCAAGGAAGTGACGCCTGTTTACGTTCAGCCGGTTTTCAAAAAACTGATTCATAGTTTCTTCATTTCATGCTTTCACGATCGCCTCTTCCATGTTGTAAAGTGTCATGATCACTTCGATCATCGCGGCAAGGCCGGCCCTGTCGCTAATTTCCTGGTGCTTGTATTCGCCGATAGCGATCAGTTTCTCGCTTTCATCGGGAACAGTTTCGAAAGTCTTCTTTTCCGATTCGAAATAGCTGGTCAGTATACCAAGCTCTTTACCCGTACCCTTACGGCACAGGACAAGCCTGAATGCCTTCGAGATCTTGTCGTCAATTGTTCCCTCTTGTATCATCAGGGTTTCGGCGAGGACCCGCGCAGCCTCGTTCACCTGAGGATCGTTCATCATCACCAGTGCCTGCAACGGTGTGTTGGTACGAAGTCTTCGGACTTCGCATTGATCCCTGTTGCTTGCATCGAACACGAGCAGCGACGGAGGCGGTACGGTTCTTTTAATAAAGGTATACAAGCCACGACGATAAAGATCGGCTTCATGATCCTGGTTGTAATGCGTCAATCCTCTTCCCGATGAGGCCACTTCCCAGATGCCTTTCGGCTGATAAGGTTTCACACTCGGTCCGCCGATCTCTTCCGTCAGCTCGCCGCTGCTGGCGAGCACGAGGTCGCGCGAGAGCTCTGCGTTAAGACGCATACGCGGCGCATGCGACAAATAAATGTTCTCGGGGTCACGCGCAATTTTTTCTTTTTCGATCACCGACGACTGACGATACGTTGCCGACATCACGATCTGCTTCACGAGCCGTTTAATGTCCCATTTGTTCTCGGTGAAATCAGTCGCCATCCAGTCGAGCAGCTCCGGATGCGAAGGAAGTTCGCCCTGCATACCGAAGTCGCCGGAAGTCTTCACAATCCCCCTTCCGAAAAACTGTTCCCACATCCGGTTAACAAAAACTCTCGAAGTGAGTGGATTGGTTTCATCCAGTACCCAGTTAGCGAGACCCAGCCTGTCCTTCGAGAACCTGGCGGTGTCGAAACCGAGTATGCGATCCGGTGTACCGAAAGGGACAGTCTCCGCCGGGGCATCGTACGCGCCTCGCGAGAGCACGTGCGTGGGACGGAACACGTTGCTGTCGCGCATGATCATCACCTTCACGATACCGGAGTCTCTCTTGTTCACAAAATTCAGGATACCATCGATATCCTTCTGTGCGATCGTTATGCGGGGAACATCAGCCGCTGTTCCCGAATAGATGTCGCCCTGGTAGCCCTTTTCGGCCACCTGGTTGAAGAACGCAAACGTGCTGTAATATTCTTTCTGCGAGATCGGGTCGTACTTATGGTCGTGACACTTCGCACATTCGAAAGTGAGTGCAAGAAATGCCTTCCCGAATGCGTTCGTACGATCGGTCACATATTCAATTCTATATTCTTCATCGATCACACCGCCTTCCTGCGTGATCTTATGGTTGCGGTTGAAACCGGTAGCCAGCAGCATCTCTTTCGAAGGCTCGGGCATGAGGTCACCTGCCAGCTGCCAGCGTATGAACTTGTCGTAGGAATAATTTTCATTGAATGCGTGAATGACCCAGTCACGCCAGGGCCACATCGTTCTCAAGCCATCATCCTGGTAGCCATGTGTGTCCGCGTAGCGCGCAACATCCAGCCAATGGATGGCCATCTTTTCACCATAGTGCTTGTTGGTCAGCAGCTCATCGACAACTTTCTCATAAGCGTTGTCTGAACCATCGGCAAGAAACGCATCTTGTTGCTCGAGTGTGGGTGGCAACCCGACGATGTCCAGGAACACGCGTTTCAGAAGTCGTTCGCGGTCGGCCTCTTCGTTAGGGTCGAGACCTTTCTCTTCGAGCTGTTGGAGAACGAACTCGTCTATCTCGTTCTTCACCCAGTCGCTACCTGATTTTGGCACATCGGGTTTCTGAGGCGGAACGAACGCCCAGTGTTTTTTGTACTTCGCTCCCTGTGCGATCCATTTTTCAATAAGGTCGATCTCGTGTTGCGACAGCTTCAGGTTTGAATCAGGAGGAGGCATCAGGATAGATGTGTCCGACGAAGAAATCCTCTTGTAAGCCTCCGAAGCTTCCGGGTCCCCTGGAACGATGACGTGGGCGGAAGGATTGTCTTTCAACGCGGCGTACAGGCCTTCCTCCGTATCCAGTCTCAGCTTCGCCTTGCGCTGCCGGGCATCGGGGCCGTGGCATTTAAAACAGCGGTCGGAAATAATGGGCCGGATGTGGAAATTATAGTCGACTGTCTTCGGCATGCTGGTGCCTTCGCCGCCTGTATTCTTGTCAAGCAGAAGATAAATGACGGCGACCACCGCAATGGCGGCAGTAACAACGGTAAGTGTAAGCCAGTTAAGTTTTCGACCTCTCATACTAAGGATGCAACCCGAATATACAAGTTATGGAATTTGTAATGACCGGATATTTGATGAACAGCGGGTCGACACAGTCATCGCGGCCTGGACTATGAAATGCTATTATTCTACGAGGAGCAGCGAGCCAGTGGATCGGCGCAGTCATCGCGGCCTGGACTATGAAATGCTATCATTCTACGAAGACGCCGCGAGCCAGTGGATATGACCAGTGGATATGAGGTGAATCGTGTTATGGAATACTTCCAATTAGTTTTTCATAGGGAGGAGCGCACTTTGATTTCCGGGGGTCCCTGCTAGGTGGTTGATGGGTCCGCATTTCATAGCGGGGGCAGGGAACAAGTATTTCATAGGTAGTCTACCGCCTACCGGTCTTCATTCCTCGTCTTTTATGAAACGGTTTCTTGCCGCCGTGTCCGCCGCCTTTGGGATGCGATGTGTTGTAGGCAGGGCCAGCGCCCAGCGCTTCGGGCATGGGAAGCTTCGTAATGGTATCGCCGATCAGGTTTTCAATAGCAAGGAACTTGCGCTGATCCCGTTCATTGATGAATGTCACGGCAGTACCGGTTGTTTCCGCACGTGCGGTACGGCCCACACGGTGTACGTAATCTTCGGGATCCGGCGGCACATCGTAGTTGATGACCAAACTGATCCCCTCAACGTCTATTCCTCTCGATAGCACATCGGTGCCGATCAGGATCGTTATCTGTTTGTTCTTGAATCCACGCAATATCTCTTCACGTTCGGCCTGTTCGAGGTCGGAATGGAATGCTTTCGCTGGAAGCCCTGCCTTCCTGAATACGTGGTCGAGTTTCTTTACCGCTTCTTTGGTCGATAAGAATATGATCACGCTGTTCCACTTAACGGTACGGAGCACATGTTTCAGCAGAGGTCCTTTCTGTTCATCATAAACCACGTACGCCTGCTGAAGGATACCTGCTGCAGGTTTTGCTATGGAGATGGCGATCTCGTGTGGATTGTTGAGGATCTTGGTGGCAAGCTGCTTAATCTTCGGAGGCATGGTCGCCGAGAACAACAACGTCTGCCTTTTCTTAGGCAGATAACTGATGATCTTCACAATGTCTTCGAAGAAACCCATGTCGAGCATGCGATCGGCTTCATCGAGGACGAGATGTTCGAGGTGATCGAACTTAATGGTGTCCGATGCGAGCATGGCGATCAGGCGGCCCGGGGTTGCAATGATAATGTCGGCTCCCTGCTCCAGGGCTTTCCGTTGCTGGTCCCACGTTGCGCCGTCGCCGCCGCCATAAACTGATAGGGAGCTGATCCCTACAAAGTAGGAGAAGCCTTCTACCTGCTGGTCGATCTGCTGCGCCAGCTCACGCGTGGGCGCGATGATGAGGGTATTGAGGTGACGTACCTCCGCGCTGACAATATTATTCAATATAGGCAGGAGATAGGCGGCGGTTTTCCCCGTGCCGGTCTGTGCACAGGCGATCAGGTCGCGGCCCTGCTGGATCACAGGAATTGCCTGTTCCTGGATGGGCGTTGCGTTTTTGAAGCCCATGGAATCAAGACTGTCGGTGATCCGGTCGTCGAATTTAAACTCGTGGAAGGTCAAGGGCTGACGAAAAAGTGGTGGTATCGTTTGAAAAAATAACTTTCAAAGATACGGAAAAAAAACCGTTCAAGTTCGGGGGTCAAGGTTCTGATAGGCTGAGGATTACTTGGCCCTGGCGACTATGGAGACATCATGATGTTAAGATCGCAAACCAAGGACCTCTCCATGGATGTCAATCATCGTGACTCCGAAAAGGCCTCAGAACTTCGAACGCCGAACAAATCACCCACTGACGAGAATAGCTCAGATTAAGGTTACGCCGCTTTTTTGACCTCCTCAACATTCAGTTGCTTCTGCTTACTGAAATGGATAATGCCAACAAAACTCAGCACCCGGATGATCTGATAAGTCGGGTCGATCTCGTGCCAGCGGATGCCGCCGAAGTTCGCGCTTGAACCGTTCTTATGGTGGTTGTTGTGATAGCTCTCGCCCATCATCAGGAAATCAACAGGAAGGAAATTCCGCGAAGTATCGCGCACCTCGAAATTCCTGTAGCCATACTTGTGAGCAAACCAGTTGATGATTGCACCGTGAATAGGGCTCATCAGAAAGTGTACAGGCAACAAAAGGAAGAACCAGGGTGAAGGAGCAAAGAACACATACACCAGGGTGTACATGATACCGAAGAACAATCTTGAAGGCCACGAACGAGCGAACTTGTCGAACGCTGTCCAATCGGGTACCCCATCGGTAAATCGCTTATCCACTACTATTCTCTTGTTAGAGATATCTGAATAGATAGTTTTGGTCTTCCACATCATATTCCAGATCGTCTCGTCATAAGTCGGAGAATGAGGATCGTTTTCGGTATCCGCGTACGCGTGATGCATCCGGTGCATGACACCATAACCGTAAGGGCTCAGGTAGTTCGATCCCTGGAAAAACCAGGTAAGGAAATAGAAGACCTTTTCGGTCGTTTTGCTCATGGTAAATGCATGGTGCGCCGCATACCGGTGCAGGAAGAACGTTTGGAAGAAAAGCGACAGGTACCAGTGCGCCGCGAAGAATGCAAGGATGATGATCATAAATTTAACTCCTCAGGTTTTGGTGTTAATTACACCGTAAGACAGGCTTTCAGCGGATTTGTGACAAATTTTTAGAATTTTTTTCGGATGGCTTCCGCGATGTCATCCTTGAGCTGGGCGACCAGATCTGACGCATTTTCCATGGTACAGGCTTTTTTGAAGCTGTCCAGAAGGTGCGACGGGCTCGGCAGGTCGTGTACCTTGGAAGTTCCCTCCTCCAGCTTCTTGCGGGCGCGTGAGAGCAACTGGCGGCAATGGTCCTTCTTTTTGTCGAGGGTCTTTTGAAGCGCTTCGTAATCGAAGTCGAAAACTTCCTTGAGTAAAAATACTGCCCTTTCGAGAGGCTGCAGTTTTTCCTGCATCACCTTGAATGCATGCTTAAGGTCTACCTCTAGGTCGAGGTGATTAAAGTTTACTTCCTTTAACTTTTGAACAAACTCGCTGGAGTTGATGCTCTCGATACATTCCTCTTTTTTACGCTTCAGCGCTTCGAGGTGTGAAAGGCAGTTATTGGTGACGGCTTTTATCAGGTAAGCCTTCGTATTTGCGATCTTCTGATGATCAATAGTAAGCCACCGGAGAAACGTCTCCTGCACAATATCCTCCGCGTCAGCCTTCCGTTTTACGAGGTTGTACGCTATCGAATGAAGCAGCGGTTGGTAGGTTGCTATGGTCTGCGCTTGAGTCATGTAATTAGCAAAGGTACAATTTGAACTTTTATTGTCTTCTATGGCTTTAAAGAAATGGTAAAATGCCAGTGTAAAAGGTACTAAATAACAATAATTTTCAAGATTTTGATCCAAAAGCTCATTCTCTGCAAGAATAAACCGACCTTTGTAAACCCTAATTTTTCATGATGGGAAATCCGACAATTTTGGCTCCTGAGAACCGCCGCAAGCCGATCCTGAAACAGGAGATCGCTTTTGCTGTGGTCCACCTCATTCCATTGGCCGCCATCTTTACGGGAGCCACCCTTTTCGACTGGATGGTGTGCATTTTCCTGTACGCGTTCCGGATGTTCTGGGTGACCGGAGGATATCACCGTTATTTCGCTCACAAATCATACAAGACGTCACGTTGGTTCCAGTTCGTCATCGCGTTTATGGCGATGACCTCGGCACAGAAAGGCGTTCTGTGGTGGGCTGCCCATCACCGTCATCACCATCGCCATAGCGATACTCCGAAAGATCCACACTCGATGCTGATCTACGGTTTCTGGTATTCTCACGTGGGCTGGATCGTCGGTCCCGACTTCAAGGAAACAGACTACAAGACCATCGGCGACTACGCCAAATATCCGGAGCTCGTTTGGCTGAATAAGCATTATCTCTATCCACCCGTTACGCTCGCGTTGATCGTGACAGCGGTAGGTGCCTGGGTAAACGGCGGAAGCCCGTTGTTGATGTTTACACACCACGGCTTGTCTACTTTGCTGATCGGATTTTTCCTCAGCACCGTCATTCTCTATCACGGTACGTTCTCGATCAACTCGATCATGCACCATTTCGGCAAGCAACGCTATCAGTCGGGCGACGAAAGCAAGAACAGCCTTTGGCTTGCGCTTCTCACGCTCGGTGAAGGATGGCACAACAATCACCATTACTACGAAGTCGCTTCACGCCAGGGATTCTTCTGGTGGGAGATCGATATCACATACTATTGCCTGAGAGCCCTCGCAGCCGTTGGCCTTATCTGGGACCTTAAGGAAGTTCCCAAGCACATTCTGCATTCGAAAAACAAAGAGCACGCACAGGAGCTCCGCAAGCAACTCGACAACCGGGAGCCTGTTTCGCGCAACGGGCATTCCCAAGAAAAAGTGCTCGAAACACATTGAGCAAATGACCCGGACCCTGTTCCATAAGACCTATTCGTCATTGCTCATCGCAGCATTGATCTTTGGTCAGGTCGGTGCAGGATTTCTTCACAACAAACACGACGCTCACGAAACGGTAGTCGCTTTTGATAAGCATCAAACGGTGCTTCTCAATCACGGTGAGCACTGCAAAGTCTGCGCGGTCGACTGGCTTCAACAATCAGATCTGGTTTTTTCTGAATTTGTTCTGCCCAAAACGGAATATCACTTTTCTTCGCTCATCAAGGTCAGCTCCCTGTCTGATCCTGCATTCATTTTAAACAACAACAAAGCCCCGCCTTTTCTTAGCTAAGACTCTTTTAGTTTTTAGTTATGATCAATCATCGTTGCTCTGTTGAGACTTCTCATCCTATTCTTACTCCTTATTCCTTCGGTTGCTTTCAGTCAAAGCGATTGCAATTACACGTTTTCCGGAACGGTGGTTTCTAACAAGGAGCCGTTACCGGGAGCCGCGATCGTCTTGCACGACGAACAAAAGGGCGCCGTCACGGATGTCCAGGGCCGGTTCAGGATCGATGGACTGTGCGCGCGAACATATACGTTCCACATCCATTTCCTTGGCTACAAACCCCTCGAAGTGGACGTTGAGATCACCGGCAACGTAGAGCGAACGATCACATTGGAAGAAGAATTAAGAAAGCTCGATGAGGTCGTTGTCACCGGGAAGACGGAAAACACCGAACACGTTCAGAACTATGTGACACTAGGTGAAAAAGAGCTGGCGGCCACAGCAGGAAAAACATTAGGCGAATCTTTAAAGGAAGTCTCTGGTGTAAATACAATTCAGGCAGGACCAGGGATCTTTAAGCCCATGATTCACGGAGTTCATAGTACGAGGGTTCTTATTCTTAATCATGGCATCAGGCAGGAGGGACAACAATGGGGCGCGGAGCATGCGCCGGAAGTAGATCCGTTCGTTGCTTCGGAGCTCGTTGTCATCAAGGATGCCTCTGCTATCAAATACGGCACCGATGCATTGGGTGGCGTGATCGTAGTGAACCCCGCACCACTTCCGGAGCAAGCCGGGCTGGGCGGGTCGATCAATGCTATCGGCCAGAGCAACGGGCGGACGGGCACACTATCGGGAATGCTCGAGGGCGGCATCAAAAACATGAAGGGCCTGGGCTGGCGATTACAAGGCACCGCCAAGCGGGCCGGAGACTATCACACACCAGACTATCAACTGACCAACACCGGCAGCAGCGAGCTCGACTTCTCTGCAGCCACCGGCTATCACGGAAAAACATTCGGAGCCGAGGTGTTCTTCAGCCATTTCCAGACAGAGCTCGGTATTTTGAAAGGAACGGCCATCAGCAATCTCGATGACCTGCTGACAGCCATGGAGAAGTCGCCGCCGCAATACACGTCATCATTCAGTTACGACATCGGCGAGCCGCGGCAGGAAGTTGCGCACAACCTGTTAAAGATCAATGCCCATAAGGAAACGGATAAAGGTGACTTTCATTTTCAGTATGGACTGCAGAGCAACGACCGGAAAGAGTTCGATATCAGGAGAGGTTCGTTGTCGGAACTGCCGGCAATCGATCTCAAGCTCAACACGCACACCTTCGAAGGCGAATGGGAAATCGGCAACAAGGACAAGCGCTCGTTTTGTTTCGGGGTCAACGGGATGTTTCAGCAGAACAACAACGTAGCCGGTACGCAACGCATTCCGTTCATTCCGAATTATACGAGCTTCTCGGGCGGGCCGTTTGCTGTCGCGAAGCTTTTTGTGAAGTCATGGACGATCGATCTCGGGGCGCGTTACGATTTCCGTCGTTACAACATTTCGGGGTACGATTTCAAGAACACACTCTACCGGTCCGATCTTCATTTCCAGAATGTAAGCGCGACGGCGGGAGCAACCGTCAAGCTGAAGAACGATCAGTCGTTGTCGTTCAACGTGAGCAGTGCATGGCGGCCGCCGCACGTTGCGGAGCTGTATAGTCTCGGTACACACCAGAGTGCGGCGTCGATAGAATACGGACTGCTGCTGAACGACACGACCAACGAAGTCATGAACATCGACGATGTTGACTTCAGGATCGAGAAAGCACTGAAGTGGGTAGGTACGTATCGTTATCAGCATGAGCGCTTGCAACTCGAGGCGACTGCCTACGCGAATTTTATATTTAACTACATCTACCTGAAACCGACCGGGGTCACACAGAACATCCGGGGAACCTATCCGTATTTCAGGTACACACAAATCGACGCGTTGTTCACCGGCGTAGACCTTTCCGTGATATGGAAAGCGGCTACGCGCCTTGCGATCACACCGAAGGTGTCGTTGATCCGTGCGTCGGATTACACCAATCGCGACTACCTGGTGTTCGTGCCCGGGAACCGTTTCGAGCTGGCAGCACATTATGAGATCGCGAAATGGAGGAAGGTGTCGAATATTTTTCTCGAGTCGAAATGGAAATACGTGATGCGACAGCTGCGTGCACCGCGGGTGGTGACGGTGAGAGAATTGAAAGATTCACAGGAAGGCGGCACGAATCCATTCCAGGACGACTCATCGAACTTCGACTTCATGGCCGCGCCCGATGGTTATTTGTTGTGGAATATGTCGGCGGGTATTGCTGTTCCGGCAGGGAAGGGGCGATATGAATTCCGGG